>Ga0209212_1006492_pt1 | contig 13349 bp, 9 predicted proteins | sample RifGroC2_FD_183996 | JGI IMG/M metagenome (GOLD analysis project Ga0209212, IMG submission 183996) | Groundwater microbial communities from Rifle, Colorado, USA - Groundwater C2 (SPAdes) (version 2) | ecosystem: Environmental > Aquatic > Deep subsurface > Groundwater | place: Rifle, Colorado... | reverse complement strand
AAACCTGATGGATTTAGCCATTTTTTCTGCTATAAACAAGCGTTAAATCCCATATTTAACATATAAATTCCGGAATAACTCCGGAGTTATCCACATATCCGTTTGCGTTGCGGTATCAGTGGGATATAATGATTGGAAGCGGAGAAAAATTTAGCGGAGATTTTTATTGTTGAATGACAGCGCGGGTCGGACTTTGAAAATAAAATAATTGCGAAAGACAAGAATGATTAGGGAAAATATTTACGGATTTTCCGAAAGAAAAATTTACATTGCAAATTGACAGAAAAAAGATTAATAAGATTATCAGTTGTTTGCGCGAGGTGTTTGGTTTTGTCGAAATCAAATTTTTTCGCGCAAGAAGTAAATTAAAAGATTAAAAACATTATGAATAGATTTAAGATAAAAATAGTTGGCTTGACGATTGCCGCTTTGATGTCGGCGGGATCATTGATCCCAATGGTGTCATCAGCCGTCACTATAGACGAGTTGCTCGCCCAGATAGCCGCGTTGCAAGCTCAACTTCTGACACTGCAAGGCTCGTCCGTTTCAACGGCGGACAAGTGCTCATTTACTCGTTCCTTGACCGTCGGGTCAAGAGGCGATGACGTCACTTGCCTGCAGAATTATTTGACGAGTACCGGACACTTCACCTATTCGGGCGGAGCGACTGGATACCTCGGTTCAATTACAAGAACAGCCGTTGCCGCTTGGCAATCGGCCAACGGAGTTTCTCCGGCCGTCGGATACTTCGGCTCAATATCGCGAGCCAAGTATGACAGCTTGATGGCGACGACAGCCGCAGCTTCGTCATCCTCATCCGTCGCTTCATCAGCCGCCTCATCGGCGAGTTCGGTGGCCGCGACAGGCGAAGGCTTGACGATAACAGCCGCCACGCAACCGGCCGCCACATTGGCAGTTGGGAGTGCGGCCAGGCTTCCTTTCACCAAAGTTACTTTGACAGCCGGCGCGCAAGATGTGGCTGTTACGGGTATCACGGTGGAAAGGACAGGTTTGGCAGTTGATACAAATTTCGCTGGCGTTGTTCTTTTGGATGACACAGGAACACAGCTTGGTATTTCCAAGACTTTGAATTCCGATCACAAAGCGACAGTCGGCGATACAGTTACGATCAAAGCCGGACAGTCCAAGACTTTCACAGTTGCCGGCAATATGGCCGCCAGCGGAAGCCTTAGCGCTGGACAGGTTGCTTACCTTTCCGTGACCGGAGTTACGACTTCAGCCACAGTCAGCGGTTTGCTTCCAATATCCGGAGCCGGACACACAATAAACACTTCTTTGTCGATTGGTGGTGTAACCAACTCAGTTGGTTCAACCGATCCGCAAACCAGCCCGACAAAACCAGTTGGCACGACAGGCTATACCTTTAGCTCTGTCAAATTTACTGCCACTTCAGCTGAGAAAATAAAGGTTTCATCTATAAGATGGAATCAATCAGGTTCAGTCGGAACAGCGGATTTAACCAATGTCAAGACATATATTGACGGCACCGCTTACGACACGACAGTTTCTTCCGACGGCAAGTATTACACTTCAACCTTCACCAGCAGTTTGACGGTTGACAAAGGAGGTTTCATTGAAATGTCCATCAAAGGAGACATTGTCGGCGGTTCAGGTAGAACAATAGATTTCGATATCTACAAAAATACTGACCTAAACATTTCCGGTGAAACTTACGGATATGGCATAACGCCTCCGCTCGGTTCATCCGATCCGACAGACGATACTTCAGCTTTCTCCAGCACCAATCCTTGGTATGACGCTTCACAAGTAACAGTTTCAGCCGGAACGATTACCGTAACGAAAGCCACTTCAGTAGCTTCGCAGAATGTTGCGGTTAATGTGGCTAATCAGCCGTTGGGCGGATTCGTTGTTGAAACAAAAGGAGAACCGATTTCAGCCAACAATTTGATCTTCCGATTCCAATTAACCGGTACTGGCGGACAAGCTAACGACATAACCAATATCTCGCTTTATGACGAGAATGGCGCAGTTGTTGCTGGCCCCGCCGATGGCGCTACCGCCGCTGCTTACGGGACAGTCACCTTCAGCGACACGATTACATTCCCGATTGGAACCAAGTCTTACACTTTGAAGGGTAAGCTTGGTACTGACTTTACCAACAATCAGACAATAGTGGCTTCCACCACTCCTTCAGCCGATTGGTCAAATGTCATCGGTCAAACAACCGGTAATTCAATCAGCGGAACCTCGATAACTTCAGCGGTTGTCTCGGGCAATACGATGACAGTTAAGAGTGCCGCTTTGACGATCAGCGTTTCCACGAGCCCGGTTGCTCAAACAGTCGTTTCTGGAGCGCAAGGATTCACATTCGCCAATTATCTTTTAGACGCTTCAGCTTCAGGCGAAGATCTTAAGATGAGCACAGTTCCGTTGGCTTACGAAGCTTACGGCGGGACTGCGACGAATGTAAATAATTGTATCTTGTACGACGGTTCAACCGCTTTGAACTCGGGTTCAAATGTGGTTAATCCGACAGTCGCCGGTTCTTCCACTTCAGTCACGCTTGACACCGCTTTGACGATTACCAAAGGAACGGTTAAGACCTTGACAATGAAGTGCAATATCGTAGCCAGCGCTACCGGTAATTACGCTTGGGGTTATGACAGCGGAGCCACTCCGACAATCACGGGAGTTACTTCCGGACAGTCTGTTACTCCGACCGAGAACGATTCAACCGGTCAGAGAATGGCTTTGTCCACAGGGGGTACTCTTACAGTAGCTTCTGATTCAGCTTCTACTCCGAGTTATACTGTTGTAGCCGCCGGAGGCACAGCCACATTGGGAGTTATTAAGTTCACTGCCGCCAACGAGGCCATCAGTTTAAGCAAACTTGGTCTTAAAATCACCAACACAGCTTCAAGCTCTGTTTCTGATTTGACGGAAGTCACTTTGTGGGACGGTTCTACTCAAGTTGGCTCGTTGACTTTAACGGGCAATACTGGAACTTCAACTATTGGCAGTTGTTCTGGTTGCGGAAGCTTTGTTATCAGCAAAGATAGCGACAAGTTAATGACAGTTAAAGGCACTTTGGCCGTTGTTGGCACCAGCCAAGCTGGAACTCAAGGCGCCTTGATAGCTGTTGATTACATAGGAGCTGGTAATGCCGAAGGCACGGGTTCATCCAGCGGTTCAACGATATCATCTTCTTCCGGCGCGACGGCGTTTGCCGGAGTGAGAATGTTCAAGTCTTACCCGACGTTTGCCAAGCTTACGGCCGGTTCAACGAAAGTTGCTTCCGGTAACCTTTCACTTTACAGATTTAAGGTTACAGCGAGCTCGGGTGGAAGCATAGGCATTTACAAGTTCACCGTGCAGATTGCTACTTCATCCGCCACAGCCGGATTCAAAGTTGACAATGTCAACATTCTCGGCTTTTCGGAGAGCGGATTCTCAACGGCAATCAACGGCGTAGGAACAGATGGACGATTGCTTAACACTGCCATTGATACGGATGCCGCCGGAAAATGGACTTCAGCCTCAACTGATTTGGAGATATATCCTCAATCAACTGGTTCTACCGCTTCTACCACCATTCAGATCGGTGCCGGAGAGTCTAGATACTTTGATGTTAAGGCCGATGTTACAACTGTTGGCACTACCTACTCAATATCTACTCAAGTTCAGGGTGATGCCGCTTATGCGGCGCTAGGAAGTTTGATGGATAGGACCATCAGTATTGAGACTGAGGGTGGTAGCAATAACGACTTCATCTGGTCGCCGAATGCTACGACCACGTCTTTGATTTCCCATCAAGATTGGACCAACGGTTATGGCGTTTCTGGCTTGCCCAGCAGCAATATGACCGCCGAAATCTTGACCCAATAATAACCACCTTGTGTCCCATAATCGGCTGAAAAGCTGATTATGGGAGGTTAGCAAAAACCCTCCGACTTTACGTCGGAGGGTTTTTGTATTTCTAAGTTTTCAAATGTTCCCCTTAATTAGGCGATAGCAAAATTAAGGGGAACATTTTGTATTTGAACACTACACACCATCAAGGCAACCCCTTGATGGTCAAGAAATTTTGAATTATTAACGGCAAATGCTAGTATTTAAATTATGAAGAAAAAAACACTTTTTATAATTTTTGTTTTAATTGTTTGCGGAGGACTCGGCTTTTATTTTTATCAAAAACTGTCCCCAAAAACGCAAAACGGCGTTACTGTTGGCCAATCTAATTCTTCCAGCAGTCAAACGGCCGGCAACACCGTAAATATCGGCGGGGTTACCATCCAAGGCGAAGGCGATATGAAAGGCGTTAAGATAGAACCTGTCGCCATTACAAACAATAAGCCGGCGGTCAATGTTCCTTTGCCTGATTTAAATAAAGAAATAAAAATAACGGCCGATATAAGCGAAGACGCTAAAAGAATCGCCACAACTAAAATCCAAGATTTATCAAATCAGCTTAAGAAAAACAGCGATAATCTGGAAAACTGGCTGGTGTTGGGAGTGTATCGCAAGATGATAGGAGATTACGAAGGAGCAAGGGAGGTTTGGGAATACGCCAGCGTTATTCGGCCCCAAAACTCCACTTCTTTCAACAATCTCGGCGAACTTTACGCTTACTATCTCAAAGACAACGCCAAGGCTGAAAAAAATTATAAAAAAGCCATAGAAAACGACCCATCGGCCATTTATATCTACCGCAACTTCTTTGATTTTTACAGATATTTTGCCAAAGACACGGCCAAAGCCCGCGCCATTCTGGAACAAGGCATCGCCGCCAACCCCTCCATCTCCTCCGACCTCAAAAATCTCTTAATTAATATCAAGGTTCAACCTTGATATTAATATATGAGCAGAATATTACCATTTTCAACAGGCGAATATTATCACATTTATAATCGTGGCACGGAGAAAAGAGATATTTTTCTGGATAAGGCGGATTATTTAAGATTTATTGTTTTGCTTTACATTTCTAACAACATCGAAGCTGTGCATATAAGTAATCTTAGAGAACAAGGAAAGTTTTTAAGAGACATAATAAATTTGGAAAGAAAAGAAACACTGGTTGACATAGGAACCTACTGTTTGATGCCGAATCATTTTCATTTATTAATAAAAGAGAAAAGGGCGGGAGGAATTAGCGAGTTCATGAAAAAGATTTCAACTGGATATTCTATGTACTTTAATAAAAGATATGAAAGAACAGGAAGATTGTTTGAAGGAACATTTAAATCAGTTCATGCGGATAGTGATGAGTATTTAAAATATCTTTTTGCCTACATACACTTGAATCCAATTAAATTGATCAACCCGGTGTGGAAAGAAGAGGGGATAAGGAATAGCGTTGAGGCCAAGCTGTTCCTAAGCGGGTACTCGTTTTCAAGTTATTTGGATTACACAATGAAAGCGAGAAATAATGGTAAAAGGCCGGAGTCTAAAATACTTAATAAAAATGTTTTTCCTGAATACTTTTCAACCGAAAAAGATTTTGAAAGCTTTATAAATTATTGGCTTTTGTTCAATAATACCAATATCAAGGTTCAACCTTGATATTGGTTGATGTAAAAAGTTATGCACAGGAAAGGTTTTGTTGGTATTGGTTGATGTGGTAAAATATGGCTATGAAAAAGAGATATAAGATACCGCTGATTGTTTTTGGAACATTGGCGGTTTTTTATTTTGTCTTGGTGATTATTCGGATGTTTCATTTCTATAATTTGGACAAAACCAACGAGCGGGTGGCGAAGATTCGCAACACCAAACTGACGATGGATGACGTGATAGGGAAAAATTTGCCGCCGGACCCGGGCGCCGAAGCGGATAAAACAATCCAAGGTATAGACACCAACAAAAACGGCATTCGCGACGATGTGGAATTGGCAATTTTTAAAACCTATCCCGATTCAGCCAAAACAAGAGCGGCGCTTTTGCAATACGCGCTGGCGTTGCAGATGGAGTCGGCGCAAGAGGTGGTGAATAAGGAGACGGTAACGGAAGTAGTGAGAGAACAAAGTAGAGCAGATGCCTGTGTTGCAGACACCCTTGTGCCAAGAAAAAACCCTGAATCCTCAAGAGAATATTCTGATATAGAAAAAATTGACGCATATATTAATTTTGTAAAAAAAATACAACTAAATACTGAAGCACGGAAAAAAGCTAGGACAGATTTTGTTGAAAAAATTGGAAGTTATAGCGAATCGGAAAATAAAGTTTGTGATATTGATATTTCTATGTTGTCTAATTAAAACGGCATGAATTATTTTTTAATAAAATTTAAAATTTTTATCGTGGCAGTATTTTTACTTTCACCTTTTGCTCTTTTTGCCCAGACAAATAATCAAACATGTTCGCCTGATGGTTACACAGTTATTACTATCAATGGGGTATTTACTAATAAAGAGGGCGCTATTAAAAACAGAGATGAATTGAAAAGAAATTTGCCAGGTTTTTTCAACAATCAATCGCTTATTATAGATTTTCTTCTCAACCCATCTCACATCGCCGGTCTAGGCGACTTGACGATGTCTTTTTATCAAAAGATTTTTGATTATGAGGCAGTCAAGGATTATGATCTAGTGGAAATGCTCAAAGACGCCAGCGAAAAAGTCAAAACTCAAAAGCTCCTCCTCGTTGCCCACTCCCAGGGCAATTTTTATGCCAACAGTTTTTATGATACAGTAGCCGGAAAAGACGGTGGCGTTCCCCAAGAATCAATCGGCGTTTATGCCGTCGCCACTCCCGCCGGAAGAGTGGCCGGAGAAGGGAAGTGGCTAACTTCGGACACCGATAAAGTCATCGTTGACCTCGTGGGACTTTTTCCTTTCAAAAAAATAATGGCGCCGAACACGAGCATTGTTTTAACGAAAGGCGATGACTTCAAAGGACATAATTTTTCCGGCGTGTATCTCAAATACAGAGGCAAAGAGATCGTTTCCGGCATTAGAGAAACACTCGGTCGGTTAACGGAAAATAATGTTCAAAGCAAAGAAAGTCCTTGTCTGGCTCCGCCCAAACTTACCTTGGCCCACAAAATTCAAGGAGAGATATTATCTGCCGTTGATCCGTTCGCAAATATGGCAATAGATGGAATCGTTATCGTGGCCGTTGAAGCGTATCAAGCGGGCAAGGCTTTGGCCAAAGGAGTGTCTTCATTATCCGGTTTGATTGCCGGCGCTTATGATTCCGTATTGCCGGAAGATAACAAAAATACTAACAACGAGACTATGGTTTTTGATGTTATAAAACCGGAAAACATTTCCAGCAAGCCCGCCCTGCCTACCGGACAGGCAGGCGAAGAGGCGGTCTTGTCAATCAATGAAACCCCAATGTCAAGGTCTCGCCTTGACATTGCCGAAGAGGCTCTCAATGTTTTACAAAACCAGATTTTATCTTTGAAGAACCAAGCAAGTTTTTCATCAGAATCAATCGCAATATCAAGGTTCAACCTTGATATTGCCCAAGAGCAGCCGAAATTTATCGCGGCAATTTACCCGGGTTTTGGCGGCGGCGGAGATGGGGGAATGGCTTCTGTTTCTAGTTTATCCGCCTCTTCGGCAGTCTCGTCTTCATCGGCTGGTTCATCCAGTTCCGCCAGTCTACCAGAAGAAGAGGCTGGCTCTTCTTCCTCTTCCGTCAGTTCAAGTTCAAGCTCATCATCTTCCTCTTCGTCCACTTCCGACACCACTCCGCCGACAATTTCTTCTTTTTCCGTTTCGGAATGCCAGAATTCTTTGTCTTCCGACGGCTGTCTTGTCGCCACCACCACCTTAAATATCGTTTGGAGTTCTCCGTCATCCGACTTGGATTATTTTGTCATCAACAATAACGGCTCCGTCAGCGCCACCACTGCCACCTCTACCATCGCCATTGCTTCGGACAACGCCGTTTTTTCTTTCTCCATTTCCGCCAAAGATTTGACGGGAAATTTTTCCGCCACATCCACTCAAACGGCGGAAATTTCCACTATGCCCGTTGTCATCAACGAAGTAGCCTGGGCGGGCAACGGCTCCGCTTACTCCGCCGATGAATGGATTGAGCTTTACAATAGGACCAACAAATCCGTAAATTTAAGCGATTGGATTTTGTATTCCGCCACCGATTTAAGCCCGTATGTCGTTCTAACGGGCGCCATTTCCGCCAGGGGTTATTATCTTTTGGAGAGAACGAACGATAACACCGTCTCCGATATCGCCGCTGATAAAATTTATACCGGCGCTCTTAATAATTCCGGCGAGAACTTGATTTTGTCTTACGCTTCTTCAACCATTGACGAGATACCTTATGATTCCAATTGGTACGCCGGATCAGATTTCAATTATTCTTCAATGGAGCGATACGATGCGTTTGCCGCCGGAACAAGCTCTTCCAATTGGCTGGCAAACAACACCGTGATAATCAACGGCAAAAATGCCGGAAACGGAAACATTAACGGCACGCCCAAAGCGCGAAACAGCGCCAACTATCTTATCAACAGGGGCGTTTCCGTCTATTCCGATATGACTTTGTACGCTTCCGGCAGTCCGTATTTGGTCAACAACACCCTTCAAACTTTCAGCGCCAGTTCAACCTTGACCATAGAACCGGGCGTGGTGATAAAGTTTTACAATGACGCCGGGTTTCAATTCATATCCGGCGCAAAAATTTTGGCGCAAGGCTCGGCATCCAGCCCGATAATTTTCACCAGTTTTTACGATGACACTTACGGTGGCGACACCAACGGCGACGCCACTTCCACTTCGCCCGCCTTCGGCAATTGGTTTGGCGTAAGAATTGATTCGCCCGGAACAGAATCAATCATCAGCAATTCGGTCTTTCGTTATGGCGGAAAATATTATTCCGGCGGAGGCTGGACGGACAGCAAAGCCAATCTGTATGTCGCCAATTCTTCGGCCGTCGTCAGCGATTCCGTTTTTGAATACGGAAAAGTCTACGGAGTCAGGTTAAGTTCAGCCGGCACGACTTTTTCCGGCAACGCTTTCCGATACAATAACAACAGTGAGGAAGGCGCTTCAACCGGCCTGTATTCATCGGTCGGAACATTGACTTTAAATTCCAACACCTTTTCCAACAACAAAAGAGGCCTGTATATCTCCGGCGCCGATTCGGCTAGTGTCAGCTCCAATACTTTCACTTCCAATGCCGGCGAAGCCGTTTATTCTTACGGCCGTCTCGGCTCTTATTCCGGCAATTCCGGATCCGGCAACGGCGTTAATGCCATATCTATAAACGGAACAATCACTCAAAACGGCGCGACAACCACTTTGTCCGCCAACTCCTTGCCCTATTTATTGCAAGGGGCGGTAACGGTCGTCGCCAGCTCCACTTTGGCTATAAACCCCAACATAGTCATAAAAGGCTGGAACAATAGTTCCACTTCTTATCTTAATATCTACGGCAATCTCGTTGTTTCCGGAGCGAATTTTTCCGACATAATTTTCGGTTCAATGTACGATTCGCCCGCCAAAGGCAATTGGGGAGGATTAAGATTTTATTCCGGCTCGCAGTCCGCCATTTCCGGCGCGACTTTTGAATACGCCGGCACGGCTATCGCTTACACCGACTCCCCGATAAATCTTTCCAATGTTAAATTCAACGAAAATAATCTCGGATTGTCCGCCGATTCCGCTTCCAGAACTTATCCGATAACCGCCTCCAATGTAACTTTCACCAACAACACCGCCACCACCAGTCCAGGCGGATTGTGGTAGGATTTATTCTGCGTTTTCTATCTCGTTTAGCAAATCTTCAAGAGATTGTCTTTCTTCGCCGTCTTCATCTTCTTCGTCGCAGGATGAGCCGATCATGACCGTGTCGTCGGAACATATCGCATATTTTCCCAAAACACCTCCGACGATGTAGTAAACATTTTTTCTCCAAAAACTGTTGGTAAGAAACAAAATCACTTGTTCGCCTTTTTCAAGAGACGGTTCGTCTTCAACCCACACTCCAATATCTCCGACTTCGCCGCCTTCATACTCAACGGTTATATTTTTTTTGATATTTTTTCCTTTGATAACATCGTTGACCACAACCGAAGCCCTCGTATAAATGACGCCATTTATACCTTTGTAAGATTTAACACTCTTAACTTCTCCTTGAATTATCACTTTGGCGTCCTGGGCCAATTCTTCCGCGCTCTTTTCAATCATCAAGGCAAACGAACTAGCCGGCGAGAAAAAAATCAGGGCTAAAAGCAAAGAAGCTATTACTAGAATATTTTTGTTCATAAATTGTGCAAATAAGGCTTAAAATAAGGGTAATTTCGTTAATAATCGTCTAGCTATCTCAACTGCCATACAATAGCACATTTTTCAACTTAACGCCAGCTTTTTATTGCCCCCTCGACATCGGATGTCGAGGGGAGTTTTCGCTTTAAAAATCATACGCTTATTTTGCTGGAGCATAAATAAGGGTGTAATTTTATTGCGAGAATTTTTATGGAGGTATATGATGTTGATATAAGGGAATAATATGAAAAATAAAACATTTTTGGCCATAGCAATTTTCGCAATTTCTCTGCTTATTATCCCGCAGATGACTTTTGCCTCTTGGTGGAAACCAAACACATGGAAGATTTTTAACAGAAAATTTGAAGTAAAAATTGAACGAACGATTATCGCGACATCAACGCCAAACAGTGCTATTTCGCAGACAGAAAAAGCGACCACCACTCCGACGGCAAGTCGGAGCTCCGACCAAAGCGTCGGAGCTGAAAAAATTGAGCAAAAGAGCGAAGAGATTAAAAAGAACGACCAATCCAAAGAGATTGAAAAATTAAAGAAAGAAGTGGAAGTACTTAAAAATAAATCGACTACGACCAAAACTCCTATACCTACTCAAAAAATAGTTGGGAAAAATAATTCAAGCCAAGTTTCTAAGCCACAACCAACCTCTTTGATTAGTAGTAATATTAGAGTCAAAATAAATTATGTTGTTCAAATTGTTTGTCCAGTAAATGGCGGTACAAGTTCTGGCACAGGAAGTATAGTCTATGGAAATTCCAGTACAGACAGTAAGATTTTGACCAATAAACATGTTCTTTCGGGTGCAACTGGACCATGTGGAGTCTATAGAACACAAACTTATGAGAGTGCGCCAGTTTTATATTTTAAATCTGGCAACACCTTTATTTTTAGCAAGGATTATGATATTGCTGTTATTACTCCAGATACACAAACACTCACCATCTATCCAAATACAAATTTTCAATTTAATTTGAGTACGGATATTTTTGATAAAGATATTTTAGTTCTTGGATATCCTGGTTCTGCTGGTAATAATATCACTTTAACAAAAGGGGTTATTAGTGGTTCAGAAAACATAAACGGTGTTGTAATGCATAAAACTGACGCAAAGATTGATAATGGCAATTCAGGTGGAGTTGTTTTTGATGAAGAAGGTAATTTTATAGGAATTCCTACACTTGCCTCTCAAGGAAATTTTGCTTCTTACGGTTACATTATTCCTGCTCAAGTTGTAAAAAACTTCCTTGATTTAGTTGAACAAGAGGGATACGGAAAACAAAATTGGCAACATCCACAACTTAGTTTATATGCGGTAAATCCGTCAAATACAATTCCTGATCTTGCACCACGCACACCACAAAATCCTGCCCCGCAACCTGAAGAAGACTCATCGTTAAAAATTGCCCGGTGCCAAGCAAAAAGAGATGCGGACTACAGTGCCTTTGTTAGTAAAGCAGATCAAATGTTGGCCGATGCTGTGCAAGAAATTAAAGACGAAGCAAATACTTTCATTAATAAACAATTACAAAATCATGACGCTTGTTTAATTGAAAGACCCGAGGTATTAAAGCAGTATGATTCAACAATGTCGCCATATAATTTGTGTTCTTTCTATTTAAGAAATGCGGAAGCGAAGAAAACCTATACAGACCAGCTGATAACTCAAACAAAAGCTGGAACAGCCACATTTTATTCTCAAGGAAAATCAGCCACTGATAATGAGTATTACCAGTGTGTTAATAGATAATATGGCAGAGGAAGAACTGACAAAAGAAGAACGACGGCAGATGGACATTGAAAGATTGCGGGTTTATCATGAACTACTTAATACGGCGGTGTGGGAAAGGTACAAATTACTTCCACAAGTCAGTGCTTTAGCGGCAACTTTATTGGTGGTTGCGACTTTTAATGAAAGCATTCTCCCATTAACAAACTGCGTCAGGTTTTTGATAGCCGCCTTTCTCTTGTTAATACCGATAAGTATTATCGGCTATTTAGCTGCACTTCACCAAGCAGAAAAACATGCCCAAAAAAACATCAATAATATCAGTAATGGCCGACCAACAGAACAAATGAAGCGAGGTCTTTTCTCTGCTCATCTGCCGTGGGTTATAGCTGGAATTTTGACAGTACTAACTGCGCAAGTTATATTTTTAATACTATAGTTTTTCGCAACTACTTTTCTTGACGAGCGGGCAAAAAATGGATGAGGTTAGGGGGAGGAAATTTTTGAAGATATGTGCGACACCGAGTGTCCAACATTTTTATCCTTTGAAGGATGTTTTATAAATTATTAAATTTTTCTATTGAAAGATTGGCTTGTTTTACGACTATGTTGTGAAGCGTGCAGCTTCAATGTAGCCGAGAGCGGCCTCTTTGACATTAGCTTCGGCTTCGGCGAAAGAATCGCCAAAAGACGACACATGGTTTAATTCCGGTATCACGGCCGTTACCTTTTTACTTTTTTTGTCAATTTCGTATTCAATTTTGTACTCAAATTCTCGCTTTTTCATATTGTAATCAGATTACATCAATAAGCTAAAAATATCAACGGCGGTTGACAAAAAAGAGCGATGGTTTATAGTGGAGATAATCAAATAGTCGCAGAAATTAGGCGTTCGCGAGATATAAGTCCTAACGAGACACCAAGTTTAATTTTTCTGCGGCTTTACGGCCGTATTTTTATTGAAAATTAAAAATTAGTTTGAATCAGGAATAGTACCATTCGCTCGGTTCGCATAATTTTCTGCTGAAAATTTGCTCTGCTCGCGCCGCCGCGCTGCGCAAGACGTCGCGAACGATATTATTCCTGATTCAAACATAAAATTAAACAAATGATTACAAAACAGCAAAAATCGGAAATAATAGACAACATCAAAAAAGATGTTAAAAAATCAAGCATCGTGATGTTTGCCAATTTTCACGGCCTGAATGTAAAACTTGTCAGCGAATTGAGAAAGTTATTGAGACAAGTCGGGGCAAAATATTTCGTAACCAGAAAAACTTTGGTTAAAAAAGCCCTGGAAGCGTCTTCTTTTGAAGGCGAGATGCCCGGCATGGAAGGCGAGACGGCGATGGTGTATACGGACGGAGACCCGTTGTCTTCCGCCAGCG
>Ga0209212_1006491_pt1 | contig 13355 bp, 15 predicted proteins | sample RifGroC2_FD_183996 | JGI IMG/M metagenome (GOLD analysis project Ga0209212, IMG submission 183996) | Groundwater microbial communities from Rifle, Colorado, USA - Groundwater C2 (SPAdes) (version 2) | ecosystem: Environmental > Aquatic > Deep subsurface > Groundwater | place: Rifle, Colorado... | reverse complement strand
CTTTGTCGGCCGTGGACGCGATGATATCACGATTGAAAGAGACTATTCTCTTCTTCGCCGAATCGCCGCTGACACATTCGGGAATCTCCGCGATGTCGCTGTCCAAACCGACACAAACAAATAGCTCCTGGTCCCATCTCTTGCGAAGCATTTCGAAAAAACTGGCCATTTCCGCTTCCTCCGTATTCAAGGTTAACTGCAAAAATTCGCCTCCTGCCTCCTTGTGGCTTTTTCCTCCTTTCGGTTGTTTCAGAATCCGATGGACTCCGTATTTGGCTATTCCTTTAAAGAACACAAAAACTGCCTAATTATAAGGCCAAACCGCCGAATAAGTCAATAAAAGGCGCCGGCACACGCGATGACATGCCGGCGCAAACTTTGTTGTCAGCAAGAGGATCTGAAATCCCCATCGCATCCCTTCAGCGACCACCTGATCGGATTGGCCTTGAACGAGCTCTTGGAAATGAAGCCCTTGCCCTCCTCGACCAATTGGGTGATGATCCCGATGATAAACAGAGGACCTTCGCCCTCGCCCATTTTCTCCGGACCCATAACCACGGCATATTTGTCGGGCTCACAAGTCGTGCCGTATATCTCCTTTTTTCCGAAATGGATGATCGTGTCGCCCTTGGCATTGCAAATCGCCTTGATAAGACTGGCAAAATCCACTGCATTGATCGTTTGTTCATCAATCTTCATTTCGCACCCCTTCTTTGAATTCGATTATCCCAACCATTGGGAAATCCAAAAACTGCCTAATTATAGCCACAAATAAGCCCCAGGGTCAACCCTGATCCAAAAATTTCCCTACCGCGGAAGACCCTTGATTATTTTTTCATTCCTGCTATAATCGGTAATGTTATTAGGCGAGCTCCGTTGCTCGGAATTTGCATTTGCATTTTCCTAACAAGCTATGACCTAAAACCTATAACCTGTTTTATGGCGCTATCGTCTAGTGGTTAGGACATCAGGTTCTCATCCTGGAAACCGGGGTTCGATTCCCCGTAGCGCTACAAACAAAGAAAATCTCAGCTTTTGCTGGGATTTTTTTGTTTGTCTAGCGGTATGAGGGAATCGAACCCGACAGCAGTGAGCAATAAATTTTTCAGCAGAAAAATTTAGCAGCGAACGCCGGAAAATTCGAGCGCGCGAGGATTTTCCGCTGTCGAGGACAAGGAGCAAATGAGCGACGGCGAATTTGCGACGCGATAAATTCCCCGTAGCGCTACAAAATAATTAAAAGGCCCCTGACCTGAAAAGGGGTTTTTTGACAAAATTAAAGACCTTGACGGCGTTCCCGGTGGGAACATAGCTTTTTTCAATAGCGTAGCATCAAGGTCTGCTGCGTTGAGCATATATCCATGGATAAAATGAACCATACTTCGTCTTATATTTATAATACAACCGGGGAAAAGTATTCTTACCCCAAACCGGATTCCGAAAATAAATTGACTAATAAATAAAGTTTCCACACGGAAACGCCTTCGGCTCGGAAAAAGAAAGGATTAAGATCGGCAAAAGAATCGGTCCGGGGTTTGTTTCTTGTGGCAAAATCGAAGATTTTGACGAGAAACAAAAAGAAAAACCCCGGCTGGAGTTTTTCCATTTGAATTGCATCGGAGTCCGATACGTCGGGGTTTCAACAATCCTCCATCTCCTTCGAGTGAGCTACGACTCGCGCAGTAACTTCACGCCCGAAAGCCTTAAGGGATTTTAACAGTTCTTCAATATCCTCGCCTCCTCTGACCTGTTCCACTTCAATTATCCTGTTTTGTATGAGTTCGCCGGGAATTACCATGGCCGCCTCCCACAGTTAGAGGAATGTCGATAATCGGAAAGAACTACTTTGAAAACAAAACGAAGATAACCCCCTCAAAGGAACTGTCTTCGTTTTACAAGGCCCCTCAGCCTTGAACTGCCCACAAAACTTATGTTTTTCGAGCTCCCCCTATTTACCCTGTTAAATAATTTGCCTTGGGCAAATTATTGCAAAGCAACATTTAACTGGGTGAAATTGTATTTTTTGTTATTTTTATTATAGCACTTTCACATTGTAAAAACAAAAAATTATCCACAGCGTAAAGAAAATTTTTATGAAAATTTTCCACGCTGCGCGGTATCGCGAAATCCCTAAACTCCCCAATCTAGGGTTTGGCAAAACCGATCTTTTTCCAATCCTTGCTTTGCCTGCAAAGAAGCTTCTGTGCCCTCAGCGGTTCAGCCATAATTTCCTCAACGATTTTTTCCATCCTCATACCCTGTGAACCCTTGACCAGTACCAAATCCCCTTCGTGCATAATTTCCTGCACTTTCCTGCCGGCACTTTCCGGATCGTCGAAAACAAAAACCTTCTTTTCCGGAAATCCGAAGTTGGAAACTTCCTTAGCTGCTTTTTTCATCCTCTTTCCGACTACTACGAATATGTCCGCGTCGATCTCCGCCACTTTTTTACACACCTGCCTATGTCCGTTTTCCGCCTCCTCCCCGAGTTCCAACATATCACCCAAAACCGCGATTTTGCGCTTAGCTCCAAGTTTATCCAAAACCTCCAATGCCGCCAAAGTCGAAACCGGCGAAGCGTTATAAGTATCGTCTATGAGATGGGTGTTTTTGATACCCGGGAGCAAATTCATCCTTCCTTGCGGAGAACGGAATTCTTCCAGGGCAATCGCCGCATCCAAAATGTTTATCTTAAAAGTAGTTCCCAAGGCGATGGCGGACAGGGCGGAGTAGATCTGATGGGGCGCCAATATATGCCTCAGGCGTACCGGTATATTACTTCCTTCATGGTCCAATTTGAAGCTGATTCCGTCAGGCTTCTGATTGTCGTCATAATTATAAACGATCACATCGGCCCGAAACATGGCGGCTTCGGAAAACCCATAGGTGAGCACATTGGCCCTGGTCCTTTTTTCCATCTCCATAACATTCGGATCATCGGCATTAAGGATAGCGAAACTATTGCTTGGCAAGTTTTCAACCAGAACTCCTTTTTCTCTGGCGATTTTCTCCAAGCTTCCGAAAAATTCGATATGGCTCGAGGACACGTTCGTAACCACTCCGATCGAGGGTCTCACGAAAGATGCCAGATATTTCATATCTCCGGGACGATCAATCCCCAGTTCCAAGATGATCACCTGGGGATATTTCACATGGAAAATTATGACATAAAGCCACTTCAAAAATACCCCCGCCCAAAGAAACAGCGACCTTCCTCCGGTCTCCGCGCCAATAATCGTCAACGGAATGCCGATTTCATTATTATAATTCTTTTCGCTTTTTCTGACCTTGAATTTCTTCGACAAAACAAGATGAATCGCTTCTTTGGCGGACGTTTTGCCGACTGACCCAGTTATGCCGATAACTATCGGGTTATGTCTTTTGAGGACCACTGTGGCCATGAGTCTTAAGACCGATTCCAGAATTTTCAGTTTTCTTGATTTCATACCCTGATTCATATTGGCTTATATATCGAATTTACTTGTTTTTATTACTACAATCACGGAGCATTTTACAGGTGCTCAATCTTTCTTCTTTTTCTTCTTATCTTCATCTTTCTTGCTTTCAGCCCCCAAAACTGTTTCCTTTTCATCAACAGGAGTCTGCTGCACGGTATTTTGATATAAACTCTTGTACATGGGGCTTATGGTCGGATCCTCCGTCGGCTTCACCTTTCCGTATTCAAGAAGAAATTTCATGACTTTTCCAAACGCCGGAGCGGCCGTGGATTCTGCCCATTGCACGTCTTTCGGATTGGATATCTTTACCAAAACCACGAACCGCGGGTCATTCAAAGGAGCATACCCGATAAACGAACCTATGGTCAACCCCTCTTCATAACCCCTGGATCCAGCCTTGGCGACCTGCGCCGTTCCTGTTTTTCCCCCGACAAGATAACCCGGCACGTCGGCTTTTTTTCCGTGGCCATTGATGACGACCGACCTCAGCATCTCCCCGACCGCCTTGGAGGTGCTCTCGGAAATGACCCTTCTGACTTCTACCGGCTCGATATTTTCTTCGCGTCCGTCCGAATACACCATCCTATCGACGATTTGCGGCTGCATAAGTCTTCCGCCGTTAGCTATCGCAGAAAAAGCGCTTATGAGCTGGATCGGAGTCACGGAAATACCCTGCCCAAAAGAGGCCGTGAAGAAATTGATGTCTCGATTCGTTTTCTCTATATTGGAAATGTTCCCGGCAGACTCCGCGGGCAAAGCGACCCCAGTCTTTTCTCCGAAACCGAAATTCTTCACATATTCCAAAAACTTTCCATTGCCCACTAATTTTTCCACATAAATCACTCCGGTATTTATGGATTCCTCGAGGACCCGGGTCATTGTCTGTTTGCCATAAACCTTCTCTTCCGAATTCTTCAGCCTATAGCCAGCCTCAGAAACGAAACCCGTATCGACATATTCAGTATTGGGGGAAATTTTCCCATCATCTATGCCGATCGCCATCGTTATCGGCTTAAAAACAGATCCTGATTCATAAGGCGTGTGCACAGAGGAATTATTGAAAAGTGAGATGTCCTCCGTTTTCGTATAATCATTAGGATTGAAATTTGGAAAATTAGCCATTGCCAAGATTTTTCCGGTCTCAGGCTCCATTACTAAAATATTGCCGTTATCCGCTCCGTGCTTTTCCACCGTTTCCTTAAGAATTTTCTCCACCTCATATTGGACAGTGTGGTCTATAGTCAGAACAAGATTCGCCCCGTTTTTAGCAGGGTCAAGATCGCGATCGGAAACGGAAATCCATCTTCCCCCAGAATCCCTTTCCTGACTTATTCTCCCCGCCTCCCCCTTGAGATTTTTCTCCCAGAAAGACTCCACGCCATACACCCCCCTGGTACTCTCTCCGTTCGAGCCCACGAAACCGACGACCTGTGAAGCCAGCTCGTCTCCAGGGTAATACCTGTAAACCTCGGGAGAAAAATGGATGCCCTTAAGATTCAATTCTTTCACGCGTGCAACCTCGTCATCTGAAAGTTTTTTCTTTATTATCTCGAAAGGGTCTTCTTCATCTGAAAATTTTTCCCTAAGCATATTCTCATCCAGACCCAGAGTCGAAGCGATTTTTTTCGCGCTTTCTTCCCTCTCAATCATCTCTTTGGGAACGGCATAAAGCATCTGGAACTGTTTATTTACAGCCAAGGGATAACTCTCCTTTTCTTCTTTGAGGAAAATTTCACCCCTGTTCGCTTCGATCTCGGCGATAACCTTGTGCTGGTTGTCAGCCAGGGCCCGATATGTCTCGTTCCCGGCAACCTGCAATGAAAACAACCTGCCGACGATCAGAAGCGCGCCAAAAAAAACGGAGAATACCAATACGTATATCCTCCAGTATTTTCCGGATATTTCACCTTGAACCTTGTTATTGTGGACTTTTCTGATCCCTCTCATATATGAGCGCCCCCACGCTTTTTTCGGTTTATCTTATTTTCTCCTTAGCCGCAGAATGGAGTGCCAACGGATTCGACTCATCCAAGAAAGTGACCTCGGCCGCCTCCGACATGTTCAAGTCCTTGCTGAATTGCTCTATTTTATAGAGAGATTTAAGCTCAGCTTCTTTGATCTTCAAAGACTCGTTTTCTTTTTTCATCTGAGAGATCTCCTTTTCAATCTTCCTTATCTGCAATCCTTTAACCGCGCTCTGATTGATCGAATATATATATAAAAGTGCCGCGAATACGGCAAAAACAACCACAACCACGACCGGATTGACGAACCCGGAAGCATTCATTGAGTGTTGTATTTCTGTTTTTCTTTTTGTCTGGGGTTTCCACTGGCATAAGCCTTTGCGGATAACCACGCTGCGGTTCTTCATCGTTTTCGCGCCCCCTTACCTGCGCTTAAACTTTAGTAACTCTCTACGAATTACGAATTATTACGAATATACGAATGATTTATCTCGAAGGCGATCCATGTAATGCGGACTATCTTTTGTTTCCGCACCGCAGGCAAACCGCCTAACGACAACCATCTGTTCGCAGATTCGTACAAATCCGCAATCCGCTACTCCTACAATTTCTCGACGACCCTCAGCTTTGCGCTTCGGGACCTCGGATTATCCAGGATTTCTTCCTCTGTCGCCTCCAAGGCTTTTTTCGTGATTATTTTCACGATTTCCTTTTCGCCGCACCTGCAGATCGGAAGCTCCGGCGGACACACGCATCCCCTAGCGTACTGCCGAAACAAATTCTTCACGATCCTGTCCTCACCGCTATGGAACGTTATTATCGCCAACCTTCCTTTCGGGGAAAGCAGCCCTATACCGTCCGCGATTATTTTTTTCAAAACTCCCAATTCATTGTTGACTTCGATCCTCAGCGCCTGGAAAACCTTCGTGGCCGGGTGGATCTTGCCTCTCTTGTAAATAGCCGGCACTGCGCTCTCGATAATTGAAACCAATTCTAATGTCCTTTCGATTACTTTCTCCTTCCTCGCCTCGCAGATTTTCCTAGCGATCCTTCCGGCATATTTCTCATCTCCGAATTCCCGGAAAACCCTCGCCAACTCCGCTTCAGAATATCCATTGACGACCTTGCTGGCGGTAAGCTCCCTCTTGCGGTCGAGCCTCATGTCCAGGGGAGCGTCTATCCGGAAACTGATTCCTATTTCCGCGTCTTCCAGTTGATCTGAGGATATCCCCAGATCGGCAGTTATCGCGTCCACCTTTTCGATTTTCAAAAATTCCAAACTATCTTTTATTTTTTCGAAATTCTCGTTTATCAAAAATATCCCTTTTTCATTTTTTTTGAGCTCAGCGTCATCGGAAACCCTTTTGCGAAAAGCTTCGACTGCCCTTTCGTCCTGATCAAAAGCGATGAGCTTTCCGTCAGGCGAAATCCTTTTCAGTATCTCCAAGCCATGTCCTCCTCCGCCCAACGTGGCGTCCACAGCAATGCTTCCATTTTTCAGATTTAGCGCCTCCACAGTCTCTTTCAGCAGCACGGATTTATGCACGGTCATAACAGTTAATGCAAAATGCAAATCTCAAAAATAAAAATTCAGGAGTTCACTTCGCTCGCTATCTTTTTATAAAAATATAACGGAATCATTCCTTAATTTTACATTTTGACTTTTGATTTTTAATTTATCTCAGTAGATTCCCAGTTTTCCTAATTGTTCAGCTATTTCATCGGTACTTGTCTCAGCTTTCACTTTATATGCCGTCCACTTATCCTCATTCCAAACCTCCAACCGATTGAACAATCCGGCCACCACGACATTCTTTTCCAGTTCAGCATATTCCTTGAGATAATCCGGAAGAAGGATGCGCCCTTGCTTGTCCAAATCAACATCGATCGCTCCTGACAGCATGAGTCTCACGAAACTCCGCGTTCCCGATTCCCCCATCGGAAGCGTTCCGAGTTTCTCAGCCAATTCTTTCCATGTTTTCAACGGATAGACGAAAAGGCATTTATCCAATCCGCGAGTCACCACCACTTTGCTTCCCAGATCTTTGCGGAACTTCGAAGGAAGCGCCAGGCGCTTTTTGGGATCTACGCTGTGTTGGTACTCACCGATAAACATCGCTGTTCTCTACGAATTACGAATTGATACGAATATACGAATGGGAAATCAAGAAAAAAGTATTTTTTCGTAGTTTCGTAAAATTCGTACTTCGTAGTGCAATACAATGAATTCACCACTTTATTCCACTTTGATACACTACAACGTAATTCTAACCCACCGCTCCACAGGAGTCAACACTCTCCTTGATACTCAAATCTAGCAGATAGAAGCCTTTATCCGGAGTTATCCACAGCTCGAATATACTCATCAACTCAATTTCATCCCTAAACGACTGGAATCATCGCTCCAGCGGAAACACAAACACTTGATTTTCTTCTTTATATGGTATAGTCTTAGGTGAAGTTTTTTTTAAAATATCAATATCCCATAGAGAGAGGAGTGACCATATGAACATCCCGCCGAGAGCGAGGTTGGCCAAAAATGAAACAGAGATCCTTCAAATTCTCAAAATGGAAGAGGTGGCCATATCCGAATGCATCCTCAGGGAAATCACCCACGAATGCCTGCATGGCATCCATGTCTATGTGCTCGGATCCAAACAGGAAGATTTTATCCGTGAAAAATTTCCCTCCTGGAAATTCATTTCCAGAAACACCGTATCAGCCTTCTGTATTATCGGAGGCGTGTCACTAAAAGGTGTCTTAAAGGAACTTCGATCCAAAATCAAAGAAGCTCATGAAGCGAATGACTGATCGTTTCCCAATCATCCAGCCGGGAGGAGCCCATGCCGATGGAACACGCCGCCTTGTCCGAAATGCCGGACGAAAAACTCATCAAGCTTTTCTTTTCCAATGGAGGGGAAATATTCCTGAAAAACTTCAACGTTCCAGCCGACAAAAATGGCAAAGCCCGCCAAGCCTTCGACATCATGCGCACCAGACATTCCTGCATGGAAATGCTCCGCAATATCCAAGAGGAATACCTCAAAGGAAAAGTGGACCGATCCGGAAGAAGAATCAAAAGGTCGCAAAAATAAATCCGTAACAACCATAAACGTGCCGCAAAAAAGGCCGTCGACATAACCGTCGACGGCCTTTAAAATTTTCCAAAAACTACTTTTCCGCCGAAAAGCCTCCCTCCCGAAGCACTGAAAAATTTCCATCATCCTCAAGCTTGATTATCATCGAGGGAGCCGATTCCAGTTTTTCCAAATCAACATAAAAATCCACATTTTCGCCAAAATATCCCTTAGCCTCTTGCTTGGTCGTCGCCGGCTTTTCACCCTCAAAGTTGGCGCTTGGCGCGACGAGCGGTCCGGTCTTTTCCAAAAATTTCCTAAGCCATTTCTCATCCGGAACCCGGAACGCCAGCGACCTCGTTCCCCGGTGGAGATAATCGAAATTGTCGCAGTCGCAATCCAAAACGACGCTCACTTTTCCCGGCCACACTTCTTTCAAAAATTTCTTCTGCTTGCGGCTGATTTTTATATCGAAAATTCGCAGATTTTCCCATGAGCTGATCAGGATTATCATCGGCTTTTTCAGATTCCTTTTGCGGAGTTTATAGATCCTTTCAACGGTTTCCCTTCTCAAAGCGGATCCGACGATCCCATACAATGTGTCAGTCGGCAAAACCCCGATCCCTCCCTCGCGGATAACCGGCACGATTTCCTTTTTAAGTTGTCTGAGTTTGAAAAAATCCATAAAATTCCACGAGTCCTTTGCTTATCTTGCAAATAGATGCGCAAAGAATATCCCTTCTTATTACACCTCATTCATACCTTTATTTAGCCAAAAAATCAACCCTTCCGTCCAAAGACTTGACTTTTTCATAATTTAGGAGTATAATATATAGTTGGTCAATGGCAATGGTTCTTTAGCCCACATTCGGAGGTGTCTATGTCGGGATTAATTTTTTCCATTCTCGCGCTTGCCTTAGCAGTAGTCGGGGTTGGCATAACGATAACAGAAGAACTAAAAAAAATCAGACTAGCGCTCGAAAAAAAATAAATCCGCCGCATACCACCTTTATGTGAACCGCTCCCCAGTATTTCTGGCGGGGCGGTTTTCTTTTATATATATAAAAAAAACACTATTCCATGTTTTTTCCGCACATCGCGAGTGTGTTTTTAATGAAACATTACTTCTACATTAAACCTAGAAACTAAACCCTACAACCTAAAACCTTATTTTATAGATATTTCCTCTTCTTCAATTTATCCGGCATAAACTGCTGGGCGGCATCCTCAGGATTTTCAAAATCCGGGGTGTATTTATAATCCTTGCCATATCCCAATTCCTTCATGAGTTTGGTCGGCGCGTTGCGAAGATGGATCGGCACCGGCTCGTTCGGAAAATTCTCCACGTCTTGCCTTACCTTGTTGTATGCCATATAAAGAGCATTGCTCTTTTTGGATTTGGCCATATACACTACCGCCTGCGCGAGATTTACCGCGCATTCCGGCATTCCGATGAAGTGGCAAGCTTGATAAGCACTGACCGCCTGATCGAGCGCGAAAGAATTGGCTATGCCGATATCCTCCGAGGCGAAACGAATCAGACGCCTCGCGACATAAAGCGGATCTTCCCCGCCTTCGAGCATCCGAGCCATCCAATACAGCGCCGCGTCCGCGTCCCCTCCGCGCATGGATTTATGGAGAGCTGAGATGATATTGTAATGCTGCTCCCCTCCTTTGTCATAGAGAAGGTTGGTCCGCTGGAACGCTTCTTTTATTTTTTCCTTGTCGATTGCGATTTCCTTCGTCTTGCCTTCGCTCATCACGGAAAGCTCCAAGACATTGAGCGCCGTCCTCGCGTCGCCGTTGGAAAGCTCGGCCAAAAATTCCAAATCTTCCGCTGAGATTTTTATATTAATTTTCCCGAATCCCTTTTCCTTGTCGGAAAGCGCCCTTTCCAAAAGATGTTTTATATCCTCCGCTTTCAAAGCCTCGAGCACGAAAACGCGGCTTCTGGAAATCAAAGCCGAGTTCACTTCGAAGCTTGGGTTTTCCGTAGTCGCACCGATCAAAATCAAGGTTCCGTCCTCTACATATGGAAGTAAGCGGTCCTGCTGGGCTTTGTTGAAGCGATGGATCTCATCCAAAAAAAGGATGGTTTTTTTCTTTTTGAACTGCGAGTCCACCTGCGCTTTCTCGATGACCTTTTTCACTTCCTTCACCCCGCTCGAAACAGCACTGAGGTGCACGAACTCGCTGTCCGTCTTTTTGGCGATTATTTCCGCCAGTGTCGTTTTGCCGCTTCCCGGAGGACCCCAAAAAATCATCGACGGAATCGCGTCGCTTTCGATGATTTTTCTGAGCATCTTACCCTCGCCCACGATATGTTCCTGCCCGACGAAATCCTCCAGATCTTGAGGTCTCATCCTGTCGGCCAGGGGTTTTTTGATGTCCTTATTTTCCATGTCAGATATTACAATTTACCAACTTCCGCCGCCTCCACCGCCGCCTCCGCCTCCTGAACTTCCTCCGGAAAAACCGCTTCCTCCGCTAGCGGCCGTAGAACCGAGATCGGAACTTGCGGAAGCAGAGAAGGATTTCAAATCATCCAAAAGGGCCAGTGACGTAAAGGTTCCTATGCTGGAAGGGGTCGTATCAGAATACCAAGAAGGGCTTTGGTTGTAAATTCCCTCAAACTGCCCTGCCCATTTTTTCTCCACTCCCAAAACCATCGCGTATGGCAGAAGTTTTTCGAAAATTTGGGGATTTTTCTCTGGAGCGTTGTGAAAATCAAGCCTATCCTTTTCCGCCACTTCCAAATAAAGCTTAAGCCCGAGGATGTGCTCTCTTGCCAAGACGCCTTTTTCTGTTTTCTTAGGCATCAAAAAACTGAAAGCGATGATGATCATTCCCGAAACGACAATTGCGACGAAGCCCATAATTCCCCAAAAATCCACCAGAAAAAAACCGACAAATACGAGTGCTGCTGCCGCAATCAAATATTTGTTTCTGGTAGTATTAGGATCTCCTAAGAAATAACCGCCTTCAACGACCGAATCGTATGACTCATTTGTCACTTTTTTAATTTTTTCCTGAAAATTATTTTTCAGTCCTGAAATCTTCACGACATTGCCACTACTGAAAAGATAATCCAAAAACTTCTTTTCAAAACCTTTAAGCCCCTCTGTTTCCTTGATTTCTTCCAATTCATAATCCGTCTTATTGAAAAGGAGGATTTTCTCTTCAATTTTCCTTATTTTGATGTGTCCTCTTACTGCCAAATCTATGATAGTCGCTGAGATATCTTTCGGGTCAGCCTTCTCATCAAGGATAATTCCCACTTCCATAGGCGTCAGATTATCCGGCGCGTCGAATTGGGCGACTATTGTTCCCCTGCCCTTCGGATCCTTCCCTTTCTTATGCCAAAGATAAAACATCCCAATAAGAACCATAATTGGGAGAAAAAAGATCAAATTGTCCTTGAGTACATCTAAGATAATCTCGGTGTTGCCGGGTTTTATTACCAATCCCTTTGGAAATCCCAAAACGAATGTCAGTCCCTCTCCGCCCTTTAAATCCCTCGCAGAGAACCTAATGGAATTATTTCCCCTGACATATTCCTGGATTTGGCATTTTTCCTTACTCCCTAAAACTCCCACGAAACATTCTTTTTGAAACGCCTCCAGGGAATGCGAAGCGTCCGGGAAAAATATCTCCGCCGAAGGATTCTTGATCGGAATCTGCCATTGGGATCCTATTGCGTTCCAATACAATTCATCATGGTCGGAAAAATAATTCAGTGCTCTTTTGATCTTGTAATTTATGACATAAGTTTTTTTTCCCGTGACCAACGCATTGGGATCGCCTATTTTCAAAACCATATCGTTCCCCTCATGATTCTTTTCGAAATCATGTTTTTTTCCGTTTTCATCCATAACCGAGATATCGGAAACCCGCAACTTAAAATTGCCTCCACGCGCTTTATACTCCACTGGAATATTGCGGAAAATCCCGTGCTTTTGGGCGACCCCGAAATCATATTCGATCTTCTCACTGATGTTGATACTGGAATCGGCGTTGACACCTATCTGCACGTTATAGCCAGTTATGTTTTCCGAAGCGGTCTGAGCCGAAACCGACCAAGGGAGAAGAATCCAAACAGCTAGAAAAAACAGGGTTTTTTTCTTCATAAGGAAATTGCCAAAGATTATTTCTTATGGGCTAATTTTATCATGAAAAAGACCTCGGAGAAAAGAAAAACGCCCCGGGATATTCGATCCCGAGGCAGCCGTTTCAATGAACGGATTCCTTCTTGTCTGGGCATTCCCCCAAACAGACGATGTAAAAAACGTTGTATTCCATTTTCCGAAGAGTCCACAATAAGGCTTCCGGATCATACCCGCTAAGGGGCATGCCTTCGCTATCCCTGATGACATTCGAACTTCCTATTCCGTTTATCGCCACGAGTTTTCCATTGAACCGAGCTTCCTCTTCAGCGCTTTGAAAATTAACTTTGATTTTCATAAGCACCCCCTTTTCGAAGCGTGACTTCGACCGCAAGGTGTGGGCTCTGGGAACAAGTTAATACAAACAGGAAACTCGGGATGTTGCAAGTGAAAATTACAGTGTCAGTTTCGGTTTTTGTAAGTTATGCGTTATTTTTATTTTCGGCTGGGGTTCAGGCTGGACTTCTTCCTTCTGTATTTTTTTCCGGCTGAAAAACAGAATGTAGATTATTTCCAAAATAGCCAAAGTGTTTACGATAAGAAGCACCACGAACCACCCGTGTTGACCGTTCCTAGCCGCCCTCCAAAGCGCCCAGCCTTTCCAAGGAATCATCCAGGCGACCAAAGCGAGAAGTATCCAAGGATTATCCAAAATTATTTTTTCCATACGATTTTTATTTTATTTTTTACAAT
>Ga0209212_1006488_pt1 | contig 13360 bp, 15 predicted proteins | sample RifGroC2_FD_183996 | JGI IMG/M metagenome (GOLD analysis project Ga0209212, IMG submission 183996) | Groundwater microbial communities from Rifle, Colorado, USA - Groundwater C2 (SPAdes) (version 2) | ecosystem: Environmental > Aquatic > Deep subsurface > Groundwater | place: Rifle, Colorado... | reverse complement strand
CGGCAGCGCCTTCCATGTTCTCACACAGACCATTATAATGGGTGTCGAGCTCTGCTGCGCGGTTGGAAGTCCCGGTGCAGGTCGAAAGCGTGACAAAGGTCCCGGTGTGGATGCGCCCTCTTTCCATCACCCGGGTAACGGCATTTTGGGCGCGGCTCAGGAGCATTTCCGAAGCGGGAAAGCAGTTGAAAAAGTTACTGCCTGCTGCGCGGGCAAGAGGGATGGAGATGTACTCGGTGTCCTTAAACCCGTCCAGGGTGAGCACGCCCTCGTCGCCGGCGATCTCCTCTCTCGCCAGGGCGACGTCGCCGACCACTGCGCCTGAAGCGGGATAGGCCCCGCCGATGCCGAACAGGATCAGGCTCTTCGGACTGACCTGCGTGAACAGGAGCGTTGCCGCATGTGCCGCGTTGACCTTGCCCATACCGCCGATGCAGAGGCATATTTCCTGATGCTCCAGCGTACCCACGTAAATCGATTTTGAGCCAAGCGTCATGTTCTCGAATATTGTTGCTTGAGCCAGCAAAAGCTCGGCTTCGTTCTGTACGGAACAGAGCAGTGCGATCATAGGGGTCAGGGCCTCCGGCCCGAGGGCAGGTCCAGCATCACCAGGCCCGTGTTGCTGTCCAGGGCCCTTCGGGCGTCGATGCCGATAATTTCGGTGAGCACGGCTTCGATCACCAGATAGACGGAATGGTCTTTGCGGATACAACCGGTCAGGGTCTCTTTTCCACGGCCCAGGGCGCCGTGCAGGTGGATGGCCGGCCCGTCATTATGCCAGAACAGGGTCCCGATGCCGAGTACTTCTCTGCCGTCGCTGAAGTTCTGCCACACCGGTTCGGGCGGGATGACCGCCTCTTTGGGGCCGGTAACGATGCTGCCCGAGCGCAGGCCGCCGAGCAGCATGATGGTCCCGGCTTTCACCTGTTCTTTTATTGCCACCGCCCGAATGCCCGCAAGGAGATCGTCCTGGTCATCGAATTTAAGTAAAAAGACCCTCCCGAACGATCCTTGCGCGTATTGCATAAGCTCTCCTTGTTGTTGATCGACGGGAATAGCCCGGTAACCGAAGTTCGCCTCTTTTTCAGTGTTTTTACAAGGGGTACTATAGCACAGTAAAACCATCGATTCCACGCTAAAAATGCTATACTTGTACCTGCACGCACTGGATTCCCGTGCATTGCGGCCGGCACGATAGAGCTCCCTATGAGGGACTCTTTTTTTCTCGTGAAAGGAGGTGGCAGGAACAGCAGTTATGCGGGCAGAGGTCGTTGTTTTTTCCTATCAGAACAGTGCAACAAACTAAGGAGGGCTTATGAAAAACATCATTGTACTGGTATGTGGTGTTCTATTCGCTCTTGTGGTGATGGCGCTTCCCGGTTCCGTGTGGGCTGAACAGGACAATTCCATCAATATCGGCGGCTTGGGGCTGGTAGGCCCCGATCTTTCCGCATCGGCCTTTATCGTGGAATATGAGCGGCATATGGGAAGCGGCATGTCAGTATTCGGACGGGTCGGCGTTCTTGATTATTCTTTTGATGACGGTTGGTACAAGGAAGACGGAGACGGCCCGGGATTTGATATAGGAATTCGAAAATATATGGGAAGCAACGGGATGAAAGGCTTCTACCTGGGCGGGACCGTGGGCATATGGACAACTGAATGGACTTTTACCGACAACGACTACGGGACCGGTTCCATCTACTATCGCGGAAAAGGGGATACGACCTCTTTAAAAGTGGATATTGAGGTTGGCGGCAGGTTCCCTCTCGGTTCATCGCCTGTTTCTCTTATGCCTTCGCTCCATGTGGGCAATTTTTTCAATATTGACAGCACCTGTACCTCAACGAGCGTGCCCGGAGCAGATTGCGGCAATGAGAGCGAAGTTGGTTTCTACGGGCTCCTCGGTTTGTCCATGGGCATTGCTTTCTAAGGCAACCCGATCAATAGATCTCGTGTGTTTCTTGCCGGCACCTGCAGCAGGAGTGCCGGTTTTTTTTGGCCTGCTATCCCTGTTTGTCGACCAAAATTCGGGCCTCGCTGTCTAAAAAGTCGCAAAATACGCCTCCATTACCCTTAAATTACCCCGAAAATGCCATACTTTTCGTTGCACTTCCCGCAGGGATTTGCTATGATGACCGCGTTTTTAAAGGAATTCGAGGTTTTTTGGAGGGGAAATGCTGCGATATTTGACTGCCGGTGAGTCCCACGGCGAGTTGCTCATGGGTATCCTTGAGGGGATGCCGTCAGGTCTTTTGATCAGGATCACGGACATCGACCAGGAATTGGCCAGGCGGCAGGGTGGATATGGCCGCGGCGGCCGCATGAAGATCGAGAAGGACACGGTCAAGATCTACACCGGCGTGCGCTGGGGCAAAACGCTGGGAAGCCCCATCGGGCTTATGGTCCGCAACAAGGACTGGGAAAACTGGCGCGCCAAGATGTCTGCTGACCCCATGTTCCTCAACTCCGCCGAAGCCGTGACCCGGCCCCGGCCCGGTCATGCCGACCTGGCCGGCGCCCTGAAATATAATACCGCCGATGTCCGCAACATCCTTGAACGTTCGAGCGCGCGGGAAACAGCGATGCGCGTTGCCGTGGGCGCCGTTGCCAAGCGGCTGCTCGAAGAGTTCTGCATTGAGGTGACGAGCCATGTGGTGAACCTGGGCGGCGTCTTTGCCAAGGTGCCGCAGGTGTCGCTCCAGGAGCTTCGCAAGCGGGCCGGGGCGTCGGAACTGCACTGCGCTGATCCCGATGCGGAGAAACGGATGATGCGCAGGATCGACGAAGCGAGGAACGCCGGCGATACGCTGGGCGGCGTAGTGGAACTGATCGTCACCGGCGCGCCCATCGGGCTCGGCAGCCATACGCACTGGGACCGGAAGCTTGATGCGAAACTGGCAGGAGCGCTCATGAGCATCCAGGCCATGAAAGGTGTCGAGGTCGGCACCGGGTTCGGCGTGGCCAATAAGCCGGGCTCGCAGGTGCATGACGAGATCTTCTGGAACAAGAAGACAGGCTTCAGCCGCAGGACCAACCGGGCCGGCGGCATTGAAGGCGGCATGAGCAATGGCGAACCCATCGTGCTCCGTGCTGCCATGAAACCCATTCCAACGCTCATGAAACCGCTCCGTTCCGTGGATATGGCGACCAAAAAGCCCTTTAAGGCAAGCATCGAACGCTCCGATGTCTGCGCGGTTCCCGCAGCGGGCGTGGTTGCTGAGGCTGTTGTTGCCTTCGAGATCGCCTCGGCCCTGATCGAGAAGTTCGGCGGCGACAGCATCGAAGAAATGAAGCGCAATTATTGTTCCTACATGAGGAACATTCATGTTCGGATGGGCGTTGAAGAGATGCCGGGGAAGTGGTAGCGTCTAAGGGTGAAGTTGGAAGAGTGAAGTGAGAAGTGTGAAAATGAGAAATAGAGCGACCGCTGAAAGATGAGTGGCCGCTTTTTTTTTCAGGCCATCTGTGGTAAACTCGCGCATGTTTAAGAACATCATCCTCACCGGTTTTATGGGCGTCGGCAAAACCAGCGTGGGAACGCAGCTGGCTAAGGACCTTGGCTATGTCTTCGTTGACACGGACAAGCTTATCGAAGCCGACCAGCACATGACCATCACGACGATCTTTGCTAAATACGGTGAGCCCTATTTTCGCGAGATCGAGGCCAGGATCGTCCGCGAGGTCACGGCGCGCGAAAGCCAGGTGGTCTCCACCGGAGGCGGCGCCGTTATCTGGGACATGAACCGGGAGGCCTTCAAACAAGCAGGCCTCGTTGTCTGTCTTTCCGCGCGCCCCGAGGTGATCTTCGACCGCATCAAGCATGAGACCCACCGCCCCCTGCTTCAGACCCCCGACCCCTTGGCCAAGATCAAGGAAATGCTTGACAGCCGGGCCAAGTTCTACGCTCAAGCGGACATCACCATCGACACGTCGGAAAAGTCAGTGGACCAGATCATCAGCGAGATCAAAGAGAGAATCAGGCATGCATACTGTTAACGTACCCCTGGGAGAGAGAAGCTACGATATCGAGATCGGCACGAGCCTCGACCAGGCAGGCCCGCAGATCAAAGGCCTCGGCCTGGGGCAGAAGATCGCTATTGTCGTCAACCCCACGGTCAAGGAGCTTTACGGCAAGCGGGTGGTGGACAGCCTCAAGGTGCAGGGCTTCATGGTCATGTCCATCATCATTCCCGACGGGGAGCAGTACAAAAACCTTGATTGGGCCAACGCCATCTACACAGCGCTCCTGACCAACGGCTTCGACCGCAGGTCCCTGATCGTGGCGCTCGGCGGCGGCGTCATCGGCGACCTTGCCGGCTTTGCCGCAGCCACGTATATGCGCGGCATTCCTTTTGTCCAGGTGCCGACCACGCTCCTTGCCATGGTGGACAGCAGCGTCGGGGGCAAGACCGGCGTGAACCATCCCATGGGCAAGAACATGATCGGCGCCTTCCACCAGCCCCGGAAGGTCTTGATGGACCTCGAGGTGCTCAGGACGCTTCCCAAAGCCGAGTTCCTCTCCGGCATGGCTGAAGTGATCAAGTACGGCGTGATCTGGGACAGTGCGTTCTTTGATTACCTTGACAGCAACCGCGAGCGTATTCTCGGACTTGATGCCGATGCATTGACCCATATCGTCAAACGCTCCTGCGAGATCAAGGCTGAGGTGGTGGGCAGGGACGAGCGCGAAGGAGGGCTCCGGGCGATACTGAACTTTGGCCATACCGTGGGCCACGCCATCGAGAAGGCGGAAAACTACACCATGCGCCACGGGGAGGCCGTTGCCATCGGTATGGTCTATGCCTCCCGTCTGGCACATGGCGCAGGGCTCTGTGATGCTACGGTGCCCGAACGCGTTGAGAGGCTCATCGAGTCCTATGGCCTTCCCACGGGTCTGCGCGCGCTGAGCCGGAAGCCGACGGTGCAGGAACTTATGGATACCATGCAGATCGACAAAAAAGCTGAGGGCGGCAAGGTGAAGTTCGTGCTGCCCAAGAGTATCGGCGAGGTGGTCATCACGAAAGAATGGGATGATGGGGTGCTGAAGACCCTGCTGGGAGCAGCATGACGGCCGGAGCCTGATGGAGCGCATATGGGAATAGCAGATATGTTCGGTCTGGGGAAAAAAGAGCCCTTTCGGGCTCCCCGGGAAGCAGCGGAGGTCCGCTATAAAATAGCAGCTGAACTGCGGGAGAACTATCCTGATCTGGCGCGGTATCGGGAGATCAAGAACGAGGCGGAGCGGGTCGTGCAGCAGATGAACGACCTTATCGCCAAAAAAGAATATGTTGATGAAGCCGTCAGTATCAGAGACGATATCCAGAAAAGGATCGATGGACTGACAGCGAAGATCAAAAAAAACGCTTCGGAAAACACCGCACAAGGCGGGCAGGATTATGTAGAAAAAAAGATCGATTATCTCGAACGCAAGAGCACCCGGAACAAAGCCAAGACGCTCTTCACGGTTTTTTTAGAAGCGCAGGAAGCATTTACCGCATGCTGCAGGGAAGGACGCCGGGACCAGATCCTGGAACTCGGTCCGGTGGCCGACAGAATAATTGACACCGTGTCTGAACTGAGCAGCAAGTTCTTCAAGCCGTACGGCCAGGATAAGGAAATGCAGGGGATGAAGGAAAATGTCCTGGCAAAGATATCCGAGCTGAACAATAGCTTTAAAGAGAACACCGGGCGCCTGGAACAACTGGGTATGAAAATGGAAGTTGACGGGAATGTGCAGAAAATATTATCAGGCATTGAACGGGCATTGTCTTAGCAGCAAAAAGTCTGCAGCTCTTCAGATGGCTTGAAATCTTCGACAATAACGGTAATTCGAATCTGGTCATGCCGCACTATTGCAAACGAATTAAAAATTGTTACATCCCTCGGAGGGATCCCCCTCACCCTACCCTCTCCCGCAGAGGGGAGAGGATAAAAAGGGGCGCAGCATGTGTCATTATTTAATGCGTTCGTATTAATTCGTCAGCCTGAACGTCCTAATCGGGAATCCAGAGGTTTTCAACGTCACTGGGTCCCCGATAGGGTCATTCGGGGACGACGGATATAGTGACCGCGCGAGTGGAAGATCTCCAGGCAAGGAGGGAATTATGAGCGAATATCCGTGGCACTGCCGGTTCTGCGACAGAGAACAGACCGTGAGCGGAGAGGGGTGGCAGGCTTCCGTCGTCGACCTCACCGCCGTGAACGCAGACGGCCCGCGCCGTCTGGTGGTCCAGTTCGTCGTCTGTCCCAACCCCGACTGCCGGAAACTCTCCCTCAGCGCTGCTCTCCACGACCTGAAGGTCGTCGGCAACCGTTCCTACACGGGGAAGCTTATCAGGACCTGGCCTCTGGTGCCTCCTTCGAGCGCCCGGTCCTTTTCCGCAACAGTTCCCGCTCATATCCTGGAAGATTACCACGAAGCCTGTCTCGCCATCGAACAAAGCCCCAAGGCCTCTGCAGCTTTATCCCGCCGCTGTCTCTCGGGCATGCTGCGCGACTTCTGGCAGGTGCAGCCCGGCAGCCTCAGTGACGAGTTCCGCCAGGTCAGGGGCACGGTGGACCCTCTTACGTGGGAGGCCATTGAGTCCGTCCGGAAGAACGGCATGATCGGCGCCCGGATGGAGAGCGAAGGCGCCGAGATCCTCGATACGGAGCCCGGCGAAGCAAAGATGCTGATCGGCCTGATCGAAACGCTGATTGTGGACTGGTATGTGGGCCGCGAAGAGCGGCGCAAGCGTTTGAAGGATATCAGGCAGATCACGGGAGAAGATGCAGCAGAGAAGGCGGGGGAGGAGTGAAAGTCCTCGTACTATAATCGCTTGTAATCGTTTGTTGCCCCGCCCGTACCCCATTCGGAGGTAGTTCATGAAAATAGATATTACCTTGCTTGCCGAGAATGAGCTGATCGATCTGAACCGCCGGATCGTCGAACGCCTGCGTTTCCTGAGTCAGACCCGTGCGCACCATAAGATGCTGGAATTCAAGGTCGGCGATCGGGTGAGCTTCAAGACGGACGAAGGTCCTGCTCTCTTCGGCGTGTTGACCAAATATAACAAAAAAACAGTTACGGTTATAACCGACAACGGGGAGCACTGGAACATCTCACCGGGGCTCCTGACGCTTGCGAAGGAAGCCAAAGCATCGGAAAATAAACCGTCAAACGTCATTCAAATGCCGAAACGATAAGTCAGGTGCGACGATGCTGCGATTTCAAAGACCGCCGGATGTTGTATTTCAGGCAATACTGCGCGATAGCATAGACTACTCAATCGACTTTATCGATGTTCTGATTGACAATAACGAGTACGATGGGTCGCGCGCGCGAGAAGAAATGAAGGCGGATTACCCCGCGATGGCAAAAGTATTTACACCGTCACTTGCCAGGACCACGTTGCTGAATTTAAGAAGGTGCCTCGACAGGCCTGAAATATATTCTCTCAATAACTACCATTATCTCCTCCTCTTTGATGTAATGGCGTATTATGCCGACATTCACAACGATATGGTTGCATTGTCAAAAAACAAGAGAGACAGGAAAGAATCGTCCTTTGTGGACCCATTTTACATTGAAACGATAGATGTTGACGGCCTTCTCGAATTGTATTTTTTTGATATAGACTTTTTAACCGACGCTGAAACTATGCTGAATATTCCGGACTGGTTTAGAAGTACCTACAGCCCGGAAACATTTGGTTTGTCTCAAGGAATGTTGCCCCATGCTGAGGAATTGGAACTGAACGTCGATGCCAGTGAAGATATGGGTTTGTATAAGGTGACGCAGTCCGATTGCTTCGGCCCGAAATCAAAAGTATATCCTGATTTTGATTATTACTTTGACAAGCATCGCACTGACTAATGTATGTGTGACGGCGGGTAACAACCTTCGGGTTTGACCCCGATATCCCCGCTGAAAAAGGCTTTGACCGGCGCGGCCTGAAAAAAGGATATACTTCAAAGTGTACACTAAGGAGACGGCCATGAAGACCGCAACGGCAAAAGAGCTTCGCACCCATGCGTCGGCGATCCTCGAACGCGTCAGGAAGGGTGACGAGGTGGTCATAACGATGCGAGGGAAATCCATCGCTGTCATGAAACCCATGAGCGACATTGACAAACCGTTCAGTCCTGTCGGATTCGGCATATGGAAAGGCCGGAAGGAAATGGCGGGCGTGACGAAGTTGCTCGATGAACGGAGAAAAGAGCGGTATCCGTGATGATCTTCTGCGGACGGACTGAGGACAATCAATACGCTTGTGGCGGCGACAGCGCTGCGGGAAGACGACACGCTCGCCACCGCGAATCATAAACACTTTAAAAAAATAACCGGCTTAGAAGTTCGGAAGTTTGTCCCGTGAGTGCGCTGTCAGTTTACCGGTCATATGAGGAAACTGCGGCGCAACGGGTGAAACAACGTTGGACAATAAGGTCGTACGGGGTCAGGTTTGAATCTGTAGTTACTGCTCCACGCAGATGAAGGACCCAATCAGGTATAATCACCAGTAGCCATGAATACCGCAGCCCTGACATATCTCCCGCAACTTCTTTCGCTCACCTCGGATAGCATCTATCTCGTTGGCGGATCCGTCCGTGACCTGCTGATCACGGATCAGCTGTTCAAAGACATCGACCTCATGATGCCGTCGGGGTCCGAGACGGTTGCGCGTTCGTTCGCTGATGCGATCAACGGAAGTTTTTTCTTTCTCGACGAAGATCGCCGGATCACGCGCGTCATAAAAAGAACGGACGAAGCGTCGCTACAATTCGATTTCACCAACTTCGAAGGTCCGGACCTCGCTGCCGACCTGGGGCGGCGGGATTTTACCATGAACGCCATGGCGCTTGATCTGCGCGAGTTTGTCCGGACCGGATCGCTTGACAGTATCGTCGACTTGTTCAACGGCAGAGGGGATATACAGAGCCGGCTTATTAGGATAACGAAGCCTGAGGTGCTGGAAGAAGATCCGCTGAGGTCGCTCCGCGCGGTCCGCTTCGCAACCACGCTCGGGTTCGCCATAGAAGAAGGAACAGCAGGGCATATCCGGTCCCGGGCCGCCTTGATAAACCGATCCTCGCCGGAGCGCATCCGCGATGAGTTCTTCCAGATATTGTCGCAGCGCGGGGCAAGCGCCTATCTGGCGCTTCTCGATTCGCTGGGCCTCTTGCCGCAGCTCCTGCCGGAGCTTGAAGTGCTCAGGGGCTTTGCACCGGGCAGATATCATGTCTACGATGTCCGGACCCACTCGCTTAAAGCAACGGAGCAGGTTGACAGCGTCATGGATGACCTGCCGAAGATCGCTCCGGATTATGCCGACCGCGTTCTGGAGCACCTGGACGAGCCTCTGGAGCAGCTGGTTCCCCGCAAGGCAGCGCTCCGTTTCGCCTGTCTTCTGCACGATATCGCCAAGCCCGAGACCTTTACCGAGGAGAACGGGCGTATCCATTTTTATCACCACGACGGTATCGGCGCAGCAAAGGCAAAGGAGACGTGCAAACGATTCAGGCTTTCGCGCGACACCGAGGCGCTGGTCACCGGCGTCATCAGGCAGCACATGCGGCTCTTTAACCTCTCCGCGCCGGGCGGGCCGAGCAAGAACGCCCTGTACCGCTATTGCCGGGACATGCGGGACGGCCTGCCGGAAAGCCTTATCCTTGCCCAGGCGGATGCGCGCGCCACGTTCGACATCATGCCGAAAGAACTGTTCACGGATACGGAGCGCCCCATGGCCGCGGTGCTCGCCTATTATTATGATAAGTTCCTCAAGGCGGAGGCAAAACCGCTCGTGACCGGCAGGGACCTTATTGCGCGCGGCTTTGCACCCGGTCCACGCTTTCGCGAGATCCTGGACGAAATCAGGGAACAGCAGGCGGCGGGTACGCTTCAGGACCGGAGCGAAGCGCTCGATCACCTCAAAAAGATACTCTTATGATGTTCGAAGGGGAACACGGGAAAGTCGTAGGCACAGATAACGGCATAATGCAATTCATGTTTACCACGGAACAGACGGAATACACGGAAGGGATTCTCAAAAGGTTTCGGTTTTTCCGTTGGTCAGGGTATTCCGTGGTTAAATCATTCTGGATCTCGAGTACGACAGGGGAGCGAAGGTATGAACAAAAACTATGAGAACATGACCATTGAGGAACTGCAAAAGGAGCTGTCGAGGCTACGGGAAAATCTCTGCGACATCGAGGACCAGCACTCCTTCACCTTTGTCAAAACCTCGGTTCACATCGGTGCGGAGAAAGCCCAGAACATGCAGGAGGAATATGAGCAGGAATGCCGGGAGCACACAGCGAGCATTGCGGAACTGGAAACCATCCTGAAGGCACGGGGGGCGCTATAGCGCGGTCTTGCCGGATTCGCTTTGGCTTGCAATGACAATTGTTGGATTTTTTTTAATGCTTCATGTAAAGCGAAAACTTTCGTGCAAACCTCGTACAAACTTGTTGAATGGTATGATGTAAAATTTTAATTGACTAGCTTTTTAAAATTGTGGTATTGTACGGCTCCGTAGCATTTAAATCCGAACAAGGGGGAGTAAAGAATATGAAGAAAGTCGCCGCAGTTCTCGCAGTTGCAGTTATGGTAGTGTCCCTGTTTTCCCTGGCATTTGCAGCGGAGATGCAGAAGGGAACCGTGAAAGCTGTTGATGCAAAGGCCGGCACGATTACCTTCACTGCCGATGGAGCCCACACGGATGTTGTGCTCAAAGCCGACAAGTCCGTTGATCTCGGCGCGGTAAAGGCCGGTGAGAAGGTGGAGATCTCCACCGAGAAAGACACCGTAATGAGCCTCAAGGCAGCTCCCGTAAAACGCAAAGCACCGGTAGGTTGCTAATACCATTGTTTCGTGGTGGCCGCCTGGCAGCAGGCGGCCATCGCTCCTTTCCTTATTTTTTATCCTCGCCGCCTATCGGCAGTTCTCCCAATCACCTCGTCCCGGCTCATGCCTGCAGAATCCATATAAATAACGAAATTGCTTGATTTCTCGGCTCTTTTTGTCTATTATGGTGGCTCTGTAAAACAAATTCCAAGGAGGCGTACGCAGTGATCAAAGTAAACGTTGAAGAGCTTCAGGAGCAGATCAAAAAATTGAAACTGGCAGCTGCTGAAAAAGCGAAAAAAGCAGAAGGAAAAAAATCAGAACCCGAGGCACGCCAGGCGCTTAAGAAGGTCAAGCGGGCCCAGCGCAAACTCCGTTCGACCAAGTCCTACAAGGCATCAGAGAAAAAGGCCGCTGCTGACAAGGCGGCGGCCGGCGAAAAGGCTACAGCCACTGCATAGGGAACGGGGCGTTCCCATGTGCACGTGTTTCCGCCGGTGTTGTGTGCAAGGACTGAACCTCGGTGCCGCCATCGTGCTCGCCGTGATGACTGCGTCATGCGCCGGTTCGGTCGACGTAATGCTGGAACCGGTCTCGCCGGAGGCACCGGCCGCAGCAGCCTCGGCAATAGCACCGACAGCGCCGATTGTTACCGCTTTCCACCAAACAGGGACCGCGTCCTGGTACGGGAAGGAGTTTCACGGCAGAAGAACGGCCAACGGTGACCTGTTCGATATGCACGGCCTGTCGGCTGCGCATCGTACGCTGCCGCTGGGCAGTTTGATCCGCGTGACGAACCTGGGGAACAACAGGAACATTACCCTCCGGGTGAACGATCGCGGCCCTTTTATCAAAAGCCGGGTGATCGACCTGAGCTATGGCGCCGCCCGTGAACTGGGGTTCGCTGCAGAAGGTACGGCGCAGGTCGCGATCGAACGCCTTGATGAGCTTCCCGGAACAACCCCCTTTACGGTCCATGCAGCACAGTATGTCGAAGAAGAGAATGCCAGGCTGCTGAAGGATCGTCTTTCGGCAAAATTCGAGACCATATCGATCATTCCCGGAGCAACGAACCTCGGCACGTTGTACCATGTTGAGGTCGGCATTTATGCGACCGAGGAGAAGGCGGAGATCGTGGCCCGCAGGGTCACGCAGGAAGGCCTGGAACCGGTCGTGATCAGGAAAGACCATTGAGCTGCAGCGCCCGGAAGACCGGCACGGGCAGACACCAACTATGAAGATAACCGTCATAAGCGGCACCCTTGAAAAACAGAAGACCGGAGCAGCGGTCCTTCCCCTGTTCGAGGACGGAAAACCCGGCCGCGAGCAGGAGCGAACGGACCGGAATCTGGGCGCCATGATCTCCCGGCTGATCAAACGGGGAGATTTCACCGCCAGGCCCGGCAGCGTCCATCTTCTGTATCCCGTGGGAAGCATGGCTGCCGAGCGGCTTATCCTGGTGGGGCTTGGCAAACGGGCGGACCTGACCCTGGACCGGCTCCGGCTGGCGGCAGGCAAGGCAGCGTTCCATGCCCGGAGCAACGGAGCAGAATCATTGGTGTTCGCTGCTGAAGGGTTAGGTCTTGCTGCTGAAGAAACTGCGCAGGCCCTGACCGAGGGGTGCATGCTCGGGCTCTACCGGTTCCTGAAATATAAAACGAACGACGAAAGCAATAAACGAAAAGAGCTCCAGGCTGTCACGTTCCTCGCAGGGTCGGCTCCCTCAGTTGCAGCCGTGCGAAAGGGCGTGAGTAACGGCAAGATCATTGCCGAATCGGCAATGATGGCGCGAGACCTGGTGAATCATCCCGGAGCGGACATGACGCCGACGGTCCTGGCCGGCCATGCCCGAAAGATCGCCCGTCAGTACGGACTGAAGGTCCAGGTCCTCGAACGGAAGCAGATCGAAAAGCTCGGTATGGGCGCATTTCTGGGCGTCGCAGCCGGGAGCATCCAGCCTCCCAAGTTCATCATCCTCGAGTATCGCGGCGGAGGCTCACGCCCGTTCATCGCGCTCGTGGGCAAGAGCATCACCTTCGATTCCGGCGGCATCTCGATCAAACCGGCCGAGAACATGGACCGGATGAAAGACGACATGTCCGGCGGCGCGGCCGTGCTCGGCGCCATTCGCAATGCAGCGGCGCTCAAGCTCAAACTGAACATCGTGGGTTTGTTGCCTGCGGCGGAGAACATGCCGGGCGGCAGGGCACTGAAACCCGGCGATGTGCTCCGCAGTATGTCCGGCCAGACCATCGAGATCATCAATACGGACGCTGAGGGAAGGCTGATCCTTTCCGATGCTCTTGCGTATGCCTGCAGATACAAACCGTCCGTGATCGTTGATATTGCGACGCTCACCGGCGCCTGCACCATCGCTCTGGGACATGAGGCCGCCGGCATGGTAGGCACTTCTCCACCGTACAAAGAACAGATACGCGCGGCAGGCGAAAAGACCGGAGAGCGCGTATGGGAGCTCCCGCTCTGGGAAAACTACTACGACCAGATCAAGAGCGATATTGCCGACATGAAGAACAC
>Ga0209212_1006483_pt1 | contig 13367 bp, 12 predicted proteins | sample RifGroC2_FD_183996 | JGI IMG/M metagenome (GOLD analysis project Ga0209212, IMG submission 183996) | Groundwater microbial communities from Rifle, Colorado, USA - Groundwater C2 (SPAdes) (version 2) | ecosystem: Environmental > Aquatic > Deep subsurface > Groundwater | place: Rifle, Colorado... | reverse complement strand
CCCCTGTAAAAATTTTTGACCAGGCGGTCCCAGTGAAGAGCCCAGTCTTCCAGAAGAAAAAACGCCCCTTTCGACAGTTCCTCTGTAAAAAATTCATTCCCGAGCAGCATGTCGATGCAGTTCTGTCCTTCGGTCCTGAACGTGCCTGCTTTTTCAAGCATTTTATCGATCAGGGGGTGGCATTCGCCGTAAAAGACCAGGACTTTTCGGCCGCGGCAATTTTCAAGCGCGCCTTCGAGCGCAGATAAAAGTTTGTTAAAATCGACATGCAGCGACGAATCGAGAAAAACGGTTTCGACGCGCCAGTTGTTTTTTTCGATCAAATAATTTATTTCTTTGCTTAAAATTCCGCATCCGACTAAAAGCGTTTTTTCTTCGCTCAATCGATCATCTTCTTTCGTGTACGCCGAATTCGAGAGCGGCATCAAGCAATACCCTGATTTTCGTTTCCGGAACGCAGCATGGGATGACCGAAGTTCCGAAAATGAATTTTTTACTCTTCATGCCGGCGGTGATTATTCTTTTCACCTCGCTCCGGATTTCACCGGGCGTCCATTCGATCAGCCTTATATCGTTGAAAACTCCAGCGAATAAAGCTCTATCGTTAAGTATCCTTCCGGATTCCGCGGCGTCGTCAAGCGGGCCCGGATAAAAAGCCTCGATACGGGTCCTTTCCAGAATCGCATCGATCACGGGATTCAATCTCGAACTGCCGCAGTAGTACACCATTCATCGCATCGATCACGGGATTCAATCTCGAACTGCCGCAGTAGTACACCATTCTCTGCGGATCGACGCCTTCGAGGTCTTTTTCGATCCATGGAAGACAGAATTCCCGGAACATTTTCATCGGAACGAAATCCGTAGAGCCAAAAGCCTCTGAATACAAAAAAACATCCGCGCCGGCCTTTTTATAGGCAGCCAGATGCTTTCTGAAAAACTCGCAGCATTTATTCAATAACTCATCGCGGAGTTCGGCGGGGCCGAAGAGAAGCAGTTTAAACCATTTTTCCATTCCCATGAGAATGCACGGCAATGTGAGCGCGGATGTAAGATATGCTATTACAGGGTATCTGCCTTCGGTTTCTTTCCTCATGATCCTGATGCACTCTATTTCTTCCTGAAATTCAGGATGAGAGTATATGTCATCGGGAATATGAAGTTTTTTTATATCTTCCGGGGTTTTGATAATAAAATCAGCGACATTCGGCGGGCCGTCATCGGGAAAATTTATTTTATCGCAGCCAAGCATTACCGCCTCGCGTCCGACATAAAACAGGCTCCAGAGGTTGTCGTGACCGTATTTTTTAACGAGCCGGAGCTGGCCTTCGGCTACATTCGCGCCGCGTGAATAATATTGCCTGATGCTCATTCCGAGCTCGCGGGCGCCCTGATCTATGAGGTTGCAAAAAACCGGGATCCGGTCCAGGCGTTCGCCTTTTAACGCGGCCGCAAGCCGTTGACTGGCACTTATCATTCGAGCACCTCCCTGATAAGGTTCTCGATAATCTTGCCCGCGGTGACGCCGTCGTCCGCGTTCGCGTCCGCCCCGACGGTTTTGTAAAGCTCGCGGTCGAAGCGAAAAGGCGCGCCGCCGACGATGATCTTTATTTTATTTTCAAGATTTTTTTCTTTCAATAATTTACGCACGCCCTGGCAGCCCTTTTCGCCGTGAGCGGTATGCACCATCATCGCGGATATTGCGATCACATGAGCGCCGGCTGCAAGCGCTTCGCCGACGAAACGCTCCGCGGCTACGTTCACTCCGAGGTCCACGATTTTGATCATACGGGCTTTCAGGCATCCGCTGACTATCATCTTGCCGAGCGAGTGAAAATCGCCATAAGCGGTTCCGATGACGATAGTTCCTCCGGACGCCGGATTTTTTTTGAATTTAGGGATCATTTCTTCCGTGACGTCGGAAGCGATCTGCGCCGTCATGTAGTGCTGCGCGAGGTTCGCGTCCATGTTTTCGGCGAAAGCCTTAACCATCAGATCCAGCGTCGGCACAACGACGTTAAAGACTATATCTTCCGGCTGCACGCCGCCGGCAACCGCGTCGCGTATCACCCGCATGGCCTTTTCGCCGTCGGTGTCAAAAACCGCTTCGAGGTAATCTTTTTTTATTTTTTCAAACATCATAGAACCTGCCTTCGCGATGACGAACAACTCATTTTTCGTTCAAACGCCGAATTAACAAAAACGGCATTTACGGGGTATCGCCAAAACAAAATATCCGGATGGTTTTTGCCTTACGAATATAAACCGGGGTCAATTATTATTATAACATATGCACTGATAGTTGTCCATACGAGAAGGTAAAAAAAGTTAACCTGTTTTTTAACGGACGGGCGTTAAGCGGGTCAACGCAAAAAAGGCTTGATAAAAAGATTTTTAACGAAGTTTTTGTCGAACGAATCGCTGAAGGACAGATCGGTAAAATCGGATCTGTTTTTAAGAGATTCAATGACTTCGATGGAATTGCGGTGAAAAAGAAGATATTCGGCGCCTGATAGAGCAGCGTTACTGCGTTTATAAATGTTTCGCGGAGAGATCGCGGGTAAAAGCCCTATCCGAATGGCGTTTTTAATGTCAAGATATTTTCCGAACGCCCCTGAAATATAAATGTTTTTCAGATCTTCGGTTCTCATTCCGGCCGCGTCCATAAGACAGACGACAGCGCCTCCTATGGCGGCTTTCGCTCGTTGAAAAGAATCGACGTCGCGTTTTTTTAATATTAAACCGCCGTTTTTATCGCCCAGACGGTAACCGTTTTTATGGGCGCCCGGGGCGAACCGCCCCCTGTCGTCGAGAATTCCTGCTCCGGTCAGTTCCGCGATTATATCCACCATGGCGGATCCGCAAAGGCCTCTGGCTTCCAGGCCTCCGATAGTATCGCAGACCAGGCCCGTTCCGTCGTCAGTCATCCTGGCGGCGTACACCGCGCCCGGCCCGGGAAGCATTCCGCATCCGATCCCGCCGCCTTCGAAGGCCGGTCCCCCGGCCGCCGAAGCCGATATTATTTTTTTTCCGTCCCACAGGGCGATCTCGGAGTTAGTGCCGAAGTCTATATACAACGAACCGGCTCCGGCTCCGGTTAAATCCGACGCTATTACGCCGGCCAGAAGGTCCCGACGCTATTACGCCGGCCAGAAGGTCTGAACCGATAAAGCCGGCCAGCGGCTTCGCCAACTCGATTTCCGTTCCGGTTTCAAGTCCCAGGTTCCGGCGCAATTCTTCGACATTCAAAGGCCGGCAATCTATTTCGCATTTTCCACGCCCGGGATCGAGCAGAAGATCGAAGTTCTTTCCAGCCAGTATCGTCAACATGGCAGTATTACCGACAAATAAGATCCTGCCAATGTCGGCCGCGCGGAACTGAAAATCACGGGCGATCCTTTCCAGGGCCGTTCCCATGGCTTTAGCGGCTACCGAACTTATTTCGCGGGCGTTTCCGGGATTCAGCAGGGTAAACTCAAGGCGGGTTAAAATATCCGTCCCGTAATAGGTTTGAGGATTGACGATGGTCCGGCTCGCCACCCTGAGTCTCGCCTTCAGATCACAGACTGAAATGCGTATATGCGTTGTGCCGAGATCGACCGCCGCACCATATCGCTTTGGCGGGTCCGGCGGGCGGATGTGTATCGGAGCGGGCAGAAATAATGGCGGGACGTCATTGTCTGTCGATTCTGACAGGCACGATTGGCCGGATGATAAGTCGATCGAATCCGTCAGCTGGATTTTTAAATTTCCGGCGGGCTTTAACCGGCATGCGAGCCTGAATCCGCGCTCGAGTTCGCCGGCGTTTAGCAGCGACATTTCGGCCTGCGAGGGAGCGTCCGCGCCGCCTTCCAGAACAAGGATCCTGCAATGGCCGCAGTTCCCATTACCGCCGCACGAAGTGCGGAGCTTGACGCCGGCGGAGCGCAGCGCTTCGCAGACGGTAAATTCGGGGACGCACGGTATTTCGCGTATAATTTCATCGGAAGAATTTACAAGCGTTAAGACGGGATGAGCGGGTATCGGGTTTTCAGAATCTTTCGCGCGGTCTTTATCCATAAAATTACTCGATTTTTTTATAGTAAAAACACTTAAGTCATTACTATTTTTTAAAACTGTATCATCAGGTTCATAATTTTTCGAAATAAGCCCTGATCTTGGTTTTGAACACTTCGTTGTCGAATCCGAGCGCGTGTTCCCTGATGTCTTCGGCCCTGAAACCGCTTCTTAAGGCGATGAACCGTCTCACGGCAGTTATCAACGATCGTTCGTCGCAGCCGTCGAACAATACGCCGGTTTTCCCGTCGACGACGGTCTCCGACGCGCCGCCGGAATTAAGCGCTATAACGGGTTTGCCGGCCGCCATGCACTCTACGGGAACGATCCCGAAATCTTCCTCGTTGGGAAAGATAAGCGCTTCGCAGTTCTGGTAAAGGTTTAAGAGCCGCGCGTCCTCGGCGCGGCCAATGAATTTAACATTGGGCGCGGCCATTTTCATAAGCTGCTTTTCCATCTGGCCGGTGCCGGCCACGATCAGGTTCAGACCCAGTTCGTTAAAGGCCCTGACGGCGATATCCGGCTTCTTGTAAGGTATGAGCTGGCCGACGAAAAGGTAGAACGGGTCTTTAGCGGCCTCTTCGGGCGGCGGCGCGGCGGTGAATCTGGCGCAGTCGACGGGCGGGTATATCACTTCGGCTTCGCGCCTGTAGTGCTTGTTGATGCGCCCGGCGACGGTCTTCGAGTTGGCTATGAAATTATCGACGCGGAAGCTCGAGGCGAGGTCAGTGAGTCTTACGTAATGCATGAAAACGCGCATCGCGAGTTTTTTTATGAAGCCCAGATTATTTTCTTCGAGGTATTCAAAATATTTGTCCCAGGCGTAGCGCATGGGCGTGTGGCAGTATGTTACGTGCTTCTGCTTCGAATTCGTCAGCGCCATTTTTGAAAACCCGGAATCGGAGCTGATGACCAGGTCGAACTTCGAAAGGTCGAACTGCTCCATCGCGAAGGGAAACAGCGGGAAAAAGTTCTGGTATTTTGAAACGCCAAACGGTATTTTTTGAACGAATGATGTGTGAATTTTGCGCGAATTGATCTTATCTGATATTTTCGACTTATCATAAACGAGGGTGAAAATTTCGGCTTCCGGAAATATGTCCAGCAGGGCCTCTATCACCTTTTCGCCGCCGCGCATGTTCACCAGCCAGTAGTGGACTATAGCGACTTTCAGGTTCGTAATATTCATTTTTTATTATACTCCTGTTTCTGCTTTTTCAGGACTTCGCGGACGCCTCGTCCGGCGGAATAGTTTGCGGCACGGCGCGGCATGGCGCGGGCGTTCTTATATAACTTCGATGTCGCTCTGGATGGCGCCTGCGGCCTTCATGGCCTGTATTATGGCTATGATGTCCTTGGCGTACGCGCCCATTTCGTTGAGGGCGTCCACCATGTCACGCACGGTCGAGCCGGCGTTAAGATAGATGATATTCTTCTCGCCGGGCTTCACGGCTCTCGCCGCCGGTGCGTTCTGGGCCGCTCCCGCTCCGGGTGCCCCCTGGGGCGCGTTATCGGCGACTTTAAGTTTGATGCCGTTATGCGAGATCGCGACGGGGCTTATCCTCACGTCATCGCCCATAACTATGGTGCCTGTTTTTTCGTTGATGACGATCTTCGAGGCGCTGTCGGTCTGTACCAAAAGCGATTCCACCGCGGCAAGAAAGCCGACCACGTTGTCCTCGAAACTCGAGGGCACGCGAACCGTAACGACGCCCGCGTTCTTCGCCCTGGCGAAGCCGTCGCCGAATTTATCGCAGATCACGCCGGCGACCGCGTTGGCCGTCGAAAAGTCTTTTTTATTTAAAACTATCTCTATCTTTTCGTCTTCGACGAAATCGCTCGTTATTTCGCGTTCTATGATCGCGCCGCCCGGTATGCGCGCCACGAGCGGATGCAGTTTCACGCCGCCGGCCGACTGCTGGCTGGAGCCGAGCTGGCCCATCGAGACCGGGCCCTGAGCCACCGCGTAAACTTTGCCGTTGGCGCCCTTGAGCGGGGTCTGAAGCAGAACGCCGCCCTGGATGCTCTTCGCGTCGCCTATGGACGAGACGACCACGTCGAGCTTGTCGCCCTCGCACATGAACGGCATCACGTTCGCCGTGACCATTACGGCCGCCGAGTTCTGGGCCTTGAGGGTTTTCGGGTCGAGCGTGACGTCGAACGATTTAAGCATGTTAACAATCGACTGGGCGGTCATGATATTCTTGTCGCCGCTTCCTTCGAGGCCGACGACGACGCCGTAGCCCACGAGCTGGTTTTCACGGACGCCGCCGATGCGGGCGATGTCTTTGATGCGCGTTATGACGCCCGCGTAAGCCGCGGATAAAAAATTGAAAATAAAAACCGCGCAGATAAAAACCGCGACGGCCCTTTTCATTAATTTATCACTTTTGATCTTTTTTACCGTTTTAATCATTTATTACCGCCTGTGCTTTTATTATAATTCGCCTGCCAGCCGGCTTTTCCGCCAGCCTGTCAGCATGTCTGCCCGTATGCGGATCAAAACAGCCAATCGGAAACCCTTTTGATAATTCCCGGCCTGTTGACCGTTCCGACGACGCCGTTGCCCTTGTATTTTATGTGCGCGTCGGCTAAAAAGGTTGATAATATAGTGTTGTCAGAGGTTATGTCGAGCGTCCTGGCTACGCCGCTTATAGTGATGTCCTGGACCTCGTCGTTTATCCTGATGGAGCGTTTGCCTTCGATGGCAAGGTTCCCGTTCGGATATATCTTGGTCACGCGCGCCGATATCTTGGCCGTTATGGTTCCAGAACGCGTGGTGGAGCCGTCTCCGGAAAAATCGCCCGAAGTGCTGCTGGTAATATTGGGAATGAAACTCAGAGGCCCGGTGCCGGCTTTCGCGCCGATGGTCGACGTTTTTTTGTTCTGCGTCGTGGCTTTCTGCACCGCCGTTGAGTTTTCGATTATCAGTATCGTTAATATGTCGCCTATCTTATGGCCCTTCGTTTCTGAAAATATCGACTGGCCAGCCGATTCTTCCTCCGCCTGACGCCACAGAGATTCCGCGCCGGCAGGACCCACCGTGAAACATGAGGCTATAAACGCCGCCGCGATGGCCGGCAGGACTTTTTTAACGACGCTTTTAATAACGCTTCGATTCATTCTTCCTCCAATATAATGTATAAATTCTTCATCAATATGTAACGATTGTGCTTCGACTGATTCTACGACTGTTTGAACTAATATAATGGCTTTGTAAAAAACTATTTTAATTTTCAACCGCTTCGACTTCGCCAGCGCCTGTCACGACGGCAAGATATTTTCTGCGTGTTTTCGGGTTTACGACCTCTACCGTGTCGCCCGCTCCGCCGCCCTTAGACGCGGTCGCGTAAAACGACATGGCCGTCCCGCCCTTTTCGATATATAAAATAACACGCTGCCCGGCCTTGACCAGAAGTTTCTTTTTTAAAAAGCTCTTCCTGACGGCCTCGCCGGCAGCCAGGTTTTTACTCAGTTCCAGCTTCTGCGCCGCGGCTTTTGCCAGTTCGGCGTTACTTTCCGCGCAGCCGCCTTCGATTAAAAATAACTCATGATATTTTTCGGCAAAAATTTCAATTTCGCAAGTCTTAATTTTATTTATATCTATAACCGAGTTTTTGGCAAAATTTTCACCGGCCGCCGCCGCCGTCGTCCTTCTCATAATTTTAACGCGCAGTTTCGTGATAAGTTCAGCCTCGTATTTCACCTCAACGATCGCGGCCGAAGCCTTGTAACTAAGAATATCGATGCTGACCTCGTCGCGCGAAGCGATCTTTTTAACGGCGTGCCGGTCGAGGCCGAAGCTGATCGTCGACACTATTTTATCGTTTTCGCCGAGCCTGAATTCTTCGCGGTATCTTTCGTAGAAAAGCCCGTTGATTTTACTTTCAAGGCCTGCCTTCAATTCGCTTTTAAGTTTTTTATCAGTTTCGCCTTCGGCGAAAGCGGTCACGGCACAGTAAGCTCCGCCGGCGACTTCGTAACGGCGGCGAAAGCGGTCACGGCACAGTAAGCTCCGCCGGCGACTTCGTAACGGCTGCCGGCCGGCATGGCCAGTTTCAGCCGGATTATATTGTCTACCTCGAACTTATGGATCCGGCGCGCCACAAAAGGCGGGGGGGCGTAGCCCATCTTTATATTTTTGATCTTTTCCATGTCGGCTTTATAGCCGGACGCGGCCGCGATGTCGCAAATATCGCCGAGCCGGATTTCTTCTCCGACGGCGCGAAACGAAGGCTTCAATTTGAAAACGAGCGCGGGTTTAGCGCTTTCGCCCGGCGCCACACGGGTTTCGAAAGGCGCGGCCAAAGAGGTGCCGGCACAAACGAACAGCGCGCAAACGAACGCCGTCGCGAAAAAGGCGGCCGTCCGAAAGCGGGAACGCCCGCCGGTACGAAGCCTTAACAGCGAAATGGTTTTGAGCGTGTTTGATATAAATAATTTTAATAAAATCATCGTCTCTGACAATATCGGTTTAAAGTTCGCGTAAATAAGGGTATTTTTATTTGCATGGACACGGGCTGAATTTCAAATATATAGGCCGGGCCGCTTAAATTAATTGAAAAAATTATCGTTTTATAATATAATATCGCCGTGATTATCGGGGCCCGATCAATTTCAAGCCGCGCGGGCCGGCGTAATTTTAATAATTTTTTAAAATTTGAAACGGACGGAATATTATGGCAATAGCTATCAAGACCAACGATCTGTCAAGAACGTTCAGCGACGACGGCGAAAAAAAGGGCGGGCTTTTCTGGGCGCTGCGCGATGTTAATATAGAAATACCCGACGGTATGATATTCGGGCTTCTCGGCCCTAACGGCGCCGGGAAGACCACGCTCATTAAAATTTTATCGACGCTTCTGCTGCCGAGCGCAGGCGAGGCACTTGTCGCCGGCTACAACGTCGACAACGAATACGATAAAATAAGGCCTGTCATCAACATGGTCTCGGGCGGCGAAAACTGCGGCTACGGAATACTGACGGTCGCTGAAAACCTGTGGATGTTCACGCAGTTTTACGGCATACCGACGAAGCCGGCCATGAAGCGCATAAAGGAACTGCTCGAGATAATGAACCTCACCGAAAAGGCCGACACTAAAATAAATAAACTGTCGACGGGCATGAGGCAGAAGATGAACTTCATAAGGGGATTCGTTACCGACCCTAAGATACTCTTCCTGGACGAGCCGACGCTCGGGCTCGACGTCAACGCCGCCCGCGAAACGCGCAAATTCGTCATGAACTGGGTCAAGACTGCCGAAGAGCCCAAAACGGTTATTTTAACTACGCATTACATGCAGGAGGCCGACGAGATGTGCGACCGCCTGGCCATAATCGACCACGGAAAGATACTGGCCGAAGACACTCCGCGCAGCCTTAAAAAGCAGGAGTCGGGCGGAATTTCCTATAACATAACGGTCGGCTATAAAGACTTCGACGCGGAAGGGCTGCGAAAGATCCCGGGCGTCGCCTCATTCGCGCACTCCGTCCTCGACGAGCAGGGGATGATCGAAATGGTTTTCATCCTTCAGACCGACGCCGCCCTGGCTAAGATAATCGAAAAGATAAATTCGGATGGATTTTCGATCAATAATATTCAAAAAACCGAATTTACCCTCGAGGACGCCTTCATCAAGCTCGTCGGCAGAAGACTGTCGAACGGGGAGAGTGATGCCCGGTGAGTTCGGATGAGATCGTTAAAAATTTAAGGGGGATATGGGCGCGAGCGTACGTGCGCATAATCGGAGTCAACCGCGAGCCGTCATGGCTCATTTTCGAGCTTTTCTTCCCGCTGCTTCCCATCTGTGCGTTCGCGTTCGTGTATAAATCGATGAACGCCCCCACGGATTATCTCGGCTTCGTCATACTCGGCGGCGCGATGACCGCCATCTGGATGAACGTGCTGTGGGGCATGGCGGCGCAGTTCTTCTGGGAGCGCGAATCGGGCAACCTCACGCTATATATGCTATGCCCGATGAGCACGATGGCCGTCCTTATCGGAATGGCGTTCGGCTCGGCGTTCTCGACTTTCTTCAGGGTTATCATAACTTTTCTGATTGGCAAGTTCCTCTTCGGAGTAACGCTGCACGTGGCGTCTTATTTCTGGCTGTTCGTCACTTTCATACTCACCATAGCGGCCGTTTTCAGCCTCGGCATGATGATGGCCTCGTTCTTTCTCATCTATGGCCGCGACGCCTGGAACATACTGACCGTCTTCATGGAGCCGGTATTTTTCATGAGCGGGTTTTACTTTCCCGTCAAAACTCTGGGCTATCCGCTCGGCGCGCTCGCATCCCTTATACCGATCACTCTCGGCCTCGACTCGATGCGCCAGCTCGCCTTCGCGCTCGGCCCTGAAACGGCGTTTCTGCCGGTTAAAACCGAGGTCGCCATATTGGTCGTGCTGACCGTCGTTTATCTGGCGGGCGCCAAATATCTTCTCAACAAGCTCGAATACCTCGGGCGCCGCGAAGGGAGGCTGACGCTCAGATGGCAGTAACCGATACTTTAAAAAGGTCCGCGAAGGTCGTCAGAAGCGCCGCATGGCTCGGCTGGCAGCTCGAATCGAACTGGGCCGACCCGGCGATATTCGCCATAATCACCATAATAAGGCCGCTCGCCTCGCTTCTAATAATAATATTCATGTTCCGCTTCGCGCTGGGCGCATCCGCTTCGGCCGATCTGCTCAACTTTTTCTTCATCGGCAACACCGTTTATCTGTTCGTGTACAACGTCCTTTTCGGAATAAGCCAGGTAATCTTCGAAGACCGCGAGCATTACGAGGTCATCAAATATATTTACATCTCGCCGGTCAACTGGTATTTATATTTCATAGGCCGCGGATTCGCCCGCTTAATAATCGCCGGCGTGTCATGCGTCGTTTCGATCGTAGCCGGGCTCATATTCCTTCCGCTGAAATTCAATATGACGGCCGCGGCCGTGCCCGTGTTCGCGTTTTCATTCCTTCTCGGGATCGTATCTATTTTTTTTATGGGAATAATAATGTGCGCACTGACGCTTGTCATGGCGCGCCACGGAAATATGATGTCGGAGAGCATTTCGGGAATATTTTTCATCCTGTGCGGAATAATTTATCCCATAAGCGCTCTTCCCGTGTGGCTTCAGAAGATATCGACGGCGATACCCATTTCATACTGGCTGGAGATATCGCGCCGGCTGATACTCAACACCGATCAGACGATCGACGCCGCCTGGCACGGCGTTTCGACGGCCGATCTGGTTTACAGGCTCGGTTTTTCAACCGCGGTCCTGTTCGCCTTCTCGGTCGTGTTTTTTTATTATATGAGCATGCTCGCCCGCGCCAAAGGAATTATAGACCGCACGACGAGCTATTAACGTTTTTCGTAAAAAGACTTCAGGGCGTGTTTTTCGCTTTGTGTTTTTCGCTTTCCGCGCGCGCCTTCAGCTTGAGTTTCCACAGATAATGGTAAAGCGGCGCGAGGCGCGCAAACGCGGCCGTGACGATGCCGGTGAATTTCGGCGTGGTGATAAGGCCGTCTAAGGGGTTTTCGCTTGAAAGGTAAAAACTTTTCTTGCGGTACCACTCGAAAACATCGTCTGAAAGGCCTTCGGGGCATTTCAACTTTTTATAGTAATCGCCGTAAAGGCCGAGTTCCTTTTCTTTTTTATAAAATTTGACGGCGTTGGAAAACTCAGCCGGCCGCTTCACTATATTTTCGCGGAAAAGTTCCATCATATCGCGCGGGGCGCTGTAAAAACCCATGCCATAGCTGTAAGAATCGGCCATTATTTCGATGTAAAATGTCGGCGACTCTTTCCATTCTTCGAGGGGCCTTTTAAATGCGACCCACATGCTCTTTTTGTAGGGAGGCCCTCCGCGCAGCCTGCGGGCGTCCTTGTAGATGCGCGAGATAGTCTTTCCTATGGCGGGGGTCACATCGAGATTATAATCCATGCTTATGATGAATTCGCTAAGGTCGCTCACTAGATTCCGTAGCGGAATCACCAGCTCGTTCTGATATGTTTCACGGTTAGCTTCGAACCATTCCTTGTTGTTGTTGTCTCTAAGTTCGGCCAGGAAGGCGAACGCCTGCCTGGAAAAACCGTTGAATTTATTCTTTGCGTTCAAATCGACACCTTCCCTCAATAAAAAAGCGCTTTTCAGAACTTCTAAAAAGCGCTTTTCTATTATTTAAGGCTTAAGTTTATAATTATTTATTTTCAGGAGCGACGGGAGCTTCAACTTTAGGAGCTTCGGGAGCAACGGGAATTTCTACCGTAGGTGCTTCAGGAGCAGCAGGAGCCGCGGGAGCTTCAACTTTAGGAGCTTCGGGAGTAACTTCTGCAGCGGCAGGAGCAACTTCAGTTTTCGGAGCTTCTATCGCTTCGACTTTTTTTGCTTTTTTAACTCTTTTTGCTCTTTTTGCTTTTTTGGCTTTTTTAGCCTTTTTTACTTTTTTGACTTCTGTTTTAGCGCAGCCGACGCAGCTCGTGCAGGCGGTGCCGCAGCCTATTTTAGCGTCAGCGGGTTTCGCTTCGCACATGCAGGGAGCGCCGGAAACGCAGCCGCATTTGCAATCAACCATGCCGCATTTGCAGAGAGGTTTTACTTCGGGAAGAACTTCGGGAGCAACGGGAGCTGCTTCGACTTTTACTTCTTCGACTTTTTTTGCGGCGAAATGAACGAGCTGAGTGGGTTTTTCAACGTTCTTTTTCGAGAAAAGGCCTTTTACCGACTTATCGGAATAACCATCGTCGTTAGAAGCCGCTGCCGCAGCGACAAAAAAGAAAGAGACCAAAAGAACCAATGCGATAACCGAGAACTGTTTTTTCATGAAATCCTCCATAGATATATTTTTGATGAAGTTATTTTATCACATAGGCGTCTATTTTGTCAACAATTTTCACCTGACGTCTCTCGAAAATCTTCTTTTTAAAGATGTTTTAAAAAAAATAAACTAATGGTTAATTTTTTCACCGGGGCGATGAGCTCATTTTAAAAACTCGCCGTCGGAACCGATCTTGCCGGGTCCGTTAAGCACCCATACGCCTGCCGAGCAGCCTTTTACGTGAAACGATATCGAGCCGTTGGAAACGTTAATGACATTGCCGGTGACGGCGTCCTTATAAACGCCGTTGAGGACCCCGCTCACGCAGATGTCCTGGCCGCTTCCGGCGGCAAGTCCCACGACCGCGTAACTTTCGCCCTTGTTGTGGTCGCGCACGAAACACATGCCCGAGCCCCACTCGCTGAAATGAGACATGGGGGCCTTTTGCAGCGCGGGAACGGCGCGCCTGATCTGATTGAGGCGTTTGATGTGAGCGTA
>Ga0209212_1006480_pt1 | contig 13369 bp, 13 predicted proteins | sample RifGroC2_FD_183996 | JGI IMG/M metagenome (GOLD analysis project Ga0209212, IMG submission 183996) | Groundwater microbial communities from Rifle, Colorado, USA - Groundwater C2 (SPAdes) (version 2) | ecosystem: Environmental > Aquatic > Deep subsurface > Groundwater | place: Rifle, Colorado... | reverse complement strand
AGTCTGCTGGTGCTGCCGGCTTCGCTGCTTTCCAACTGGAAAAGCGAGCTGGACCGTTTTGCACCGTCGCTGTCGGTCGTCTGCCTGCATCCGTCTGAGACCGAACGGTCGGAGCTGGCGCGCATCGCTGCTGATCCCGAGACTCTGTCGTCTGCCGACGCGGTGCTGACCACCTACGGCATGCTCCAACGCCAGGAGTGGATCAGAAAGCTGGAGTGGAACCTGATCGTGCTGGACGAGGCCCAGGCCATCAAAAACCCCGGTACGCTGCAGGCCAAGGCGGTCAAGACACTTTTCGGGAGGGCGAGGATTGCCCTGACCGGCACCCCGGTTGAAAACCGTCTGTCCGATCTCTGGTCGCTGTTCGACTTCATCTGTCCCGGTCTGCTGGGTACAGCGACCCGTTTCAAACAATTCGTCACATCATTGGAAAACCGCGAGCCTCCATCCTATGCCCCACTGCGCTCGCTGGTGCAGCCCTATATCCTGCGCCGCCTCAAGAGCGACCGCAGTGTCATCAGCGATCTGCCCGACAAGGTCGAGATGGCGGCCTGGTGCGGCCTCAGCAAGGCCCAGGCCCGCTTGTACTCCCAGGCGGTGAAGGAGTTGGCCGACGCACTGAAGGAACAGCAGGAGGGGGGCATGAAGCGACGGGGACTGATCCTCTCCTCGCTGATGCGTTTCAAGCAGATCTGCAACCACCCCGGCCAGTCTCTGGGAGATGGTGATTACGCCGAGGAGCGCAGCGGCAAGTTTATCCGGCTGCGCGAACTGGTTGAGGAAATCTCCTCGCGCCAGGAAAAGGCGCTGATTTTTACCCAGTTTCGTGAGATGGCCGGGCCGATAGCCACCTTCCTGGCCACACTGTTCGGCCGCCCCGGCCTGGTGCTGCACGGCGGCACACCGGTGTCCGAGCGAAAGAAACTGGTGGACCGCTTTCAGCATGAGGATGGACCGCCCTTCTTCGTGCTGTCCCTCAAGGCCGGCGGTTCCGGCCTCAATCTGACCGCCGCCAGCCATGTGATCCACTTTGACCGCTGGTGGAACCCGGCGGTGGAGAACCAGGCCACCGACCGCGCCTTCCGTATCGGCCAGAAAAAGAACGTCATGGTACACAAGTTCGTCTGCAAAGGGACTGTGGAAGAGAAGATCGACGCATTGATTGCCGCCAAGGCCGGACTGGCTACGGAACTGCTGGAAGGGGCGGAAACGCTGCTGACCGAGATGGATGACGAGGCACTTTTGAAGCTGGTGGCGCTGGATCTGGAGAAGGCGGGGATATGAGAGCTATTACTTCTCATATCCCCGGCTTCGCCAGATTTGTTTTTGTTGTAGCGCCTATACAGGCATGATGTATCATATTTGACAGGTACATATCTTGCCATTATCATGTGCGCAGAGGAGGCACATCATGAGAGCAAAAACAAAGAAAGAGCTTATCCGTCTGTCGTTGCAGGAATATGTCAGAAAAAAACGTTTGGAACACCTTGCAGGCATGTATTCTTCCGGTGCGGTTACCATGACCTATCATGAGCTGGAGGAATGCCGTAGCGATGACAAATGACGATACGTTGCCAGGAACACAATGCGTGTTTACTCTGCACGATGACCGGCACTTTGAAATGATTGCCTCAATATCTCCTCTCAAACATGAATATCTAAGAGTGTAAGAACAACCGAATGACACTTATGGAGGGTAGGCTTCCAGCCTGCCTATTCAAGCGGGGTTGAACCCCGCTTGAAGCACAGGCAAGATGCCTGCGCCCCGATGCCAACTGCAATACGACCGTTTTTGCGCCCTGATTGACTCACAGCTTCACCCGGTGGATCGGGATTTTGAACAGGCAATGTGAAGCAGCTTGAAAAACAGCCGAAGCCGAAAAGGCTAAGGATTCTGAACCCATGACTGCGGTGACATACGGGGATTGTTACACTTTTTTGAAAAGTTTATAGAAGTTGGAACTTTTAAGCGATGATACAAAACAGGAAAGTTTCTAAATATAGAAACCTTCTGCGATGGAGTAGAGACGATAAGTTTGTATATGTAGAAACCTGCCGAATTTATAGATGTATAAACATTCTTATACCGATATAAACTTGTTTGTAAATGTATAAACCCGGTTCTAACCGGTGATCAACGAGTTAGCCTGATAACATAATGAGGAACAAAGAGAACTAAAATGACGAATAATAACCCCCGTCAATTCCCTGTGCTGCTTCCTCTCCTTTATGCTTCTATTCTTGGAATCGTTGGATTCTTGAGTGGTTTCCTCGGTCCAATTTATCTAAACCCGTACGCTAATCAAGGACCGATGTTGGGTATCTTTAGCACCGGCCCAATTGGTGTGATTCTTGGTTACGTTCTTGGCAAAATTGTTGTTGGTGAACAACCAAAAACATCTATTGTTATCGCTACACCACTCATTAGCGCAGTAATTTTGGCCACTATTACGCTTTACTGCTCTTTGCCTGACGACCTATACCAAGGATTTATAATCGATGCAGAAGTCAGCAGTTGCCAACAGCCTAAATCCTTTGTTGTCGCAGCAGAAGCTCGTTGGGAGAGTGTTAAAAGCACTCCCGAATATAAGCTCCGTCCAGAATGGAAAAATGATATCACTCGAATGATAGAAACCGATAAAGGCGTTGTTTTAACACTTCAGGTTCATCGTAAGAGAAAGATATACAAGCAAAGAAAACCTTGGAATCGCGGTCATATTGTGGCGACTGCGTGGAAAACAATGGAAGCACCAGAGAATTACTTCATGCGTAATGTTGGCGAATCGTGTGCAGAATACCAAGTCGGACAACGGGCTTTCTATTCACCTATTTGGGAGTCATCTCAAGTGTCGCCACCAGATTTACTGCCGACTTTTCTTGGATTTAACACTTTAAAAGAGGTGCCTGTCGAGCTTCAAGCATTTGCCAAAAAATAGAGGTGCTAAGGCTAACCATCGGCGGCAGACGGTCGTCGCGATAAGGCCGCGCCGCCGCTGCGCCTTGACCACGTTCCACGGAGGTCACATGGACTTAGATGAAGACAAGATAGACGACTACACCTTGGCGCTGCTTTACCTGGTGACCCATGAAAGGCATGAAGGATTTGGTTCACGGGCATGGAAGGGTTTTGACTGGGATACGCTGAACAGACTCCATGAAAAGGGTTACATATCAAACCCAGTGGGCAAGGCAAAATCGATCGGAATGAGCGAGGAAGGCTTTCTCAGGGCTAAGGAACTTTTTGAGCAGTATTTCGCCAAGAAAAAATAGAATTATACGGGAGAAAACCATGAGCCAGGAAGACATCCGCTGGATTCAGCGATTCAATAATTTCAGCAAAGCGTTGAGCCAACTAAGAAAATTTATCGCAAAAGGTGAACTGAATGAACTTGAGGAACAAGGGTTGATTCAAGCGTTTGAATATACATTCGAATTAGCATGGAACAGTATCAAGGATTATTTTGAAACTCAGGGGGAAACCAACATCAATGGCAGTCGCGACGCATTTCGCCTTGCATTCAGGCGTGGCATCATTGAAAACGGTGAATTATGGATGGATATGATAAAAAGTCGAACCCTTACCAGCCATACCTATAACGAAGACATAGCCAGACAAATAGCGTGCGATATTACTGAAAAATATCATCCGGAGTTTGAAAAACTCCATAACACTTTGCTGTCTCTACAAGAAGAACATGTATGACACATCGTTTTGGGCTTAATGAAAAAGTAATCCGGCAAATTTGTGGCGTATTTGCCAATTACCCTCAAGTTGAAAAAGCCATCCTCTATGGCTCTCGTGCTAAAGGGAATTACAAAGCCGGTTCCGATATTGATTTGACGTTGTGCGGTGGAGCAGACTTAACTCTCGGCATCCTCTACAAAATTATGGATGAAGTTGATGAACTTCTCTTGCCGTACACGTTTGACCTTTCTATATTCATACAGATTAACGACCCGGAGGTCGTTGAGCATATCAGGCGTGTGGGCGTAACTTTTTATGAAGCACATGCGGAAAATCTGCCAGCCATCGCAGGTCAAACAAAATAAGCAGCTATAAACCAATTCCAGGAGGACACATCTCCCATGAGTTTCTACGGTTTTGCGCCATATGTGCCGGTGGCCGTGCGTCGGGCCAAGGCGCAGAAGCAGCTGGAAAAGATGAAAAAGAAGGGTTTGAAGGTGCAGCCGGTACAGCTGGCTGGTCGCAAGATCGCTGATTCCTTCTGGGGCAAGGGGTGGTGCGACCATATGGAGTCGTTCAGCGATTATGCCAACCGCCTGCCCCGTGGCCGAACCTATGTCAGAAACGGTTCGGTCTGCCATCTTGATGTTAAACCGGGCAGGATTGAGGCCATTGTCAGCGGATCGTCCCTGTACAACGTATCCATCACCATCTCACCACTCGTGAAAAAGAAATGGGATGCCGTCAAATATTCCTGTACCGGGCGGATCGGGTCTTTGATTGATCTCTTGCGCGGGAAGCTGGACCGTGGTGTGATGGAGGTGGTTTCGGATCGCAGCGAGGGGCTTTTCCCGCTGCCGGGCGAGATGAAATTCGACTGCGACTGTCCGGACTGGGCCGGCATGTGCAAGCATGTGGCGGCTGTGCTGTATGGTGTGGGCGCGCGGCTGGATCATTCCCCTGAGATGCTGTTTCTTCTGCGCGGGGTGAACCACGAGGAACTGGTTGATGTCTCGGCAGCAATTACGGGTGCCGCCAAATCAGGAACGTCCCGCCGCAGGATCGCCACCAGCGGGCTGGCCGATGTGTTCGGTGTCGAGATGGATGAAGCAGGGGAGGCGGTATCCGAATCACCACCCGTTACCACGACAAAAAAGGCAAAACCAGCTGTGAAACGACAGGTCTCCGTGAAGGTGCCTGAAATAACGTCTGCAACAGCGCTGTTACAGAAGAAGACAACCCCGGCAAAATCAAAAAATCACAAAAAATCGTCAGATATGGTACCTTTTCCCGATCCGCTCAGCGGAGACGCTAAAGTCTTAAAGGCGGGCTCTCACAGAGCTCACAGAGGCACAGAGAAAGCAGACAACCATGAACGATAATCAGATTTCCGGCGAGATTATTGATGCTTGCATAAAAATTCATAAAGCACTTGGACCAGGATTGCTTGAGTCGGTATATGAGTCAGTTCTTGCTTATGAGCTTAGAAAAAGAGGTTTGGAAGTGGATGTTCAGGTTACAATTCCTGTTCGTTATGAAGGTATTACGCTTGAAGTCGGATTTAGGGCGGATATTATTGTGAATAACTTTTTAATTGTGGAATTAAAGTCTGTTGAAAACATTCTGCCGGTTCACAAGAAACAATTGCTGACATATTTACGGCTATCAGATAAACGTGTCGGGCTTTTGATAAATTTTAATACTGAATTGATGAAAGATGGCATTACCAGAGTTGTTAATTGACTTTCCGATTTTCCCTCTGTGCCTCTGTGAGCTCTGTGAGAGAATGATTTTATGACTTCATATTTAATAAAACGCATCCTGATGCTGATCCCCCTGATGATAGGCATCTCCCTGATATCCTTCTCGGTCATTCATCTGGCGCCGGGCGAACCGGTTGAGATGCAGGTGGCCATGAATCCCAAGGTCAGCAAGGAGTCGCGTGAACGCCTGCGCAAGCTCTACGGCCTGGACAAGCCGCTAACCGAGCAATATTTTACCTGGGTCGGCAAGTTGGCCAGGCTGGACCTTGGCCGCTCCTTCTCCTCCGATAGCCGCCCGGTCGTTGACAAGATCAAGGAACGCCTGCCGGTTACCCTTTCGCTCAATATCATCGCCCTGCTGCTGGAGTTCGGCCTGGCCATACCGATCGGCATTATGGCCGCTACCCACCGCGATACCTGGCTTGACAAGGGGCTGACCATCTTCGTGTTCATAGGCTTTGCCGTGCCTACCTTCTGGCTGGCACTGCTGCTGATGTATTTTTTCGGAGTGAAGCTGAACTGGCTGCCCATCTCGGGTCTGCATACCCTGGGCAGCGAGAGTTACGGCACCCTGCGCTATCTGTGGGACATGGCCAAACACCTGATTATGCCGATCATGGTGGCCTCCTTCGGCAGTCTGGCCGGGCTGTCCCGTTACATGCGCTCTTCCATGCTCAATGTCATCGAACAGGATTACATTACCACCGCCCGTGCCAAAGGGCTTTCCGAGCGGGTCGTGATTTATAAGCACGCCCTGCGCAATGCCCTGTTGCCGCTGATCACCCTGCTCGGTTTTTCCATTCCGGGCCTGATCGGCGGCAGCGTCATATTCGAGTCCATCTACTCCATACCCGGCATGGGGCAGCTCTTCTACCAATCGGTCCTGTCACGCGACTACCCGGTGGTGATGGGTATCCTGGTCATCGGCGCCTTCCTGACCCTGATCGGAAATCTGATCGCCGATGTCTGCTACGCCCTGGCCGATCCGCGCATCCGGCACGGACAGTAAAGGCGGGCTCTCACGGAGCTCACAGAGGCACAGAGGGAAAAACTAAACTAGAATATTTTCCAAAACATAAGTTTTACATTGAATAACTCGATTAGTTTATTTTGCGCTCAGATTTTCTCCGTGCCTCTGTGCGCTCTGTGAGAGATAGCCTCTATGATTTTTAAACACTCATATTTCTACGCCGTATTCTGGCAGAACCTGAAGCGCAACCGCCTGGCCTTGGCGGGGGGCTGTGTTGTAGGTATGCTGTTTGTGGTCTCATTGTTCGCCCCGCTGCTGGTGCCATACGATCCTAACGGAATCAACGCCTGGCAGGTGCTGTCGCCACCATCCTGGCAGCACTGGTTCGGCACTGATGAGTTGGGCCGGGATGTTCTCAGTCGCGTGATCTACGGCGCGCGCATCTCGCTCAAGGTCGGTTTTGTGGCTATAGGCATTGCTGTCGGCATCGGTACGCTGGTCGGGCTTGTCTCCGGATTTTACAGCGGTATCGTTGACACTGCCCTGATGCGCTTTGTGGATATCATGCTCTGCTTTCCGGCCTTCTTTCTTATTCTGGCCGTGATCGCCATCCGGGAACCATCGATCTGGAACATCATGATCGTCATCGGCCTGACCGGTTGGATGGGGGTGGCCCGTTTGGTGCGGGCCGAGACCCTTTCCATCCGCGAAATGGACTATATCATGGCTGCCCGCTGCATCGGCTGTTCAAATGCCAGGATCATTTTCCGGCATATCCTGCCCAATGCCATCTCGCCGGTGCTGGTCGCCGCTACCCTGGGGGTGGCCGGCGCCATTCTGACGGAGTCGGCTCTCTCTTTTCTAGGTATCGGCGTACTGCCGCCGACGCCCAGTTGGGGCAACATTCTGACCTCGGGCAAGGATTATATCGAGTTTGCCTGGTGGTTGTCGCTCTTTCCCGGCCTGGCAATTCTGGTGACAGTACTGGCTTATAATCTGTTGGGCGAGGGTATTCGGGATGCGCTGGATCCGAGGGTGAAACGTTGATGCAGGTGGAGATGACAAATCCGGCTTTTGATCCGCCCTATTTTCTTTTTGAGAGACTGCCATGACAACTAATTCCGACCACACTCGCTACCTGGAACTGCTGGAACGCACCAACACCGAGTTGAACATCATGGTGGAGATCGGCAAAACGCTGACTTCAAGCCTTGATCTGCAAGAGGTGCTTGAGGTGATCATGCAAAAGGTCGGTCTTCTGCTTAAACCAAAGACCTGGTCGCTGCTGCTGGTGGACGAGAAAACCGATGAACTCTACTTCGAGATTGTTGTTTCACCGGTCAGTGAGCTTCTCAAGGGGATTCGCCTGAAGATGGGCGAGGGGATCGCGGGTTGGGTTGCCCAGCATGGCACGTCGCTGCTGATCGAGGATGTGCGCAACGATGAACGTTTTGCCCTGCACGTGGATGACAGTGTCTCGTTCACGACCCGTTCCATCATCTGTGTGCCCCTGAAGATCAGGGGGCGGGTGCTGGGGGTAATTGAATTGATCAACAGCCTGGACGAGCTGCAGTTTAATGATGCCGATCTGAAGATTCTCGGCGCGATTGCCGATTATGCGGCTATCGCCATTGACAACGCCCGCAACTTCAAGATGATGAACGAACTGGTAATTACCGATGACCTGACCGGCCTCTTCAATGCCAATCACTTCCATACCCTGCTCGACGCTGAAATCGAGCGTTCGGAACGCTACGCTACGGAGTTCTCGCTGGTTTTTCTTGATCTGGACCATTTCAAGAGCGTTAACGACACGCATGGTCATCTGGTGGGAAGCCGGCTATTATCCGAGTTCGGGCGGCTGTTGAAACAACACGTACGCGCGACAGATCTGGGCGCCAGGTATGGCGGCGATGAGTTTGTCATTATCCTACCCAATACAACCAAATCGGGTGCTTTGGCCATGGTGGGGAAACTACGCGGCATCATTGCCGGGCATCATTTCCTTGCCGATACTGGCGAGCGGATCGCGGTCACGGCCAGTTATGGCATCGCCACTTTTCCGGAAGACGCCGATAGCAAGCGCGGGCTGATTCAGGCTGCCGACCAGGCGATGTACCAGGTAAAGGAATCGACTCGTGACGGTGTCAGGGTCTATTGTGCCGATGCAGCCCTGCTGGGTGGCTGAAGACCGTCTATCGGGTGTGGTGGCATGAGGTGAATTGCTGTTTTCAGCTATTGCTCTAGCTCAGAGTGCATGAAGGATCTGCTACTTGAAGACTGACTGAATCGTTCAAAAGAGTAATAATATTGTTAAGCAGTCGAAGAATTTCATTTTGCCCCTGCAAGCAAAAGCCGGCTGTGCTTTGCGGGTCTTTTTCCACACGGATGCCCATAACATCAGGATTTCCCAGGCTGAAAACATCCTCATCGGTTATATCGTCTCCCACGAAGATGGCTCGCTGACACGCCAGATGCCGCATTAGAGCCTCCAGTGCCGCACCTTTGTGAGGTGCGCATCGAGGTGCAATATTTTCAACAAATATGCCTGACACGGTGCGCGGAACCGGTGTTAAATGGTCAATAGCGGCAAGTATAATCTTGCGGGTTTTGGTTTTAGCGGACGCTTGTCGATAGTGAATGGCAATGGTTTGACCCTTATCCTCCAAGGATATACCGTTTGCATACATATCCGGCAGAAGCAAATGCAACTGTTTTTTCCATTCTCGACAGATTTGAGCAAAAATCTTCACTGATGCTTCCTCCCCAGGAAGTCCCTCTGCACCGTGGTTTCCAACCAAATAGGAAGGGTTAAAGCCGAGATGGTGCAAGGCATCGGCACGGGAACGTCCGGTTATAATAACGACCGGCGCCACACTGTTAAGCTGTATCAGGCACTCACGCACCTGGTCCTGGATCATGATGCCTGCAGGTTTTTCGACGATCGGCGCCAAGGTTCCATCTAGATCAAAAGCAAAGAGCGTTGAATGACTGACAAAAGCATGAAGCGCTGCCTGACCGGAAGCGCTGAAGAGATACCTCATTAATATTCCTTACGGGTTTTTGGATATACGCATAGCCAGCTTCTCGCGCTGACGCACCCGGGCGGCATCCAGCAGCATCCGGCCGGCCCAGCGATAGACATTGAAATCCCTTACCAGGGCGCGCATACTGCGCATTCGCTCCTGTTGTTCATATTCCGGCATAAAGAGCGCCTGATACAGAGCCTCGGCAGTCTGTTCCACATGGTACGGGTTGACGATCAGTGCCTCGTGCAGCTCGTGTGCAGCGCCGGTAAACTGGCTTAATACCAGTACACCCTGTTCATCGTCACGGGCAGCCACATACTCCTTGGCCACCAGGTTCATGCCGTCATGGAGGCTGGTAACCATGCAGATCTGTGCTGCCCGGAAATATCGGTTTACTTGGTCCGGTTCGTGGTGCTCGGCCTTGAGGAAGATTGCCGGACACCCCTCACGGGAAAAGCGGCCATTGATCCGTTCCGCGAGGGCATGCACCCGCATCTCGAAGGCTTGGTACTCCTCCAGCGCCGAGCGACTGGGGGCAGCGATCTGGATAAAACTGAAATGCCCCACCAACTCGGGATGCAACTCAAGCATCCTTTCAACCGCATTGAAACGTTCCAAAATACCCTTGGTATAGTCCATTCGGTCGACACCGATTCCCAACAGGTGATCAGAGGGCAACCTCAAATCATTCAGGATCTCCTGCCGGGTCTGTTCGACAGGCGGGACTGTCCCCAGCCAGGGGGGCGGCCACTGGATCGAGATCGGATAGCTCTCCACCATGGTCAGTTGGCCACGACGGGAGACCGTGGATGATTCGTGTTCGATGCGGGTTTCCAGATAACGATCCACGGTTTCCAGAAAATTCTTGCAGTGATAGGGGGTATGAAAACCGAGAATGGTGCTTCCCAGCATCCCCTTCAGCAGTTCTTCACGCCATGGGCAGATGCCGAATGACTCCGGGTTTGGCCAAGGTATATGCCAGAAAGTGATGATGGTGGCTTTAGGCAGCGCCTTGCGGATCATCTCCGGCAGCAGGGCAAAGTGATAGTCCTGCACCAGCACCACCGGGTTGTCGCTGTCTGCCTCCTCAACCACAGCATCGGCAAAGCGCTGGTTGATCTTCACATACTGCTCCCAGTCGCTGGTGCGAAATACCGGCCTGACATGGGCGATATGGCAGAGCGGCCAGAATCCTTCGTTGGAGAATCCGTAATAATACCCTTTTTCCTCTTCCTTACTCATCCAGATTCGTCGCAAGTTGTATTCCGGCTTGTGCGGTGGCACCATGACTCGGTCGTTGGCGTCCACCGTTTCTCGGTCGGCCGTACCGCTGCCATGGGCGATCCATGTGCCCGAACAGGCCCGCATTACTGGCTCAACAGCAGTTACCAGGCCACTGGCGGGACGGTGTACCTTGATCTCACCTTCTTCTTTACTATGGATGTACGGCTCGCGATTGGAGACAACGATTATTCGCTCACCCACCAACTGCTTGTGCAGCAGATTTTTCAATGTTTCTGGGCTCCAGGTTATGGTTGAATCGTCGGCCAGACGCCGTTCTGCGTCCAGGGAACGCAACAAGGTTTTCAGATCTCCTACCAGCGGCTGTAATTCCGAAGAAACAGTTGGCTGGGAAAACGGCTTGAGGATTCCCTCGCCACGCAGTATGGCCCTAACACCTTCCATCCAGCCACGCCAGCTAAGATGGGCGACGAAAACCGTGATGATAGAGGTGACAACTCCGAGTAAAACAAAGAGTGTAATTATATATTTGCGGGTATCGGCGCTGCGGCGCTCGACAAAGCTCATATCGTGGACTAGGATCAGTGAGCCGCTTTGTACTCCTTCCAGTTCCATCGGGTGAGTGGCTACGTGAACTGCTCCCTGAGGGAGTTGATGTAGCGGACTGGTCTTATTCTCCTGTGATGTTTTAGTGGAGCACCCCAGAGATTCAGGGAACGTCGGTGTGCGGTACAGCAGTTTGCCAACTCCGTCACAGAAACCAAGGGCCAGCAGCCGCTCGTCCTGGATAGCACGGAGCAGGAGCGCATTGATTCTGGTCTTGTTCCCCTGCTGGAGAAGTTCAGCCAGAGGCTCATGCAGTGTATTGGCAATCAAGCGGGAACGAATATCCATGTCTCGTACTGCCCAGCGCAGGGTAAGTGTGTCCACCAGCGGCACAACCGCAATAGCCAGCAATCCCAGGGCAATGACAAGCGGGACTACGAAACGGAGTGAAAGATGCAGAGATCTGAGTGAAAAACCGGATTTTATCTGATTCATTAAACCTCCTCGAACTGTTTTTACCGGCGTACGATACGGAGCGTCACGCCGTTAGATTCTGTTGTCGAGTGTGCAAACCGAATCATAGCGCTTGCTGAGACGGATGGCGGCGTACTGGCGGCGTATCCTTGATTGGATTCATGGTTTTTTTACTACTCCAACAAATTTGCTGACAAAAAAACCGAGCGGTGCAGCCATCAGGCTGAACAATGCGCCCATCTTGGCCGCAGCGCGAATGGAAGGGTCGGTAAAGGCCTCACCGGCGACAAACAGAGCTACTGTGAAACCTGTGCCTGCGATGATACCGGCTGTCAGCAGGTCGCGCCGTTTCATGCCGTGCGGAAGTCCAAAACCCAGCATGGTTGCCAGGTAGCCGAATGCGAAGATACCGGCGGTCTTGCCGGTCAGTAATGAAACCAGCACCAGGGTTGTAACTGTTCCCATGCTGGAAAACTGGACTCCGGCATTGGCCAGACTGAACATGAACAGACCGAAATCTACAAATACCTTCCATTCATGCTCAAACCTGGAGAGCGGGGTGTGGTCACCGGGGTCTTCCTCAAAGAAATGTTTGTGCTCCTTTTTTGCGTGAGGCAGAAACGGAATGATAAAGACCAGTGCCAGGGCAGGGTGCAGATGTGCATGATGCAGCCCGACCCAACTCAGGGTTCCGCCAACCAGGATATATGGCCAGTAATTTTTGATCTGAAGGCGGCGCAGGAACCAGGCTGAAAACATTCCAGCTGCAGTCAGCAATAGCCACATAGGCTCGACCGGCAGCAAGGGATTAGGATAGAATACGGCGATGATTGCCAGACCGATGGCGTCATCGGCCACGGCCAGCAGCAGCAGGTAGGACACGGCAGGATGGGAAGCTCCGAAAACCATTCGTGCCGTCAGCCAGGCTAGGGCGATATCGGTGGCGGTGGGGATACCCCAGCCGTTGTGCAGTTCCGGAGCGCCGATGGTGGCGTTCAGGCACAGATAAACCGCAATCGGGCCAATTACACCGCCAAGAGTGCCTAATAGCGGATTGACGGCCTTTGATACAGGATTCAGGTCTCCGCCCGGCAAGCAGCTTTGGGTGATTTCAACTGCAGCGATGCCGAAAAAAAACACCATGAACAGCTCATTGGATACAAAGTGGAAGGAAAGCCCGCCAAGAAAGGGTGTGGTGTTGAAGGCCTGATACCCGGCCGGGTCCAGGTTGGCCCAGACGATTGCAACCACGACGCCTGCCAGCAGCGGCACGGAAAATTCACGAAAAAGGTTGAGATGATGCTTCATTTGTTTGGGACTCCTTACAGCGTAACCAGCTAATACCAATTCCAAATCAAAGCGCTATCTTCGTTGGCTCGTCTTCGGCTCCTCAACGTACTGTTTGTACGCCTCGTCGCCTCAATCCTCACCGCCTTGATTTCACCTTTGATTTGAAATTGGAAATAAGTTGGCAAGCAGTCTACCTTTATACAATAACAAAAGGCGCTTTTCCAAGCGCCTTTTGTCCCTCAGTCACATGCCCTGTTTAAAATCAATACCCCAGCAAGCGCGGCAGCCACAACGATATGATGGGTACGTAGGTGATCAGCAGCATGAATCCTACCATGGCGATCAGCCAGGGCAGGACCGCCACCGAGAG
>Ga0209212_1006477_pt1 | contig 13371 bp, 11 predicted proteins | sample RifGroC2_FD_183996 | JGI IMG/M metagenome (GOLD analysis project Ga0209212, IMG submission 183996) | Groundwater microbial communities from Rifle, Colorado, USA - Groundwater C2 (SPAdes) (version 2) | ecosystem: Environmental > Aquatic > Deep subsurface > Groundwater | place: Rifle, Colorado... | reverse complement strand
TCGGCGGCGGCTTCGGCTCCAAAGGCCTCACCGGCTCTATGTTGGCTGCACTGTTGCTCTCGCGCAAGATCGGGCGGCCGGTCAAGGTATTCTCGTCGGCAGAGGAAAGCTTCCGACAGACCTCCCGCCATGCCATGGTCTATAAGGCAAAAATGGGGGTCAAGTCGGACGGGACACTGACGGGCTTGGACGTCGAGCTCGTAGTCGATACAGGCGCTTACACTACAGCCGCAGCCATGGTTACCCACAATGCGGTTATCTCGGCGTGGGGCTGCTATCGTCTCCCTCACTTCCGTTGCCGTGCGCGTTGCGTTTATACCAACAAGGTGCCGGCCACCCACACCCGGGCTACAGGCAAGGTCCAGACGACCTGGGGAGTGGAATGCGCCGTGGACAGCGTGGCCCGCCAGTTGGGCATGGACCCTATGGATTTCAGGGAGAAAAACGTTCTCAGGCGGGGTGAGTTCGTGGCCAAAGGTACTCCCAACATGGACAGCGACTATCTGCAACTCATGCGTCAAGCTACCGCAGCCATCCACTGGGACGGACGCGCTTCCAAACCGAGCGATTCAGCCCGGACTGAGTTGCCGCGCTTGGCCCGCGGAAGAGCTCTCGTGTTAAGCCTCAGGCATGGCTCCCAGGGAGGCTTTGCCAGAACCTACGCCGTGGTGAGCTTGGATAGCCGCGGGATTCTAAGGGTCAGGCACAATGCCCCGGAGGTAGGCCAGGGAACGCATACCGTCATCAGCGTGGTTGCTTCGAGGGTGTTGGAAATTCCCCAAAGCCAGATCCAGGTTGACCAGCCGGATACCAATATCAACCTCCCCTTTGACGGCGTGAGTGCCCAGCGAACCACGGTGCAGATGGGAAAGGCCGTGGAGAACGCCTGTGAGAAACTCAAGCAGGAACTCGTGATGCTCGCATGCCAGGCGAAGGGCGGCATCCCCGAGGAGTGGCAAGTCGCCGAGGGCCGGTTGTGGCGGGCCGAGAACAGTTTCTCCTTCGGCGAGGTTGTCCGGACTCTGGGAGAAGACTCCGACGTCAAGAGTATCGGTTTTCATAGTTCTCCTCGGACTCAAGAAGGCTCGGCCTTCAGCGGCACGGACCACTGGGCGCCGAGCGCGGCGGCGGCGGAGGTGGAGGTGGACTGTGAGACCGGCGAGTTTCGCTTGCTGCAGTTATCCGTTGTGGCCGACGCTGGCAAGGCGCTGCACTATCCCTCTGCCAAGGCGCAAGTGGATGGGGGAGCGGTGATGGGCATTGGCCACGCCCTTTTCGAAGAGGTGATCTACCAGGATGGCCAGATCTTGAATGCCGACCCTTTTCAGTACCGGCTGCCGGTGATGCGGGAGATCCCTGAATCCTTTCATTCGGCGATGCTGGAGAACCTCGACGGGCCTGGGCCATTCGGTTCTAAGGGCATGTCTCAAACCTCGATCGTAACCATCGCTCCAGTTATTGGCAACGCCCTCTTCGACGCCGTCGGTGTCCGGATCAGGTCCTTGCCTATCACACCGGAAAAGATCCTGAAGGCTTTGGGAAAGCTTTAGACGAGGCAATGAGCGATGCTTAGGCCGTTTCGCGTGTTGGTTCCAAGCAGTGCGCCGGAGGCCGCGAGTGAGTTGGCGCGACTTGGAGATAAGGCAAAGATCTACGCCGGCGGCGCCGAGCTATTGCTGCTCCTGCGGCACGGGCTGATTGAGGCGGATCACCTGATTAACATCAAACATATCCCGTCATTGGATAGGATTGCCTGGGACGCGGGGGTGTTGCACATCGGCGCTACAGTGACGCACCATCGGCTGGAGACAGATCCTTTGGTCTGCGAACACCTGCCGATGTTTGCCCAGGCAGAGTCACAGGTGGCGACCATTCGGGTGCGCAACCAAGGCACCCTGGGTGGAAACCTCTGCTTTAATGATCCTCATTCGGATCCCGGCACAGCACTTTTGGTTTATGAGGCCAAGGTGACTTTGGCCGGCCAAAAAAAGGAACGCAAGATACCAATAGATGAATTCCTTATAGGAATGTACACGACGGCGCTGGAGGCAGACGAACTGCTGATGGAGGTCCAAGTGCCGCCTCTGCCGCCTGAGTGGGGTGGCGCCTATATGCGGATCCATCGGCTCCAGAGGCCGACATTGGGAGTCGCAGCCGCAGCCAGAATGCAAAACAACTGCTTGGAAGGTGTGCGGCTCGCGCTGGGATGTGTGGGGCCAATGCCACGACGACTCGTAGAACTAGAGGCAAAGATCCAGGGACTAACATTGGACGAGGCAAGGCGGATTATAGGAGAGAGCAAGGCTTATCTCTCGGAGTACCTGCAGCCGGTGGACGACCTTCTTGGGTCCACAGAGTATAAATTACACATAAGCCGTGTGCTCTTGGGCAGGGCTTTGAGCCAAGCGGTTCAAGGCAATAAGTATGAAGAATGAAGGTAGAAGAATGAGGCAGAAAGGCAGAGGGTAAATGTTTTGAAGACATTACAGACATTTGATCTCTCGCTGGCTATTAACGGAAAAGCATGGAGCGGACAGGTTCCAGTGGAGGAGACGCTTCTGGATTTTGTGAGGTATCGCCTCGGGTTAAGAGGGACCAAGCGCTCCTGTGAGTCGGAGGTGTGCGGGGCGTGCACCGTTCTTGTCGATCAGAAGGCGATCAGCTCCTGCAACTACCTGGCGCTTGAAGCGCACGGCAAGTCCGTGCTCACCATTGAGGGACTTGCTGTAGGGAAGCAGTTAGATCCGCTGCAGGAAGCCTTCATTCGCCATCTCGGGTTTCAGTGCGGCTACTGCACCCCAGGACAAATTATGGCGGCCAAGGCTCTACTTCTAGAGAACCCGTCGCCCACAAGGCGGGAGATAGCCGAGTGGCTGGCGGGCAATATCTGCCGCTGCGGCGCCTACCCAGGAATTGAGAAAGCGGTGTTTGAGGCTGCGACGCGTGGGGCAAAGGGTGAGGTTTGAACGAACTACAGGGCCGAGCAAGCGGTGGAGTTTTTTAATCTCCCGCGTCACCGGAAAATATACTGTCCTATTGTTTTTTTTGTGCGCCGTAGCATTTTTTGTAGTAGCGCCCCTCTTTTTGCTTGTACTCAATAGCTTTCAAGTCGGGGGACCAGGGGAACCCACAGCGTGGGGATTGGAAAACTGGCGATTGGCCTTAACGTCTCCCGGTATCGTTGACGCTGCATACAATAGCTTCTCGCTTGCCGTAGTCCGGCAACTAATAGCCACATTTATCGGAATTTTTGTCGCATGGCTCCTTGCCAGGACCGATATGCCAATGAGGGGAACATTGGAATTCATGTTTTGGATTTCGTTTTTCCTTCCCGCTCTTCCGGTGACCCTCGGTTGGATTTTACTGCTCGCGCCCAAACAAGGATTATTAAACCAGTTATTATTGAGTTTAGCTTTAGTAGACGGTCCCGTATTCAACATTTACTCGTATTGGGGAATTGTTTGGGCGCATCTTGCTGCGGGTAGTCTTTCAATCAAAGTGATGTTGCTGACACCGGCCTTTAGAAATTTAGATGCTGCGCTCGAAGAATGTTCTAGGATTGCAGGAGCAGGAGCTTTACGGACTCTTTGGTCCATCATTGTGCCGGTGATGATGCCGGCAATTCTCATCGCCTTTATTTTAGGATTTATTCGTTCGCTGGAAGCTTTTGAGATAGAATTAATATTGGGTGTTCCGGTTGAGCTCCACGTCTTTTCCACTAAAATTTATCGATTTCTTACGGATGAACCAACTCAGCTTTCGTCAGCAGCAGCTCTGGGCACTTTTTTCTTTTTTGTTCTGCTCTTAATGGTTATCATTCAGCGCTTCTACTTAGGCCGAAGAGTCTTTACCACGGTAACAGGCAGAGGATTCAGCACCAGACCGATGTCTTTGGGAAAATGGAAGTATCCAGCTTCAGTGTTTGTGTGGCTTCTTGCTCTGACGATCACGGTGATCCCGATAGTATTTCTTGTTTTAGGCACTTTTATGAAACTGTTCGGCTTTTTCAACATTGACGATCCGTGGACACTGGAGAACTGGCGATATGTGCTAAGTGATCCGACCCTGCTGCGGTCATTAAACAACACCGTTATCGTAGCCCTTTGGGCTGCAGGCATATGTGTCGTAGTAGGTTCTCTCATTGCCTACGTCATCACGAAGTCGCGTTTTGCGGGACGCTCCGTGCTCGATTTCCTTTCATGGCTTCCGTGGGCAATTCCCGGGATACTCGTTGGTGTGGGGCTGCTTTTTACGTTTTTATTGCTTCATGGATTTGTGCCGATCTATGGGACGATGTCGGCTTTGGTCATAGCTATGGTTGTCAGTGGGATGCCATTAAGTGTGCAGGTTACGAAAAGTTTTTATATGCAACTGGGAGATGAGTTAGAGGAAGCATCAAGCGTGGCCGGGGCATCGTGGTTCCATACATATTGTCACATTCTGCTGCCGCTCCTATTCCCGTGTCTTCTCGTGGTGGGGCTCCTCGGGTTTATTTCAGCCGTAAGGAATATTAGCACGATCGTGCTGCTTGCTACGGCAAGAACCAGAACACTTTCGTTATTAATGCTTGATTTCACGGCTGGAGGGGAGCTTGAAAAGGCTACTGTTGTCGCAGTAATCATCGTCGCTCTGGTCATAATCGCTGCACTTATCGCCAGGAAGCTTGGAGGGCAATTTAGTATCAGAGGGTGATTGGCTAAATTTCTAATGCAGGGCGGTACAACATGGGTGCTCCAGGTTAAGCTGATTGGTACTTGCCGTCCGTCTCACGACCAGGCGCGCAACGAAGCGGTTCTGGTCAAGGCGCTGGCTGAATTGCCGTGCTTCACCCGTTCAGGTGAAATTCGTGATTTGCATTGCGGGTGGTAGGCCGACGGTAGCCGCGCATGGGAAGATGAGCTGCGGGCTGAAATGCTCCACGACCATCGAGCCTCGGAGAGCTTTAGTGTCTAATGAAAAGATGGTCCTATTTTATCAGGAAAGACTATGCGACCGATTCCTCTATCTGCCCCAAGTGTGAGTGGGAGATGCGGATCATCAGCTTCATTGACCAGCCGGATATCAGTAAAAAAATCCTGCAACACTTAGGTCTGTGAGAGCAGTCCCACTCCCCGCCAAAAGATGCTCCGGTGAAAGAGATTACCTTCGATCCATGCTACGGTTCGACCGTTCGAGTCCCTCACGGCCCTGAGGAGGATCGAAGGGTAAACTCACCGTCCTGTCTTCGAACCTGAGGCTCAGACCCGAAGGGAGGAAGATCGAGGGACAGCCAGATAATTTAGAAGCGTCTTACCTCAATCAAGGGGTAAATGTCCGGCTTTGTCCGAGGGTGCCTGGCTCTCATGTAGGGATGGACATCTATGGGGGATTGGAGTAATAAGGCATCTTAAGTTAACTGGATGTAAGAAAAATCGAAGATAATTTGAAGTGATATTTGCGCAATGACTCGATGCTAAGTGATCGAGCCTGTACTGTAACTGTGAGGGAGGGTCGATTAAATGCCTGATACCTGGCGAAAGTTAAAGGAGTGGCCGGAGCTTGTTTTGGAGCGGCTGGAAGATGCGGGGGTTGCGAGGATTGTGTTGAACCGGCCGGAGAAGCGAAACTGCCTAAACACCCCGCTGGTTGAGGCGTGGTTCGCGGCGCTTGAGCAGATCCGCGCCGACCGCGAACTGAAGGCGGTCATCACCAAGGGCAATGGACCGGTGTACAGCTCTGGACTGGATTTGCATTTCCTTCGGTCGGTGAGCTCCGGTCCCCCGGGGGATTGGGATCGACCGACATTGACGATCCGGCTGGCGCAGGCGCTGCGCGAGTTCCCGCGCGTGATGATTGCGCAGGTGCATGGCTACTGCCTGGGTGGGGCGTTGGGCATCATGAGCGCCCACGATCTTGTTTTTGCCGCTGACAATGCTCAGCTGGGCATGCCGGAGGTGCTGCGCGGGAGCTTTGGCCAAATGGTTACTAGCCTGCTGGTTCACGGCCATATCCCGATCAAGAAGGTGGCGTTGATGCAGCTGACGGGCCAGAACGTCTCCGGGGCCGAGGCCGAGCGCCTGGGTCTGGTCTCCCTGACCGTGCCCCAAGGGGAGCTAGAGAGCACCACGGTCCGGATCGCACGGGAGATCGCTTCGCGTCATCTTGCCACGCTAGAGCATGCCAAGATCGCCGTGCAGCTGGGCCGTGACTTCACGCTCTCGCAGTCCATCCAGCTCGATCAACTGGTGGGGGCACGCCAGAGTCTGGCGATCGACCCGACCGCCTACGTGGAGGACTACCTGCGGTCGCAGAAGGGCGGGCCAAAGCTGGACTATAAACGAGAGGACGTCTGAGCAGCAATCGGCTGTTTGCAGCTCAACTTACCCCTTTATAATGGGGCACAGGTTTCTATCATTGAGATTTATGAGCCGAGGAGAAACACCATGCCTACCGTCACAGTAATTGGTGCCGGAGTCCCGCGCGCCGAAGGAGCCGACAAAGTCACCGGTCGGGCCGGTTACGCTGCCGATGTTAATCTTCCCGGTATGCTGTGGGGAAAGATTCTCCGCAGCCCCTACCCCCACGCTCGAATTTGTCACATCGATTCCTCCCGAGCGCGTAGCGCGCCGGGAGTAAAAGCTGTTGTCGCAGGGCAGGATATCCGTGGCCACTTCATGGGTAAAGCGATCCGTGACATGCCTGTTCTCTGCTGGGATAGGGTGCGTTTCGTGGGCGATCGAGTAGCCGCTGTGGCCGCCGACACACTCGACGCCGCTGAAGAAGCGTTGGGCCTTATCGATGTGGAGTATGAGGAGCTACCGGCAGTCTTGGACCCACTGGAGGGAATGCAGCAGAGCGCCCCGCGCATCCACGAAAACATAGCCGGCTATGACGGCGTGCCCAAAAAGATACTGGCCTTGGACGTGCCAAACGGCCTTACCCGTCTGGCGTGGCAAAAGGGTGACGTGGAGCAGGGGTTTCGAGAGGCGGACTTGGTGTTGGAACATACCTTTCGCATCCCCGCACGGCATCAGGGTTACATCGAGGCTCATGCCGGACTGGTCGCGATCGAGTCTAACGGCCGCATCCTGGTGTGGGCGTGTACCAAGCAACCGTTCGGCATTCGCACTCAATTGGCCAAAGCCATCGGCGTGCCGGAAGAGCGCATCCGCGTCAACGTAGTCAATGTGGGCGGGGATTTCGGCGGCAAGGGGGACACTCTAGACCTGCCCGTTGCATATTTTCTGGCACAGCAGTCGGGGCAGCCGGTGAAAATCGTAATGACCTCAGCCGAGGAATTGGCAGCGGGTAACCCCGCTCAATCCGCGGTGGTCACGGTCCGTAGCGGCGTGAAGCGAGACGGCCGCATCGTGGCCCGCCATATGCGGGCGATTTATGCGAACGGCGCATACGGCGCTCTCAAAGCCAACGCTTCTCTCTCCATGGGGCATTACGTCGGCGGGCCCTACCGAGTCGATAATGCCTCCCTCGAGTTCCTTCAGATCTATACAAACACAGTCCCAGGCGGCTATTTCCGCGGACCCGGCGCCCTGGCGACCTACTTCGCCCTGGAGTCCCATACCGATATCATTGCCCGCGAGTTGGGCATGGATCCGGCCGAGTTCAGGTTACGAAACTTGATCGGCGAAGGAGAGGATGACGCCATCGGCCAGCGGCTCCGCAGCGTGCGGTTTCGTGAGGTCCTTCAGGCGGCGCTGGATGCCGCGGGTTGGAAGCTGGGCAAGCCCGGACCCAACTACGGACGTGGCGTCGCCATGTTCGGACGTCACATCGGCGGCGGCATCACTGGACTGAGTCTCACTGCCGAACCTGACGGCAGCTTCACGGTGCTGAGCGCGACCTTTGACCAAGGCGCAGGCATCCACACTATCTTACGCCAACTCGTGGCTGAAGAGATGGGGGTGCCGATCGAGCAGGTACGAGTGATGTTGGGCGATACCGACACCGCCCCTTATGACGCTGGCATCAGGGCCAGCCGGATGACCTACTGCGTCGGCCGCGCCATGGTTCAGGCATGTGACCAGCTGCGGCCACAACTCATAGCTCGAGCGGCCCACATCTTGGAGTGCCTGCCCGAAGAGATAAACTACGGGGCCGGCAATTTCTGGCTTCGGGAAGAGCCCAGCCAACGGGTCAGCTTGAGGAGAGTCGTTGCCCAGGCCAACGATCGTCTCAGCGTTACGGTCCAGGAGAATTCGCCAGAGCCCGATGATGTGACCTATATATGCGCGCAAGTAGCCGAGGTAAAAGTCGATCCCGAGACGGGCGAGACGCGGGTGCATCGCTTCGTCACCGCCCACGACGTGGGCACCATTATAAATCCTATTACCCATCAAGGCCAGATCGAGGGCGGCGTGATCATGGGTTTAGGCCATGCCCTCATGGAGGAGCTGGTTATGGTGGGTGGCCAGGTCACCAACGCGAGCCTCGGTGACTATAAGATGCCCACGTTCGCCGACATCCCCCTGCTGGAAACGGTGCTGGTGCGCTCGGACGGAGGCCTGGCGCCTTACGAGGCCAAGTCCATCGGCGAGCTGCCCAACAACAGCGCTCCCCCCGCAGTCGCCAACGCCGTGGCCGATGCCGTCGGGGTGCGCCTATTCGAGCTGCCCCTCACCGCCGAAAAAATCTACCACGCCCTGAAAAAAAAGAGTTGTTGACCCCAGCCTCCAATAAAATCTTGTGCTAGCTGCCATCCTTAAGTTGCCTGATCGAAGGCAGAAGCTGGATAACGGGTTTGGACTTTTATTGTAATTTAACTCGGCCGGAGGCGAGGTTCGTCTTCCGATACCTCCTAAGTTCGCTCTTAGCCTGGCTTAGAAGCGCAGGTGAGGCAAAGAGGTCTATCGCCGTAATGCTAAGCAGCTTTGTAGCGTTAATCATGCCTTTATGAGCCTGCTCTGACTTTGAACTGGTAATCGCTGCGCTGGTGTGAAAGCGACCCACACCGAGCGGAACCTTAAGATAAATAGAAGGCACTAGTGCACTTACGTTTCCAAAGTCGGTGGAAAAGGGAGAGAGCGAAGCATCGTCCTTCCAATTGAGCCCAAGTTTGGCGGCATTTAGGCCGATCAGCTTTTCCAAAGTGGGGTTACATACCACACTCTTGACTCTCCCTTCTTCCTCAACCTCAAACTCAGCTCCCAACGCCTGAGCAGACCCCGCAGCACAATTTATCACAGCGCCTGAAGCCTTTTTGACAAGAGGCAGCGACTTCGACTGGATCCAGACCTGAGCGACCGCTTCTACGGGAATGGCGGCCGGCGTTTCTCCTCCGCGTAGTATAATCCTCCGTATAGCTACGTCGGGACCGAAACGTTGATCAAGAACGTTAAGACCTTGTAAAAACTGGTTCAAGGGATCCAGAGCGCTCACACCCGGGCCGTCAGGCGGCCTGGAACCCTTGAAGTGAAATATATAGGACACCAGATGGTATGTGGCATGGGGCGCAGTGAAGCAGTCCTCCCCACCGGCACGAAAGAGGGTCCCGTGCATCATCATGGCAGCGTCAACGTTTTTAAAGGCGCCTTGCTCAATCAAAGTGAGCTTCCCTCCTCGCCCCAGATCTTCTTCTGCAGGCGTCCCTAAAATGGTCACCGTGCCCGGGACCTTCTTGGGCAAACCCCGGCTGACGGCCAGCGAGGCACCCAAAGAGGCGGTCGCGTTTAGATTGTGGCCACAGGCGTGCCCCATGATCCGGTTTGACTTATATTCCAAAATCCGTATCGCGTCGTATTCCGCCGTAAAGGCAATCCGGGGCCCCTGATTTTCCCTCTCATAAACAGCTCGAAAGGCCGTTTCCAGTCCGGCGAACGGTTTCTCCACGGTGAAGCCGTTTTCTTTAAGCACAGAAACCAGCAGTTCAGAGGAACGATACTCCTCAAAAGGGGCCTCCGCGTACGAATGGAGAGCCAAGCTCACCTCGCACAATTCGTCTCTTATCGAATCGATGTGCCTTATAGCTTCCCGCTTGATAGCTTCTAGCTCAGATGAAGTGATTAAACGACTGGCTGCCATGTTATCCAAGATCCCCCTGATCTGCTCGTGAAGGCGTTTACATACCCGCGATCACACCCTCTTGCAGCGCTCCACAACGAAACCGGTTATTCCCGCCTCGTTTGAGCTTTTTCCATTTCCCGGTCGGATCGCTTGACTTCTGTTGTAGCTAACAACCTTCATTCTCGCCACAAAAAACACCGCAAAAGCATAACGCCACTTCCCGGCAGGTTTGGAGCGGACTATAAATCTGGAGGACTTTCAAGTCAACCATTTAAGCGGCTCCCCTGCGAAAAGTGTGGTTGAAGTAAGAAGAGGTGGTAGGCAGGATGTGGGATTGAGCGAGATCTTACATCCTGAAGCGAAAGGAGACCTACCACCATGGAGGCGTTACTGTTAGGGGAGCTCAGGGAGCAGAGTTTTGGGGCGGTGGAGCGAAAGAGCGGGCTAGGATATCGGGCACTGAGGGGTGTAGTGGAAAGGGCAAAGGTAGATGTGGCCTAGGAAGAGGTAGTGCGGGAAGCGGGAGAGGAAAGGATTTATTTGGGGATCGATGGGCACAGTTTTCGTGGTCAGCGTATGGCGGGGACGGTTACGGAGGTCAAGCAGCACCGGGTGTTGGGGATACTTAGAGATGATCGGCAGAAGACCTTGAGGAGGTATTTGGAGGAGTTACCGTTGGAGGTGAAGCAGAGAGTACGGGAGGTGGCGATGGACATGAACGAGAAGGGGCGAGCGGTAGTAGAGAAGGTGCTCCAGGGAGCCAAAGTGGTGCTGGATCCGTTTCATGTGATTCAGGATGCTAACCGCAGAGTGGATGAGACCAGGAAGCTAGAGCAGCACATGAGCCATCGGGAGATTAAAAAAAGCCTTTCGTGCTAGGCCAGGAGAAACTTTCCGACAAAGAGCGGCAGTATATAGAGGAGATTTTCAGGCAGTTTCCCAGCCTTAAGGAGTTTTGGTGGGTTAAGGAGCAGTTGAGGTCGTTTTATAAAGCACTGGATAAGGCGGAGGGAGAAAAGATTCTCGGGCGGGTGTTGATTGCATGTCAGTCGAGTGAAGACGCTGAGATGATCCGTTGGGGCAGGACCCTGAGCCGATGGAAACCCTACCTGCTCAATTACTATGCGCATCGCACCAATGCTTACACCAAGGGAGTACACACCAAGATCAAGCTTCTCAAGAGAGCTTCCTATGGGTTTAGAAACATCGAGGTGTATGTGAAAAAGATGCTGCTAGGCTTCCTACCGCCTCTTCTCATGTGCCTACACCACACTTTTTGACAGGGAGCCCATTTAAGCTTGACAGAGGATTTGAAACCTGTTTAGCATATTGGAAAGGGATACGATGACGTTGAACAAAGAAAAGGTTGATGAAAACAAGACAAACACGGTATTAGGGTAAGGACACAGTCTAACTAAATTATTTGTTGAAGGGAGGCATCTATGTCAGACTATAAGACAGTGAAGGTCGAACGTGAGGGCGGAATTACGTGGGTGATTTTGAATCGTCCCGAGAAGCGTAATGCCATGAATCCAACCATGCATTACGAGATGCTCGATGTGATCTCGGAACTTGAGACCGATCCGCAGACCAAAGTGTTGGTCCTTACTGGCGCGGGCGACAGTTTTTGCGCGGGCCAGGACCTTAAGGAATTTTTCCGCGATCTCGACGAAAAGCCTGTCGAGAGACGCCGAGCTAACTGGTCATCCCAGGAATGGCGCTGGCGGCGGCTGTATACGTTTCCGAAGCCAACAATCGCGATGGTCAACGGTTATTGTTTTGGTGGTGCCTTTACACCCTTGGTGGCTTGCGACTTTGCCATTGCTGCTGAGGATGCGGTTTTCGGCCTCAGCGAGGTCAACTGGGGTATTTTTCCGGGGGGACTGGTAAGCCGCGTGATCGCCGAGGCCATGACCTATCGAGACGCAATGTATTACATTATGACGGGGGATACATTCGACGGGAGGCAGGCGGCGGCCATGCGCCTGATAACTTCTGCAGTGCCGAAGGAGAGGTTGCGGGATGAGACGGTCAAGCTGGCGCAAAATCTCATGAAGAAAAACCCTAACGTTTTGCAAGCCGCCAAAGAGGTTTACAAGAGCTGCCTGACTATGGACTTCTGGCAGGCGGAGGAATATATGGCGGCTAAGGGAATGGCACTGCGTGCAACGGATACGGGAAGGGGCCGTGAAAAAGGAATGAAACAGTTCTTAGACGACAAAACGTACCGTCCAGGCCTGGGAGCCTATGACCGCAATAAGTGAGTTCAGGATTTCTGGTTCTCGTTCGAAAATTGTGGTTGGATGAGACACGGCATCCTTCAATCCACTGGGTGCAAAAGGAATTGGTGAACTAGACAGCGTAGGTGCGGTGCCAGCAGTTGTAAACCCTGTCATCGAGCTTGCCCCTTGTTTGGGAGTTCAGCATTTGGATTCATTAATCTCATAGCAGGTGTGGGAAGGTGTCCGGCGTGCGTAATATATTCCTAGCCAAGGCTTGAATGGACCGAAAGAGAGGAGGAAAGGACAGATGAGATTTGGATGTGGATTAAGCGGCTTGCAATTGCGCCCTGGAATGACAATGGCTAAAGCTATCGACGAAATGGTTGAAACTGTAAGAGAAGTCGCATCTTGGGGCCTGTTTAGGTATTTCAACTTCCCTCATCATTTTTTAAGTTACCCTTGGGTTTTTCCAGATCCCTTGGCCCTGAGCGCTCGAATAGCGCCGGAGGCGGGAGATATGTGGATCGTGCCCAATATCCTGATGCCGTTATACAATCCAGTGTTCGTTGCTGAACACGTGGCAATTCTGGATCACATTTGCCATGGGAGGTTTATCCTATGCGCGCTTCTGGGCTATCGGCCTTTGGAGCTGGAAGTGGCTGGTATTACTCGCGGGGAACGAGTCTCAAGAATGGAGGAGGCGATTCCTTTGATGAAGCGCTTGTGGATGGGGGAGGAGGTCACCTTTCACGGGAAACACTTTCATATAACTGGCGGGCGGCTGGGTGTGACACCGCTGCAAAAGCCACACCCGCCTGTGTGGATGGCTGGTCAAAGCCATCGCGCAGCAGCGCGGGCCGGCAGAATAGCCGAAAGCTGCCGGATCGGCCCCTGGGTGGGTTGGAAAGATTTTGTTGCCTTCGGTGAAACCTATCGCAAGAGCTTTAAAGAGGCTGGGCGTCAGGGCAGTCCGATCTTGAGTGCAAGCCGCATTGTAGTCCTGGGAAAAGATCCCAAATCCGCCATAGAGCAGCACCGGAAAGAGATCGAAAACCACCATACCATGTACAACGAATGGCAGATGCAGGAGAAGACCATGGCTGCCCTTCGCCTTTCCGTTGAGGAAGCGGGGGATTGCGTGATTGCCGGG
>Ga0209212_1006476_pt1 | contig 13373 bp, 10 predicted proteins | sample RifGroC2_FD_183996 | JGI IMG/M metagenome (GOLD analysis project Ga0209212, IMG submission 183996) | Groundwater microbial communities from Rifle, Colorado, USA - Groundwater C2 (SPAdes) (version 2) | ecosystem: Environmental > Aquatic > Deep subsurface > Groundwater | place: Rifle, Colorado... | reverse complement strand
GGCGTGGCGGCAAAATCGTCTGTCGTATAGAGCAGACCGGCGGTCAGCATAGGCGCCATATAGAGCGTCGAGTCTGACAATCCGAACTCTCCTAAGCCTGAGGCAGTGAAGCGCAAAGGCTTCCCTTGTACCTTGGGGCTTGTGTACTGCATTCCAGCCAAGATCTCCCAAAGGTAAAAAGTGTCCTTGCCGGTACTGGGGTTGTCCACCTTTATGCTTTGAACCTGCAACCCGCCGGTCTTGGAAAACGTCTCATGGCCAACCGCTCTGAACCCGAATCCCCAGGGCTTAACGCTTTCGGAACCATGCCCCGTAATATGCAGGTCCTGCGCCGCGGGCAGAATGAAATAGTATTCATTAGCCGAAACCCATGTGTAGACCGGCTTGCTTTCTGCTGCCCACGTCGGAGATAGTCCGGCGCCTAGTAGTATGAGTAATATTGCTGGGTTAAATTTCCACATGATCCCTCACATTTGTTTTGCTGGTGAAGTTAATAGTGCATCGGCTTTTGCCAGATCAATGCAGGCTAGGTCGTAACCAGGCTTCCAGACTTCTGCCTTTTTAAACCTCTTTCTTAATTTCTTTTGAGCCTCGCAAATTATCTTCGAAGCGGCTTTAGTATAACTTGCGTTGTCCAACAATGTTATCGGATATCTCTGGACTTCGCTGTGGTATAAAATCTGTTGCTTTTGTAGCGTGGTGTCATATTGCTTATACTCTCGCTCATGTGAATCTCTGTGGAAGTGTTTGCGCTTAAGATATATTACTCCAAACAAGTATTTCCCGCCATCTGTGCCGATTTCAAGGAAGCCAATCGTGTCGTTGAAAAACCATGGTGGCCAAAACAACCTCTCTTCAAAATTAACTTGAAGGCCTTTGGAAAAACTTTCAAGGGGTTTTGCATTTGCTTTTCTGAATTTAGCCTTTTTCTCGGCAACAAGTTTATTGTGGTCGGTGTAGTATTGATCATAGCTGCGTCTAAGAATTGGCAGTATGAGTAGTGGATTGTTAGAGAGCATAATCTAAAGCCCTAAATTTAGGCCCAATTTCTTGGAATTATCCAGTTTTCGGGCCAGGTTACAAATTCCTTAGGGTCAAAGGAGTCATCCATCACCTCAATCTTTGATATTTGGTTGTCCGGCAGACTTAAGGTATGAGGGCCATTATCACTGTCATAGTCCCACAAATGATATCTGTCTATTCCATCCTTAAACTTTCTGCTCGGGCCATAATCCATAGGTGCGCAAACTCTTGTAATAACCGAACTGTCATCCTTGGAGTAAAACTCTACCCTGACTTTATTTTTTGAGTGTATTGCGGCAACGAATATGTTTTTCATCCTATACCCCCTATCAATTTTCCAGAACTGAATTACTGCGGTCTTTTTAACCCCGAAATAGAATGCCTTATATCGATCAGGGCATCATAAATCGCCGAGCGCCATAGCTCGTTAGGTATTGAGTTGTATTTTACGCGGATTGCACAATCCGCCTGATGGATCGCCGGGCGATAATGATACATTTCCGCAGTGCTAAGTTTGCTTTTTGCGGTTGAAATAGAGGTCCGGCGGTATTCTGCGCGCAAGGTGGCTTTTATTTTCTTTAGCATCTCTTGGGCGCGGGACTTTTCCTCTCCGAATAAAGTCGCCTTATCCCCCATGAGCTCATCAAGGGCATCCAATTCCGCTTCAATTGCTTCTAGTTTCTTTAGGCAGGCCTTTTTGTCAGAAGCTAAGAACTTGATCATATCATGCTCCTTGGTATGTATGTGCGTCGGTCAGGGCTTTTAAAGTCTTGATTTCGGTGACGACGGTGTCCGGGATAAGCAGGTAAGTCCAGGGCTTAGCCCCGTGCTTGCGGGCATGTTCTGTGGCGTGCTGGCACCATTCAGTGGCGGCCTTGGCTTTTGCAAGAACAATCGGGTCCGTCATTTCTGATGAACGCTTCACTTCGCACAAAAGCATTCCTGTTTTGGTTTCAACAGCAAAATCAGGCTCGTACGAGTTATCAGTGCTGTGATAAATATAAAAGTCGCCTTTCGACGGGCGCAGCCATTTTAAAACCTCTTTGTCGGTCTCCAGGATAACGGCAAAACGCCTTTCAGGGTCTGAATCGAACTTCTGGACACGGTATAGGCATCTTTTAAACCCGCCAAACACCATTTTACCTATGTCCTGCTTGTCGGAGACAGGGGCGCGCACGTCCCGCTCTCCGCCATCCGAAGACATGTAGTTCGTTGTGCGCAGGGTGGTAAAGCCTTTAGTTACATGCGCCTCGTAGGCCACAGCCTTTTCCTCAAAATGCTCCTGCATTTGGGCGTGGACCAAGTTCGCAAGGGGCTGCTGATGATATTGAAGGACATTCAATACGTCGTCAGCGGTCTTAAGGTACGATTTAAGGTGTTCAACTACCTGTGTTGCCAGCTTATATAAAAGCTGGGAGTGTTCGTCATAGCTGATATCGTTAAAGTCCATCAAGCCGCGCACAAGATAGTCTTCCGGCCGCTTTTCGGTCATAACGCCGCTGCCGCTGGTCAGGCGGTGTGTTTCACGTTTATGCAGTTCCTGAATGAGTATTTCGTGGTCTACCGGCTGTAGGCGTACTTTTGCAAGGTCAAGTTTGAATTCCTTGTAGCCGCGGTGAACATCCCCTACCGGCTGCACAGTAATGCGCGGAATATCTATTGATAGCTCCTGGTAAATGGCAACTGTTTTAGCTACCACATCTTTAATATCAACGGTGAATCCCGCCCCGGGGAATTCCGGGTGGGCAGGGGTAAGGATTTCTTCAACTCTCTGAACTATCTGCTTTTGCACTTCGGGTTTGGACAGATCGGCTGACCTGGGCAGACGTTCAAATTCCCTGCGTATAACGTCAACGGTTGCCTTGGCGGCCTCCCGTTCTCTCGACGTCCCGAACAATGGGGCCTGATTTGCCGTCGCGCCGGCGCCGTTGGCCTCCTGCGTTATCCTGTATTCAAGCTCGGGCGGGGATATTACCGGCTTAGCTTTTTCGTCGGTGATATGGATCACTTTAAGGCCGCCGCGTATTATAGAGTCGGGGCTGTTGGCGTAATCAACTATTTCCTGGAATTTGTCGTGCGAAACTATGGTCAAACGATCTACGGCTGCAACTCCGGTGCGCTTGCCGTATGGCAGGCGTAGGCCGCGGCCTATGGACTGCTCTACCAGTGTTCTTGAGTTGGCCGTGCGCAGCGGGACTATGGTGTAAAGGTTGGTTACGTCCCAGCCTTCTTTGAGCATATTAACGTGGATTACTATTTCGGCTGGGTTGTCCGGCTTTTCTACGTTGATCAATTGCTCTATGGTTTCGTCTTTCTCTTCCCCTTTCAGGTTTGAGTGAACAACTATGGCTTTCCCCTTATAGCGGCCTTCAAAGAACGTGCTGTCTTCTATTTTCTTTAAAAGATCGTCGGCATGGGTGGTGTCTTTGGCAATAACCAGCATGAACGGTTTTACTACCGGCTTGGCGTTCTCCCTGGCATAAACTTCAAGCTCGACCTTGGTGTTTTCATGAAGGCGCATGCCGTCTTCCAGTTTAAGGCGCTCAAGGCCGGCTTCGTCATAGTTGCTTGCGTCGAAGTTCTCCCTGGTGGCGACGGCGGGTTCTTTTACAAAGCCGTCGGCCATGGCGCTGGAAAGCGGGTAACTATAAATAACGTTCTTAAACGGAATATTCCCGCCTGCTTTTTCCACTTGCGGGGTAGCCGTCAGCTCTAAGCCGATGATAGGCTTAAGTTCGCCTATGGCTTTCATGCCTGCGGAGGCGCGGTAACGGTGGGATTCATCCATGATCAAAACCAGGTCGTCCAGTTTTGATAGGTATGCAAAGTAGCTTTCCCCTATATATTCCTGCAGCCGCCGCAAGCGCGGCGTTGTGGTCTTCGCCGCACCCTTTGGGGTTTCAATGCTTGTTATCTTTGAGATGTTGAATATGTTGATGTGCACAACGTCATCCGCGGTCATGCCGGGAAGCCGGCCTTGCAGCCTGGCCTCGTCGCGCACGCCCCGGCCGGTTTCGTAATTGTCGCCGGTTATTATCTCGGGCGGGGTAACGGCAAATTCCGCTATTCCCTGGAACACGTATTTAGGAGTGTTTGGAGTGAAGTCCGCTATAAGTTTGTTGTAGATGGTCAGGTTGGGGGCAAGAACAAAGAAATGGCGTATGCCCTCGGCCCGGTGGAGATAGGTTATAAAAGCGCCCATAAGGCGCGTTTTGCCCACGCCTGTGGCAAGGGCAAAGCACATGGACGGGAAGTCCCTCTCAAAGTCTTCTACCGTGGGGAAATCCGCCCGAAGGGCGGCCAGCGCTTTGGCAACATCGGTTTCTTTTTGAAGCGGCAGCAGTTCGCACAAACGGGCGAGTATTTCAAGAGATTCCCGCTGTGGGGCGCGCAGGCTGAGGCGGCTGGCTATGGGGTTTATATGTTGGTTCATTTCGCTTCTCCATCGGTGCCTGAAACTTCAAAGAGCGTTGCCTGGTCGCGGCGCTCGGCTTTGGAGCGGGGTTTGCTTTGGACTACCGGCTCTTCTGCTGGTTTTTGGGGCAGCTCTTTTATTTCAAGGCTGTAATCATCGCGGCCCCATTCGCATTTGCGCAGCACGGCGTTGGGGATCTTTTTTAGCGTAAGGTTTTGGAACTCGGCCGGGTTTTTAATGCGGAACGCCCCGCACATAACAAGCAGTGTGCGGTTTTCCCCCACCTCGTCGCTAAGGCGCTGTAGTTGGTCACGTGTAAGGGTCTGGGTGGTGATGTAGATGAAGTCGCTCTCGGTGGAGCGGCCATGCTGCCAGTAGGCGGTTTCGCTGGGCGTGTATGTGAATCCCTCAAGCTTGCAGATAGCCTCCGCAAGCATGTTGGGGTTGTACTTTTTGTTTATAACCCACTGGTCAAAAGCATCTCTCTCCAAAAGGGAAGGTGCCAGGCGATAATAACGGAAGCCACCGCCTCCCTTCCATTCAACAGTCTCGGTAATACCGCCGGGGTCTTTGCCGTCGATTACTTTCTGCATTCGCGGAATAATATCGGTATGGCAATGTTCCCCCAGTTCGCACATTATCCACTTGCGGCCCATTTTATGAGCCACCGCCCCGGTAGTGCCAGAACCTGCAAAAGAGTCAAGAATCCAATCACCAGGATTAGTGGCTATCTCAAAAATATGTTTAAGTAAACGCTCTGGTTTGGGAGTACCAAAAAGCGAGGATACTTCCCTTTCCGGGAAAAGATTCTTTAATTCATATTTTGCTTGCCTGTTGTGTCCGGTTTTATCTAAATCAGACCATAAAGTGGATGGAGGCAGCCCTTTCATGTCTGCAAGGTATGTCCTCCTACGTATACCTTTCCCATCTGGGGTAAACTTAATTTCACCAGTCCCAATCTTTTCTAAAAGAGTTTCTTTGGACCATCTCCACCCATTTGGGGGTGGCTTAATGATATTCCCATTAGGGGCTATCAGATTAAAGGTTAAATTAGGACGTGGCTTAGGAGAATTTAATGGATTGCCGTCAAACCATGGCCCACGGGGGTCATTATCAGGGTTTTTAAAATGACTTCGTTTGGATTCATCATCGGATGATCTGTTTGTCTGCCAACCAGGTGTTTTTGAGTATATCAGTATGTAATTGTGATCTACGGAAAACTGTTTTGCATCGTTATTGCTATTATCCGTTGTTCGCCAAATTACTGACGAAACAAAAGAAGGGCGGCCGAAAACCTCATCGCATAAAATCTTTAAATAGTGAACCTCATTGTCATCAATCGTAATCCAGATAGTTCCATCGTTAGAAAGAAGTGACTTTAAAATCTCAAGTCTGTCTTTTATGAGGGATAACCAAAGCGAATGCTCTACGCCATCGTCATAATGCGCAAAAGCGCTGCCAGTGTTATATGGCGGATCAATAAATATGCATTTAATCTTTCCAGTAAATTCCTGTTCAAGTGCTTTAAGTGCAAGTAGATTGTCGCCAAAAATAAGCCGGTTATCAAAAACATCTGTGCTGGTAACGCGATGAGATGCATGATGAGATTGTTTCGGTTCTTCAATAAGAATCCTTGGCTCCAGCTTGGGCCGATTCTCCTTGCCAATCCAAGTCAATTCAAGTTTGGTTTTGGGTGTCATGTTGTTAATTTTCACTTTCCAATGGGTATAGTCTAAGACCTTTGTTTTCTTTACAGCGGCATTGCCAGTATGTGCCGGTCTTGCCTTTGGTTGGCAATGAACCGCACTTCGGACAGATTATCGCGTTCGATAATTCCAAGGTCTTTTGAACGAATTTAAGTACATCAACGTCGGGGACATCAAAGCCGGATAAATTCCAATGGCATCCTACCTGATTGCGAATCCAGGATGATGCTGAGACCCCATCAAAAAGAGGTTTAAGTTCTGTCGTGATGGTCGGGTTGCCATCAATGTGCAATTCAGACTTTAGGCCCGACAGCAGCTTTTTCCCGAAGCTGTCCAGTAGTTCACCAATGGTATAAATGGGTTCTGGCTTACGTGGGACTTTGCACTCGTATAACAAGGCCAGTTGGTCAAGTAGACTTTCCAGAAAAATCCCGGTTTTTGATGCGGCCACTTGGCGATCAAATGGAACTGCGGCGGCTATATCCCGTAATTCCTGCACAGCCAGTTTAGCGTGACCGGAGCGTATGCCGCTTGTGAGCGACCAGGGCGATAAGTGTATGATATGTGCTTTAGCAGTATGGCCGCGGGCATGGCGGAATTTTTCCAGCCAAGGTCTATAATGAGTGGCAATAATGACTTGTGTGAAATTGTCCGCTTCGTCTATCAGCATGTTCATGAAGCGGTCCATGTGCGGCGCGTCAACAGAGGTCACCACGTCGTCTAGGACTACAATCGCATCCTTGCCTATGAAGCGCTTTGTGAGAGCTAAAAACACGCAAACCCCTAGTGTGTCTAAATGGGATTCGCTGTAATAAGCCTGCGGCGGGACATTTTCCCCTCCAAACTCCCCTGACATTTCAGCCGAAGCTCGTCTTTTTGGGTCTAAAAAGAACTTTACCTTTATTCCTTCGCCGGGATGGATTTGATCGCAAAGGTTCCCGACTTCTATTGATATCCCCGCAAGCACCTGCTCCACGTAATCCTTGCGCTGTTTCGCCAGGACTTTAAGTATTGCCTCGCCCAATTTATTCTGGCGCTCAAGCTCCTGAGCTTTTTTTGCATTGCCCTCAACCTTCGCAAGATCTCTCTTAATCGTCCCCAATTGGCTGACCGTGTGCGCCTCGTGGTCCAACCTTAACTTTATTGGTTCAAAACATGGTTTGGCCGCTATCTGAAGGCGCTGCGCCTCTCTGAGTGATTCATCCGTCACTTCGGGCGTGGCTGCGCCCAGTATGCTTGGGTATTGGGTCCAATCCAAACGTAACTTGCCCACCTCAGGTAAAGACGATTTATGTAGGATTTTGGCAAGCGCGCACGCGGTAGCAATTATACTGGCTTTATCCCGCCCTAATACCGCGGCAGCTCCATTGTGTGCTTCTTTTGCCGTTTCAAGCTCCTGCTTAAGAATCTTGGTGCGACGCATGTCTTGAATGCGCACATCTATGCGGGCAATTAAATCTTTTACTATTATCCCCGAGCGTTCGCAAAGAGGGCATTGCTCGGGCGTAGGTGATTTTGGGAGATATTTTTTTGCGCTCTCCAAAATATTGATCAAGTCGGATTCCTGTGCTGCCGCGCCGGAGGTCTCCATGGCCTTCAGGGTTTTTTCGTACTTACCCTTTCTATCAAGCGCAACTTTTACAGATGCGGTATAAGCATCAATGGCTGCTTGAGCTTTTTCAAGGGCGTCCAAATGTTCTTTGCCTTGTTTTATGGATGCCTGAATTACCGTTGCGTCTGTTTTTGCATGTTTCCTGGCCCAGGTAAGAGGGTCGCCGTCCGCTTTGCCTTCTGCCTCCCAGGATTCATGTAATGAGGTGTCGGCTTGCGCTTTGGCCTCGGCGCTGCTGTTAATGTCAGCCTCAATATCTTTCAGGCAGTCTTTTAGCGACTCTTCAGCACTTTCAATCCCCGGCAGGCCAATGAATATCTTTAGCGCTTCATAGCGTGCGGAGGGCGGTTTATCAATAAATTCGGTAATCTGGCCGCGGCGTAATATTGTTGCTGTGGGCGGGGCGCCTACGCCGGAAATTACGGGTTCGCCTTTGTTTAGTTTCCCCGTCCAGTCCTGACCGCCGGAGGCAAGACAAACAGAGAGGGATTCAGATGCGCACTTCAACGATACGACATGCTCGTTCTTGGTGCCACTGTGGGTTCTTACAGAACCGAATCTTTTGTTGCATACAAAATCTATGCCGTCGATTATAGATGACTTTCCTGTGCCATTTTCGCCGAAAATAATGGCTAACGGTTTATCTTTGTCTATGTGGACGTCAACCGCCTTCGACGCGCCTCTAAAACCAGACAGGGAGAGCTTTTCAATCCTGGGCATCTTTGCTCTCCTTTTTTGAGGTTGCGATTTCCAGGATGCCTTTCCAGGTTTCAGGCTTAAGTGCGCCGGTCGGCAGGGATTTTGCCAGGCCTTCCAATTGTTTCTCGTTAAGAAGTTTCTTTTCTTTGAGCTCGGCAATAATCTTGGCGGCTACGGTTTTATCGGGAGTTTCTTCCATGGTTTATGCCCTTTGGGGGACCTCCCATCTTATGGTAAACAACTCTTCCTGGTTTTGCTGCACGTTAAGTTTTGACTCCACATTGGCAAGCAGGGTGTCTTTCTGCTTTTCAATGTCTTCCTGAGCCTCAAAAAGTGTTTTGCGTTTTTCATTGCGCCTGTGTTCAACTGCCGCCGCTTTTTTGCGAAGGTCAACTTTGGTTGCCAGGTCTACAGCCTGAAGAGCTTCCCGCTTAAGGGAAGTAATTTCTTTTTGAAGGACGCCCAGCTCTGTTTCCAGTCCGTCCTTAAGGTCAGCGGCCCAGGTTTCCAGCTTCTCTATTTCATCGTCAAAAAATGTTTTATTCCGCTCGCCGGTAACACTAAGAAGGCTATTAGTTATAGCGTCGGTTTGCGTCTTTAGCTTCTCCATGATATCCGGCGTGACAATGACGGGGCCTGCTTCAGTGGCCTGGACTTCAAAAAGCTTTGAGCAAGTCTCGCTATCCATCGGGGAGCCGTCCTCGAAAACGCCGGAGAAAAGCAAATGATCTTCGGGTTCAAGAGAGTCAACCTTTAACAGTTGCAATTGTATCCAGCCGGCTTTGCCCTGTATCTTTTCCACCAAAGCTATTTTGCGTATTTGCGGATCATAGTCGAATACAAGTCTTTTGGGTTCAAGGCGGCGTGCCAAGGCAACATTAATAATATGTTCAGCAACCGTATGGCCAATGCGGTAATGGTGTACGCCGTTTACGGCATTCTCCGGTAAAAGAGAATATTTGCCCACAGGGGCCTGAATGCCTTCGGGTAGTTTATCCAAACTAAACTCAAGTTTATCCTGAGAGTGGTATGTCGCGCCGTTTTTTATTTCACTTTGGGTAAGCCACCAAAGCAGCAGGTGATATCTGCTGCGCTGTACCTTGGTTTCGCTTTTCTTAATGCGCAGCCGCTCCTGCACTTCTGTGTCAAAATGCTCCATCAATTGCGTCTTGACGGTTTCCATGCGGGATTCTATCTGTAGGTCCAGCTCTTTCTGGAGGCGGTCAAAAGAGGCGTTTATTTCTTCAGCTGTGCGGCAGGTCTGGTAAATGTCATTTACCCGTCTTTCAAAATCAACACCGGATTCCAATGCACCGAGTACCTGATCCGACGCGCCGAAAATACCGTCGAAGAGTTTAAACTTCTTATCCAGCAATTCGAACACACGCATGTCGGCCGCATTTTTGCGGTTTATGAAATTTATGACTACAACATCATGGGTCTGGCCGTAACGATGGCACCGGCCAATGCGCTGCTCTATCCTTTGGGGGTTCCAAGGGAGGTCGTAATTGACTACAAGGCTGCAAAACTGAAGGTTAATCCCTTCGGCGGCGGACTCCGTGGCTATCATTATGGAAGCGCGATCACGGAACTCCTCAACAAGGGCCGAGCGCGTATCCGAGGCGGGAGAGCCCGTTATGCAATCCTGCCCTTCATGGCGGGTAAGCCAGTCTCTATAAACTTTCTGGGAATCGGGGTCCTCGTTCGTGCCGTTGAAAGTGACGATATTTCCGCTATATCCATTGGCTTGTAAAAGTTCTTTAAGATAAGCCTGTGTACGGCGGGATTCCGTGAAGATAAGCGCTTTGCGTCTGGCACCCAGTTGCCCGGCTCTCTCGATACCTGTTTTTAACGCGGTTAAAAGGGCACTCCCCTTTTCATTGCGTTTAATAGATTCGGCCAGAGTTTTGAAATTCTTAAGTTCTTCTATTTCTTTGTGGAGGTCGGCCAAGTTAATTGTATTTGGGACTTCTTTATCTGTTTCAGTGGAGTCTTCCCCTTCCCACTCTTCTTTGGTCTCGGCCAGGCTCTCAAATTCTGCTTCAAGGGCCGGGAGCGTGTCCGCCTCTATTGGTTTCAACAGATTTTCTTTGTTCTCCAGGCGTTCAATAAGTTTGCCTAGCGTTGCGCCTATGGCAAAGGAGGATGATGCCAGAATTTTACGCAACACTAGTGTTATGAGATTTCTTTGACCGGCGGGAAGCGCGTAGGCCTGCGGCCTTTGCAGGTAATTAGAAACGGATTCATATAGTTGCCATTCCTCATTGGTGGGCGTGAAATCCTGTGTGAGGGAAATGCGGTTGGTGAATGGGACGTACTCTAAAACCTGCCGGCGTAATGTGCGCTGGCAAATAGGCTGTATTCTGCGGCGCAAAGTGGCATACCCGTCGCTGCCTTCATCAACGGAAGTTTTCGTAAACTGGTCTTTGAAAGAAGTATCGCTGCCAAACAGGTGCGGGTCAATAAAGCTTACAAGTCCATAAAGCTCCATCAGTGAGTTTTGGAGCGGCGTGGCGGTAAGGAGAAGTTTTGGCCTATGGTTTATAGCGTCGCGGATGGCGCGGGCTATTTTATTGCCCGGTTTATAAACATTTCTCAGGCGGTGCGCTTCGTCTATTACGACCAAATCCCAGGGCATGCGGTGAATTAAATCGGCTTCGCGCCTGGCGAACTGGTATGAGCATATGACGACTTTATTATTCTGCTCAAATGGGTTTGCATGGCCCTGCTTCTGTAACTCCCTATAATTGCCTGATTCAAGAATTACTGAATCTATGAAAAACTTTTCTGCAAGTTCGCGTTCCCACTGTTGCCGCAGGGCGGCAGGCATAATGCAAAGTATGCGGCGCTTGCGTTCGGCCCAAATCTGGCTTATTACAAGCCCGGCTTCTATGGTCTTGCCAAGGCCGACTTCATCAGCTAGAAGGGCTCCTCTTGAGAGCGGGGATTTAAAGGCAAAAAGTGCTGCGTCGATCTGATGGGGATTCAGGTCAATGGTGGCGTTGTTAAGAGACTGAGACAGTTTCTCCAGATTATCTGAGGAGCAACGTTTGGTCAGCTCATGCGCGTAGTACTTAGAATGAAACGGTGTTGTCATTTGAGAAATAAAATTTACCCAATCCTCCTATAAATATCTTACAAAACTTGGTGCGAAACTTCAGGTAACTTAAAAATAGTATAGCAGACCAACCCGACAACCGTGTGTCGGGTTGGAAAAGGCTATTTTGTGGTCTTTTTAAGCTAATTCTGGGTGGGCTAATATGCTGTATTATTAAGTAAAAATATTAAGTATGCCCCTAGTGCATAGGATTTGTCTGGTAATTCGCAAATGATATGGCCAACTCTTCCCAGCTATCTGATAGCAGATTCCCGACAAGGACATTATCTTGGTGCCCAGGCATGTGCGCAAAAACGCGTCCATCCAAGTAAACGAACAGCGTTTGCGATGGCATGCCGGAAGATGCCGAGGCAAATATGTTGAGGGACGGGTATTTGTGAATCAGGTCCTGTACGGATTTCTGGGGTTGTCCCAAATTTAGTTGAAAGGTGTCTGAGGCGGGCTGATTCATTGTAGCCTCTTTTACGCTTTCACTTCAACCAAGTTTTTGTTCTTCTCCAGCGCAGCCCGCAGCTCCGGCATATTTATCCAGCCTCTCACTCTGTGCCAGCGCTCTTCCGCGAAAAGCAGCGCCGATGCCGCCCATCGTTGTGTCTGCGCGCCGTTGCGCCACCGCTTGACCCGGTCGGTTCGATAGCCCACCGACGAAAATGCGGACTCTATACAGTTGGTCGTCCGCAGGCTTTCGCGCAGCTTTTCACTTACGCCCAGCCGGTGCAGCGTCAACGTTTCCTCCAGCCCCTCTTCAAGGCTGCGCGCCGCCGACGGGTTTATGCGCTCCAGCTCGCTCATGCAGGCATAAAGCGCGCTTTTTGCGCCCTCATATTCCGTCATGCCGTACGCCGCGTTCAGCTTGCCGCGGAACTCCGGCTGAAGGCTGTCCGGCAGATGCTCCAGGACGTTGCGCTTCTTATGCTCCTGGCAGCGCTGGGTAAGCGCCAGCCCGCCGAACACTTTCCCTATCGCTTTTTTCAGCGCCTTCGCCCCGTCGGTGATGAACAGATACTGCTTTTGCGGATCCAGCCCGCGCTTGATAAGGTCGTTCAGTAAACCTTCGCAAACAGCCGCGTTCTCCGTCGCGCCCTGCCATAAACCAAGCGTATGCTTTCTGCCGTGTACGTCAATGCCTATCGCCACGATCAGCAGGATATCGCCGAAGCCTTTGCCATCTATCAGGATGGCCACTGGGTCTATCGCGTCTATCCGCCGCTCCATAAGCTCCTGGAGGCGCTCCTGGGCCGCGACTATGAAATTACGGCTTACCGCCGATTTGCTGATGCCGTAACCGCGCATAAAGCCGGTAACGCCGGCCTTATAATCTCTGGTGGACACGTTGCGTATCATGTCGCCGAAGGCGCGCCGGGGCAGCTCGCTTTCGCCCTGGAACGCTTTATACGTCTCAAGCGGTACTTCGCGGCCATTACGACTTCTGACGCGAAGGCTTTCCGTTGTGACCTTGCGGCCGTTCAAACAGATGTAGCCTGGCTGGCTGCCGTGCCGGTAACCGCGCCCTGCTTCCAGCAAGTGCTGACGCTCGCCTTCCATAAGCGAGGCAACGACGGCCAGACCGGCCTCGTCCGCGATACGCTTCAAACCATCCGCTGCGTTGCTCATTATATCTTCAACAGATATATTGACTGCGATATTCCTGACTGCGCCGGTATATTTGCCTCCGGCGTTGAACTTTTTGTACTGTTTCATTGGCGGTGCCTCCCAGTATTTACTTACTGCATTCAACCTTGATTGTATCAAGGTCGGAGGCCCGCCTCAAATCTTTTCAACTATTCTCGGGAAACGCCC
>Ga0209212_1006474_pt1 | contig 13381 bp, 13 predicted proteins | sample RifGroC2_FD_183996 | JGI IMG/M metagenome (GOLD analysis project Ga0209212, IMG submission 183996) | Groundwater microbial communities from Rifle, Colorado, USA - Groundwater C2 (SPAdes) (version 2) | ecosystem: Environmental > Aquatic > Deep subsurface > Groundwater | place: Rifle, Colorado... | reverse complement strand
GGATGAGAGAATTCCTCTAGTTGACAAAGTCCTAAAAAAAGATGCAGAATGGCGTAAGCTAAAGGGCGAAGCAGACAATTTGCGCGCAGAAAGAAATAAGGTTTCTAAAGAAATAAGTGAAGCAAAGAAAAAGAAGGAAGATATTAAGTCATTAATGAAAAAAGCCTCGGAGATTCCAGGGCAAATAGCAGAGATAGAGCTCAAAACTAATAAATTAGAACAAGAGATAAATAACATAATGAAACAGATCCCAAATATTTTGCACAAATCAGTACCGACCGGCAAGAACTCCATGCAAAACGTGGTTAAAGAAATAATAGGAAAGCCCAGAGAATTCGATTTCAAGATTAAGAATCATGTGGAAATTGGAGAAGGTCTTGGCATACTGGATTGCGATTCTTCTGCTAAGACCTCAGGCACAGGTTTTTATTTCCTAAGAGGAGGTTTAGCGCTGTTAAATCAGGCGTTAATAAACTACGCGAGAGATTTCATGGTTTCAAAAGGCTATGAATATGTTGAGACGCCCTTGATGATTAGAGAAGATATACTAAAAGGAGTATATTCAAGCGCAGATATCGCAGCGCAGTCATTCAAAATCGAAGGAGAAGACCTTTTCTTAATAGCAACTTCAGAGCACCCCCTAATTGGAATGTTCATAAACAAAACTCTAGTCTACAAAGAACTCCCAATTAAAATAACTAGTTATAGTATGTGCTTTAGGAAAGAAATAGGAAGTCATGGAATAAACCAAAAGGGCATATTCAGAACACACCAATTCAATAAGCAAGAGATGATTGTCATATGCAAGCCCGAAGATTCATACAAATTCTATGATGAACTACTTAATTTATCAAAAGAACTGTTCAAGAATCTCAAAATCCCGATAAGAGAGCTGGAATCCTGTTCAGGAGATTTAAGCGACATAAAGGCAAAGGGTGCAGACTTAGAGGCTTGGAGCCCTGTTCAGAGGAAGTATTTTGAGATAACTTCTGTAACAAACATGGAAGAAGCACAAGCGCGCCGTCTTAATATTAAATTCACTGATGAAAAAGGCGAGCGCAGATACGCCCATACTCTCAATAACACTGCTATTGCAACCTCGCGCGTCATGGTCGCAATCCTTGAGAACTATCAACAATCAGAAGGAAGCGTCTTAATACCCGATGTTCTTGTCCCATACATGTCTGGGAAGAAAAAGATAGAGAAGAAGTAGTAACTATCTAGTTACAAATATAAAAGGTTTTATAAACCCTCTCTGAATCAAGAAAGTATGAATCTGGTAATCGAACTTGAACAGAAAACAAATGAGGACATTATTCTTATAGACACCTCTGTAATAAACCATCATGAAGACACTTCTCTCACTGAGCTCTTATATGATGGTCTAGAATCGCTTGATATATTAGATGAAAACATATTATTCCGTCGTTTTGAGCGTTTGAACGAACTCACAAAGATTATGCAAGTACATAAAACCCCCATAATTCCACAAGTATATACTGAAGTACAATACTATTTAAATATACTAAAGGAGCAGCAAAGTTACATTGAAGATGAAGTAAGAAAATCAATACAAACAAAATCAAGAGAGGATATTTCTTACTGTAGAAGTATTCTTGATGTTATCAATTCATATAATCTTACATTGCATAGATTCCTCAAAAAATTAAAGTCAAATCTAAGTGATAAAAATTTGCAGCAGCAGGAAAAGTATCTTCATTTTATGGACTCAGCGAGAAAACTATCAAGAGACTTGGAGCGTAAAGCAGAAAGTGCAAAAGATACTATGCAAAATAAAGTGTATTTAGGAAAAAATCTCGAAACAGATAAACATCTGGTTGTAACCGCGTTTGTACTTGCGTATGAACATCCAGTAACACTTATGACAAGAGATAATGGTCTCTGTGAACTAGTGCGAAGAGTCTACGAGCTTCTTATTCACGATAGAATACCAGAGAATACGAATGCGCCAAAGTTTAGTATTCCTCGAAAGACAATCAACATATTCAATCCTCAAAGATATGATTATCGTAAAGTAGAAGAATCTAAACCAGAATTCTTGTGGTAAAGAAGAACAATACATAAAAACCCTCTTCTTTTTTAAATTAGAACTAATATGAAACCACTTTCAGCACTTGAGCGCCTTGCGGAAGGACTGCCATTGTATAATTCAATTTCTCTTCCATTTTTGAGCAGGTCAATCATTGGAACAGAAACAGAGTTTGGATATGAAAATGCAAAGAAGAATCTTCTACCTGAATTCACCGAAAATGGAGGAAGATTCTACGTAGATAACGGTCATCATCCGGAGTGGGCGACTCCTGAAACTAAGAGCCCTCTTGCCGCAACAGTCTATGAGCTTGCAGGAGAACGTCTTGTGCAGATATATGCACAGTACCTCTATAAAAATATAGTTGACGCAGAAGAACAGGCATGGGGTGCACATGAGAACTATTACAGTAGTATGCCTCCGACAGAATTGAAACCGCTTGGTCCTTTTCTGGCGACACGCCAAATCTATGCAGGAGCAGGAAGACAGAAAGATGGTAAGTATATGATTTCACAGCGACCGCAATTTATTGACCATCTCGAACACAAAGGAACGCAGATTAACGAGAGAGGAATTATCTGCACTAAAAATGAGCCGCATATGAGCACACAAAACAGGTATCGTATCCATATGATTCTTGGAGATGCGAATCGTAGTCCAATGACAATCTGGCTTAAACTTGGCACAACGGCACTCGTGTTACGTCTGCTAGAAGAAGGAAAGCTTCCTCACATACCTTATGATGAAAATAAGATTATAAGTGATATAAATGAAATAGCTCGACAAGAAGGAGATTGGATAATGCAAAGCACTTTCCCTGAAAAGATGAGTGCAGTTGCCGTGCAGCGATTATATCACTCTGCTGCAAAAAAGGAGTATGACAACCATAATGAACAGATACATGATTTGTTAGAAGTTTGGGATGACACACTCACATTGCTAGAGAAAGACCCTAGTAAGCTACACCGTCGCATTGATTGGTTAGCAAAAAGAAAAATATTGAACTCTTATCAAAAGATACATAATCTTAAAGAAGATGCTTCAGATCTTGAATCACTGGACAACGAATATCATCTTGTAGGCGCGCATCACGAAACCCCTACATTTGACAGGTTCTACCAAGAAGGATACTTCGAGCGACTCGTACCTGAAGAATTGGTGATAGATGCGATGCAGAATCCTCCAACAAATACGCGTGCTTGGGGGAGAGGATTGATGATTAAATATGGAAAGAAGTTAAAGGAGAATATTAGTATCTCTAAGCTTGTCGATTGGGAAAAGGGAATAATATGCAATTCGAGTGGCAAAATAATTCAGTGTGAAATGGGGGTGCCATTTAATACATACGCACATCATGCATTTACTTTAAAAAGCTACTACGACGCCACATTTCACGTTTCTCAATCAGTACCTTCAATAAAGCAGGGATAAAACCAGTAATAGTTGTGCTTCCAAATTCGAAAATGCCGTCCCTCTTACCTAAACTGATAACTTGAGGCGTCTGAACTGTAAGATATTCTTTCAGAGAAGCTCTTTGTTCAAGAGCGCGAATATTTGCAGCCACCACCTCTGCTTGCCTTTCAGCGTTCTGCGCGGTTTTTTCCACAGCAATATCTGTAATATCGCCTGCTGCAAAAATATTAGAGAAACCCTTAATTTGCAGATACTTATTGACTCGCACATGATTAACTTTATTCAAAGTATGAGCGAAATCATCTTTCAAAAATGAAAAGTTTGGAGTAATTCCAGTACAAAGAAAAGCAATATCTGCATTTAACTTTAACCCTCTTTCAGTCAAAAATAAACCTTGCCTGTTCTCAATCACTCTGTCTTCATAGATAATATTAACACCTCGTCTTTGCAAGAATCTAGCCACATATTTCTGAGATTTATAATTATTTCGGAGTATAAGCGAACTATCTGGATGAATAATTCTCACTGATTTGTTCGGATAATGCGTTATAATCTCCGCAGCAAGCTCAACTCCGACAAGACCTCCACCAATAATCAACACACTTGCTGCTTTTTCTAGAGACTTATGTGCATCAACCAAATGTTGCGCACGCATAGGCAAAACAATATGTTGTTCTTTAATTGGAGAGTTATAATTTGATCCAGAACAAATTACCAAGTAATCAAAGGGCATTTTTTCTTTTCCAACTTGCACCTGCTCTTTATTCACTCTAGAAACAACTCCTAGAATAATTCGAGTATGAGGCAGATAAGACCTATGCAAAACTTTAATTTTATTCCAATGTTCTGGCTCGACAATAGTCCTGAGGATACCTGGAGTGAATTCAAAATAATCTTTGCTGTCAATTAAAGTAACTGCGAAAAACTTCTGAAGTCGCTGTGCAATACATGTGCCTGCAAAACCTCCGCCAATGACAACTAATCTTTTCATCTAACTGCAAATAAAGAAAAGAACATTAAAAATCTATTGAAAAATAAAGTGGGCTTATCTTCTTCGTATACTGCTATCAATTGAGCAACACCGTGCGCCAAATGCAATAATAGCAAGGAATGCAGCAAAATAGAGCAATTATTAGATAACGGATTCCAACCTCCGCTCGCAACATGTACGAACAAAAAGGCATAAGCCATTTCAAGAGCAGCGACAACAGCAGAAATGCGTGTGAAAAGACCTAAAATGACAAATGCTCCTGCGACAATCTCAATGAGCATAGCAAACCACATAAGACTCAACAGTTCAGCATTTCCGACTTTCGCCACTCCATGCAATAAAAAGACAAAACCGACAATTACTCTAAAGACTACATAAAAGTAATCGCCGTGTTTATCAAAAAACTTATTCATAAATCCCTCCTTTCATTGATGCATCAAACATGAAGAAGTAAATAATTTCTAGTTTTTAAACCTTATCTATCGAACCGCTTTGAAACATCGGGGATTTGCTAATCCCCGAGTGCGTTCAGAAATCGGCGATTTCTGACGACCCTCGAAGAACATTAGAATTGGAGGGTTATAGAGAATTAGCCTAATTGTGTTCACTCTCGTGGCTAATTCTCTAATGGACAATTAGGAAAAAAGGGAACACAATCAACCTAATTGTCCATATTCAAAGCTCTCCTATGAGAATTCTGAAAGGAAGTCATACAAATATAGTGAATGGTAAACAGGTATTCTCGGAAACATGCAATTCAATGTTAAAGACCAATCTAAGAAAATCTTCAAACTTCCAAGCAATAAAAAACAAGGAATCAAACAGCTAAGCCGTCATCCTATCAATAATTGCCAGTATAATCCCTAGAATCGTCAGGATAACAACAATCCATCCAGCAGCCATTGTAAGCACATCAGGCAGCCACGGAATACTCAAAGCACCAGAAGTCATACCAAAACCAACCGCCAATGCAACTAGAATGCCTGTAATCCACATAGCTATCGCAACCAATGTTGCCAGTGCCCGACCAGTCTGTTGTACTGTTTTTTCGCGTACCATTCACACCTCCTTCTTATTTTAAATAGGGGAGCGAATTATTTAAACGTATGCTTAGCGCAGTATAATGCTATTTCTTCCCATTCTGAACTTGTAATTCCCTAACTGCATCAACAACACGAATATCTGGTGACAAAACAAAAACATGGTCCTCTTTCGATCTGATTGCCCGATATAAACGCTGCAAAAACTCTCTATATGCCTTGTCGCGGTAAAAGTCCGCTTCAAAACCTGCCAGAATATTCCACTCACATTAGGGTTGGGATATTTGGTGAAAACAACAGAATTGCATATATCCCCCGGAAAATCCACTCCGCGCGCGCATTTAGTTGTAAAAAGTATTGGAATATCTTTTGCCTTAAATTTTGCTATTTGCTTTCCAGTTTTATCCTGCCCTTGTTGTACAAGCAGTTGCTCGCGAGTCATAATGCCTGAAAGACCATATAATGAACACTCCTGTTCAGTTGGAAGGTCATCATATGCATGTACATGCACAAGAGTAGGCTTGCGTGCTTTCTGGATTGCAGCAGTTAAAGACCTGACATATTGCTCGCGGTATCCCTTATTAGCTGTCCGTTGTGAATATCTGCAATCCAATTCCTGCCCAGTCTTATGTATCTCAATTGTTCCTTGCTGCAAAGTCTCTGCTTCAACAATCTGAAAATCTTTGATGCCAAATATCTCATGCAAGACTTTGCGTGAATGCAAGGTTCCTGACATCAAAACTAAAGCACTGCTCTTCTCTTGTAACTCGGCAAATTTCTGGGAAAGATTAGTCGTAACCAGATAAACGAGCAAATCAGCTTCGTTTCTGCGATAGGTAACATAAGTATCACTCATAAAATCTTTAAAAGTAGCCGCCACGTCAAGTGCAGTATTAGCATAATTAAGTTCATCAATCGATACTTCAGCAGCAAGCTCGGGGGATTTTAGCAATAATGAAACAATCTTAGGGATCTTCGTCTCGCTACTTTCAAAAATCTTAGACTCATCTATACCTATTGCTTTTACACGCTGTTCTTCAAGTTTTATTAATGAAATAATCTCGTCTATGTCATCTCTCACATCTAAACGTTCAGGATACAATTGCTGAAGCGCACTCATCAAGCGGCTAAGATTCAATTCCTCTTGAGCTGAAAAGCTGTCTAAAAATTCATCTGCTTCGTCTATAATATCTACTTTTGTCTCCGGTCTCCTGTCGAGTGCTGTCTCAATCAAAAACTTTGCAGAATTGAAGATTATTACATCTGCGTCAATATATGCCTGATACTGGTCATAATAAGAGCACCCTTCTTTACGGTGATAAAATATAAAGTCCTTGCCACACAAACCACTATAAAGCTTTTTACGCGCATCTTTCAAAGGAAGCTCATAATCTGCAGGGGCGATTGGACTCCAATAAGGATTAGCCGGAGCAATAGATATGCGCTTGAGATTCCTTGCAGTAGGCTCAACCTTATGAGATATTAGTGGATTGTCTAAATAATAATCACGAAGCATCTCAAAGTTCTTGTCTGCAATCTTTATAGTATCTGGCAAGAAAGGGTCAGCACAGCTAACGCCAGGTTTGATAATAGAATCATGGTTCTCACGCCCAGTAATCATTGCAATGCTCAAACGATGCCCATCAGGTTTAACAAGATACTTCTTCTTAGTATAATCATCTTCATACTGTCTTTGCAAACCTTTTACAGGAACCACTATTGATGATTTTCCCAGCCGTCGCGCGATATTCAAAGCTATTGCAGACTTTCCTGTACCACAAACACCGTGTATAAGAATAATTTTTCCCCCCCGATTAATCAATTCAACAACTTCATTTACAACATCTTCCTGTGTCTTTCCATTTGAAAATGCAAGCGGCGCAAGTTTCTTGCCCTCATTATGCAAACTCCATCCTGACTCGTCAATAATAGGCTCAATTGTGCGCTGCTGCAAAAAACCTAAAGAATCAGAACGCTTAAGTGTTTCAACTTCGCTGTCAGAACTATCTTCGCCAAAATCAGAATTATTTAGCCACTGCACAGAATTATCGACGCCAACTAGTTTTCCTTGTGCGTTAAACTGTAACCTCTTCTTCATCCTGCTTCCGAAGAAGACAACTTTATAAGTATTTCGTGACAGAAAGACAAGGTATAGAGAACAGCGTAGGATAGATTACATTTTGTACGCTGTTCTCTAATGGATATGTCAAGAATCTTTGATTCTTGAGCACACTCAAGGATTGAAAATCCTTGATGACTGCCAAACGCTGTCACCTATCCCATGCAGTTATCCATATCGTCAGCTCAGTCATTAGGGATTTTAAGAAGTATTTTCAAGCAGTAAAACCTGAAAAATTACTCGAATATATCGAAGAAAAGAAAGAAACATTACGGCAAGCGATTCCCCAGTTAAAACAATTAGAGGGGATGAAGAAAGAAGAGATCAATGGAACAGTATACAAAGGAAAGGAAGGTCTAAAAGCAATCCATTATGAGATGCTCAAAGAAGGCAAAGACATTTATGTTTTAGGTGCAAAGGGGTTCATTTTCAGCGACATGCCCTACTTTATAGATAACTTTGAGAAACAGCGAGCCAAGAAAAAGATAACTATGTATTGCCTTTGGGACAATGAAGAAGCAAAAAAGAGAGCAGAAAAGCAAATTCTTGTAAAAGGGAGAATACTACCTCGCGGCTATGAATCCAAGGGTGTTATTAATATTTTTGGAGATAAAGTAGCAATAGTACTCTGGAAAGAAAAATATCCTTCAGGTTTTCTGATTGATAACAAAGACATTGCCGATTCGTACAGAAAATGGTTTGATTTGCTGTGGAAAACTACTGAAAATTAGTATCTCTAATCTTCAAGAACAATGGTCAAGAAAGTCTCAAATAACGTCTGAGAAATCGAGAAAGAATTTCCAAAAAGGAATAATGTGCAGACCGTCCCCTTTAGAGGCATCTTTCCCCTTGTATACGATAACTCCTTCTTTTGATTTGTATTTGCTTCTGAAGTAGCGCATATTTTCACAATCGCTTTTTTCGATCCATTCTTTATTTTTAACTTCAATCGGAAGGAGGTTCTTATGTTCTAAAGTCAGGAAATCAATTTCTTTTCCAGACTCCCTCCAATAGTATATGGCTCCAATGATGCTCCCGACAGCGTTCTCTTTGATTTTGTCTTCGTTGTCAGAGAAACAATATGCAAGTGTCCACCAATAAGGATATGCGCGCTGCAACTTACGAGATACTGCAAAGGAGCTTGGTCTGAAGTTCTTTATTTTTCTTATTAAATACGAAGATTCAAGATACAAGAAGTGCCGAATTAATGTCTTTTTGCTCACTTTAAGATTTTTGGATAAAGAATCGTAATCAAGATATATTCCAGGTTCCTTGTAAATAAGTTCAATAAGCGTAGTCAGAAGATCTCTGTTGACGTTCCTGAATTTATCTGGCAAGTCAGATTTTATAATCTTATCAATAATTGTCGTTCTTAAATAATCTTTGACGAGAAGATCATCTTGCATAGCAAGCGTTTCTGGAAAATTCCGTAGCAAATACCTCTGAAATTCCTTATCTAACTCTTTCCTGTATAATGATTCTTTCTTTTTATAATCTTGCTTACTCCCCAAATCAAGATATTCAGAGAATGTGAGTGGCTCCACATTTACGATAAAGTACCTCCCCGCAAGTATTTTGATTGCTTCATCTTCAAGATGAATACTGCTTGAAGAAGAGAGATAGAATTTCAGATGGGGTAACGCATCGTAGAATATCTTAAGCTGATTTGCCCAATCAGCAAGCTTTGTTATCTCATCAAGAAAGAAGAAAACCTTTTCTCTTTTGTAATCAACTTTTGTAAGTTCGGCGTATGTTTCAAAAATTTCGGTAAGCTTTTCAACGTGTTTGTCAAAGCTAAAATAACAAATGTGAAGAGGGTCGTGACTTTTTAGTAAGCTGTCGAGCAGTTGATATAAAAGAGTTGACTTTCCTACGCGCCGCAACCCTGTGAGAATAACTATTTGCCTCTGTTTAGAGAGCTCCTGCAATCGTTCATACAATTTTTTTCTTTTGTACGGCTTTGCTAAATCTTGTGAGACCGAGCTGTTTTTCCACCAAGGATTCAGCAGTTGCAGTATTTCCTGATTTTCGGTATTTGTCAAGAATCCTCCTTCTTTGTATTAGGATTCTTGAGCACGCTCAAGAACTTAATTTGCTTACTTACCACTAAAATAACGAGTTTGCACAAATTGAGTTCTTGACGTGTCATAAGTTTCCTTATGGAAACGTATATATAAATCTTTCGTTTCCTCTTGGAAACTTAAGTTAGCGTGCTTTTGTGCATTACAAATACACATTATTCTTGAAATTCTTAGATATACATATCCTAAGAAAATAGCTCTTCATCAGAGGCTCCTGCAGAACGCATATGAAGATATGCTTTGTAAAGATTAAATTCATACGGTTTAATTCTGTCAAAAAATCCGCTTTGGTGTCTATCAAGAGATGGTATAACATCTCTCAGCTTTGTATCTAGCTGAGGCATCTCTTTCTTGAATATTTGGTAGTAAGGGGTATCACGAGAATTGCAAGAGTTTGCAAATACGTCTTCAAAAAACTTGATGGGAAAATTATCATATTCTGGCCATCCAACCGCTTTGTCTATTTTAGTAAACTCTTCAAATGATAAGGCTGAATTTAGCCCATTAAGTCTCTTCTTTTTGTAGCGGCTCGCCCACTCAACAGATGCTAAAACTGAAAGTGTTACTGCTCCTGCAACAACATTTTTGCATGTTGGATGTTCTTTATAGAATGAAGAAGTAAAATGTGGTAGTATTTACTACCATAATTATTAAATAGACATAAACTGCAAAAACAATATGAATGATGAAGCTCTGCGCAACATGGGATTCTCGAAGAATGAAGCGAAAATTTACATCTCTTTAATAGAATTGGGACCCTCAATTATAGGTCATATCTGCGGGAAGACAAAGATTCATAGACGTAATGTATATGATTCTCTCGAGATGCTCAAAGACAAAGGATTTGTTTCTGCAACGATAATCAACAATCGTAATGTCTTCGAAGCAGTTAATCCTCAAGATCTCATAAACATAATTGAAGAGAAAAATAAAGCGTTGATTCGTTCCATGAATGACCTTCTTTCTAAAAGAAAAATATCGAAATCAACAGTACATGTCTATACAGGTCAAGCAGGTAGAAAAATCATATTTGAAGAGAAACTCAAACAAAAAGACGAACAATACGTGCTAGGAGCCCACATGCCATCTCCACAAAGTAAGAGATTTGTAGATGTCTATCATCATCGCCGCGCCCAACAAAAAATAAGACTCAAAATGCTATTTAGTTCTAACGAAAAAGAAGCAGCTCGCTTGTTCCAGAAATATAAATTATTACAAGCGCGCCTTCTACCAAAGCAAAACACTTCCCCGATAGCAATTAATATCTATGGCAATAAAACGGCCCTGCTGCTTGGCTCTGCCTCACTTGAACCCTTAACTATTATCATTGAAGATAAAGACCTCGCAAAAGAAATGACTTCTTATTTTAAAATGCTCTGGTCAATCAGCAAACCGCTTCGCTAACTGCTGTCTTTTTAAACTCCTGTTTATCTCAAAACATATGCGATTCACAAGAGAAGCAGTTCAAGAAAGCGTAGATAAATATAGCTCCTTAATTAGAGAGCATTTACAGATACCTCTAGAAGAGATTATCGTTGAAGAGAAAGAGTTCGTCTGGCCTTGGAGGAAAAATACTATTATGACTACAATATATGGTAAGATCTTTATCGACCCAACAAAAGAGTATGATTATCACTTTGTAAATCAAGAAGAAAGCGTGTTACATGAGATAGGGCATCGCTCTGTCGAGGCACTATGCCCGAGATTCAATATAATTATTCCGCGAGGATGTAATACCTGTAGCAGTTTTTTGAGAGTACTTAACTCAATCGTTACAGGAAATGCGGGGAGAGATGTTGCACTAAGCGAAGGAATTGCAGAATGTTTTGCTCTTGACGTTTTTCCTTCGTATTTTTTACTTGATTCAAACACTCTCTATTTTATGCAAGAAACAAAAGACCATCATCAAAAAAATCTATCTCTTGTTAATAATCCGGCAGGGTTCGGACGTCCATTTTTCCGCATGCTCTATAATGGAATGGGATTGCAAGGACTTTGTAGCTATATTAGAAATCTAACGCCTGAACAAGTTCCTTCCAAAGAAGATCTCAGAAATCCTGTGCTTTACTGGGGACGCTACTCTAAGCAATTGCCGCAATCTGACGTAGTTTCTCTCCCGCAACACACACATTAATAAACATGTTTTCTTTTGCTGATATATGGCTGCTCTCAAAAAGATTTCAGAAAATATCTGGCAAATTGAGAAAGAAGATAAGATTTATAAACCTCTTAACCTTGTAAATCTTAGCAATCGCAAGATTGTGAGTATGATCCCCGGTGATCGTAAGGTTGCCGGATGCCTTATATATTCTATTTGTTTTATGGATGGAGCATGGAAAAAGTTTTAATTTTCGTTGATGATGGTTTCTTTGGGCTTGTTAAAAAGCATTTCCAGAAACAAGACAACAAACCGAAGAAGTATCTTCAGACATTTCGAAATATCTGCGCTAAAGAGAACTTAAATTTGGAACATCTCTTTATTTATACTGCTCCTCCTTTTCAAAGTCCGAAGCCTACACAGAGAGAAGACTTTTTGATGAGTAAGTATCAAAATATGACTAAAATGCTTAGAAATAAGAAATGGATAACTTTGCGCGAAGGTAGATGCCAAAGAGTTCTCAATGAAGAAGGAAAATTTGATTATTATCAGAAGGGAGTAGATGCTTTAGTAATCATGGATATGTATGATGTTAAAGAAAATTATCTTTCAATAAAGAAAATAATTTTAATTGCATCTGATAGCGACTTCGTGCCACTTATTGAGAGAATAAAACAGAGAGGGTTTGAAGTAATTGTTTATACCTATTTTGATAGATTAAGAAACTCTAAGTTCTCTACTTCCAACCAGCTCTTAAAAATAGCTTCACGATGGGAAAAACTAACAAAGGAGCATTTTGAATAACATGAAAACTCTCAAGAAAATCGCAGAAAATATCTGGCAAATTGAAAAAGAAGGCAAGATGCATGTTCCAGGAAAGATATTTGCGTCAGACCTTTTAATGCAAAACATAAAAAAAGACGGCAAGACCATTGAGCAAGTCAAGAATGTTGCTCAGCTCCAAGGAATTGTAGGAGAATCAATAGCTATGCCTGACGCTCACCAAGGCTACGGATTTTGTATTGGAGGTGTTGCTGCCTTTGACCTTGAGAATGGAATTATCTCTCCGGGTGGAGTCGGTTATGATATTGGATGTGGTGTCCGCATTCTTACAATATCCTTGCAAAAAGAAGAATTTCTTGCAAAACGCAAAGAAATAGTAACACAAATCGCACGCGATGTACCCTCTGGAGTAGGGATAGAAAGCGAATTCTCTTTTGACGATAAGGAACTTGCACAAGTCTTAGAAAAAGGAATAGAATGGGCAGTTGAAAAAGGCTATGCAACGAAAGAAGACCAGAAAAAAATCGAGGATAATGGATGTATTCAGGGAGCTGATGCTTCTAAAGTTTCACAGAAGGCAAAAGCACGCGGACGTTCACAGCTTGGCTCTCTGGGCTCTGGAAATCATTTTCTTGAAATACAGGAAGTTGAGACGATTTTCGATAAAGAAACAGCAAAAGCGTTTGGTCTTAAGTCAGGGCAAATTGTCATTATGATTCACTCAGGCAGCAGAGGTCTTGGGCATCAGGTTGCTTCAGATTATATTATGAAAATGGAAAAGCAATATGGATTTGCACATCTTTCTG
>Ga0209212_1006473_pt1 | contig 13382 bp, 13 predicted proteins | sample RifGroC2_FD_183996 | JGI IMG/M metagenome (GOLD analysis project Ga0209212, IMG submission 183996) | Groundwater microbial communities from Rifle, Colorado, USA - Groundwater C2 (SPAdes) (version 2) | ecosystem: Environmental > Aquatic > Deep subsurface > Groundwater | place: Rifle, Colorado... | reverse complement strand
AGCAGGTCAATAGTCGTTCTATTGACCAAAAAAGCGGCAAAATTTGCACCGGTCAGGCGGATTTGCAGCCGATTTCCTTCAAGTCCGACAGGCTGCTAGCCAAGAACAACAGCTATGCCGAGGCAAACCGCCGCTATTTGTCCGCGCACGGAATTTTCGCGCTCAATCTGGTGCCCAGCCCCGGTTCGGGCAAGACCACCTTGCTGGTGAAGACCATCATTGCCCTGAATGGCACACAGCCGTTCGCGGTGACCGAGGGCGAAGACAAGCCGCTCAAATATCCCGCATGTTCCGCGCGGCCGATATGATACTGCTCAACAAATGCGACCTGTTGCCGCACCTGACTTTCGACGCCGATCTCGCCATCGAATACGCGCATCGCATCAACCCCAAGCTGCAAGTGATCCGCATCTCGGCAACCAGCGGCGAAGGCATGCCGGATTGGCTGACGTGGATTAAGGATGGATGCCGCAATGCGGCTGCCGCGAATTGAACGCATCTGTAGGGGCGCGATTCATCGCGCCCCTTTTCCGGTACATGAACAGATCAGGGCGCGATGAATCGCGCCCCTATGACAGAAAATAATCACATGCCAAAGTGCGCCACCATTATGTTGCCGTTTTCCGGGCCATCAATCCTGGCCTGCGGCGCATGGCTGAAAAACACGGTCTGCGTTACGCGCGGTAGCGAGGCGCATGTTTCGCAGCTGATCGGCGATCTGGACAGCGCCGAAGCGCGGCAAATGTTGGATGACACCGTGGCGCGCCTGTGCAAAGAACTCGACGTGCAACCCGAGATCGTGGCGCACGACCTGCATCCCGATTTTTACAGCACCCAGTTCGCGCAAAATTATGCTGCACAGCGCGGCCTGCCGGTGGTCGCCGTGCAGCATCACCACGCGCATATCGCCGCGCTCTGCGTCGAGCATCACATTGGTGAAGCCGTGCTCGGGCTGGCGCTGGATGGCGTGGGGTTGGGCACCGATAACACGCCATGGGGCGGCGAACTGCTGCGCGTGGAGGGTGCAGGTTTCGAGCGTGTGGGACATTTGGCGACACTATCTATGCCTGGCGGCGACCGTGCCGCGCGCGAGCCGTGGCGCATGGCGGCGGCGGTGTTGTTCCAGTTGGGGCGCGGTGACGAGATTGCACAGCGTTTTTCCAACCAGCCAGGGGCGCAGACGGTAGCGGAGATGCTGCAAAAAAATCTGAACTGCCCGATCACCTCAAGCACCGGGCGGCTGTTCGATGCAGCTGCGGGATTGCTCGGTGTGAACGAGATACAGGCTTTCGAGGCGCAGGCCGCGATCCAGTTGCAGGAGCTGGCGCAGCGCCACGGGCAGGTCGCGCCGCTGGAGGAGGGCTACCGGATTGATGAGAATGGCGTGTTGGATTTTTCGCCGTTGCTCGCGGTGCTGGCCGATTGTCCGAGAGAAAACAATGGCGCGGGTTATGGCGCGGCGCTGTTCCATGCCACGCTTGCCGCAGGCTTGGCCGAGTGGGTGGAACGTGTAGCACGCCGGTACAACATCGCCGATGTCGCATTGGGCGGCGGCTGTTTCCACAATGATATTCTGTTGCGCACCCTGTCCGGCAGGCTTGCCGCGCAAGGGTTGCGGGTGCTGACCGCACAGCAGATGCAGCCCAACGACAGCGCGATTTCATTAGGGCAGGCGTGGGTCGCGTTGCAGAGCATCAACAAAGGAGTTAAGAAATGTGCCTAGCGTCGCGTCACGCATGATTTGCCGTACGCGTGGCGCCATTCACCCCCATCCCCCTCCTAACCTCCCCCTTGAAGGGGGAGGAACTTGGCTCCCTCCCCTTCAAGGGGAGGGTTGGGGTGGGGATGGGGCGGTTTTCGGTTTTGGTATAGTAAAACATTGCATCCGTCGTTTTATACATGACGCGACACTAGCGATTCCCGCCTGTGTCGAACAACTCATTGCCGGAGATAGCGCCATCGTCAATCTCGGCGGGGTGCGCAAGGAAATATCTCTCGCTTTGGCCGAGGATGTCGCGGTGGGCGGTTACGTGATCGTGCATGTCGGGTTCGCGTTGCAGAAGCTCGACCCGGAAGAGGCGGCGCTGACGCTCGCGCTGTTCGCGGAATTGGGCGGAGCCGCCCCAGAATGAAATACCCCAAATGAAATATTCGCAATGAAATACCCCAAATGAAATATGTAGACGAATTCCGCGATGGTGCGCTGGCGAAAAACATCGCCGCCAACATCGCGCGCGAGGTCGACCCGCGACGCGGCTATCACCTGATGGAATTCTGTGGCGGGCATACCCATGCCATTTCGCGCTACGGCATCGCCGACCTGTTGCCAGCCAACGTGCGTATGATCCACGGCCCCGGCTGCCCGGTGTGCGCGCTGCCGGCGGGGCGGGTGGAAAATGGCATCCAGCTCGCGCAAATACCGGGGCTGATCCTGTGTTGTTACGGCGACATGCTGCGCGTGCCGGCAGCCAACGGCATGAATCTGCTGAAAACCAAGGCGCGTGGCGCGGATGTGCGCATGGTGTATTCCAGCGCCGACGCGGTGAAGATCGCGCAGGAAAACCCGCAGCAACAGGTGGTGTTCTTCGCCATCGGCTTCGAGACCACCACGCCGCCGACGGCGGTGGCGATCCGCCAGGCGCAGGCGCTCAACCTCAAGAATTTCAGCGTGTTCTGCAACCACGTGCTGACCCCTTCGGCGATTTCGCATATCCTGCAATCGCCTGAGATACGCCAGCTCGGCGTGCTGGCGCTGGACGGTTTCATCGGCCCGGCGCACGTGTCGACGGTGATCGGCAGCCGGCCTTACGAATATTTTGCCGAGGAATTCCAGAAGCCGGTGGTGATCGCCGGGTTCGAGCCGCTCGACGTGATGCAGGCCATTCTGATGCTGGTGCGCCAGTTGAACGAAGGCCGCGCCGAAGTGGAGAACGAATTCTCCCGCGCGGTGACGCGCGACGGCAACGTCAAGGCGCAACTGCTGGTCGCGGAGGTGTTTGAATTGCGCCGCGTATTCGAGTGGCGCGGCCTCGGGATGGTGCCTTACAGCGCGCTGCGCATCAAGGCGCAATACGCCGATTACGATGCCGAGTTGCGTTTTCAGATACCGGCGGTGTCGATTGCGGACAACAAGGCATGCGAATGCGGCGCGATCCTGCGCGGCATGAAGCACCCGCGGGACTGCAAGCTGTTCGGCACGGTCTGCACGCCGGATAATCCGATTGGCTCCTGCATGGTTTCATCCGAAGGCGCATGTGCGGCGCATTACAGTTATGGACGTTTTAGGGAGGCTGCCTGATGAGTGAAATATCGTAGGGTGCATTCCATGCACCAATAGCAATGGTGCATGGAATGCACCCTACGCAAATTTATGGTTGTTTTGAAAAATAAATGGAATAAAAGCAATGAGCACAATCAAACCCAGCTACACGCGCCCGCTCGATTTCAAGCATGGCCGCGTGGACATGACGCACGGCAGCGGCGGGCGCGCGATGGCGCAGTTGATCGACGAGTTGTTCGTCGCGGCGTTCGACAACGAATTCCTGCGCCAGATGAACGACCAGGCGCGCTTCCCCGCGCCACAGGGACGCATGGTGATGTCCACCGACAGCCATGTAGTGTCGCCGCTGTTCTTTCCGGGCGGCGACATCGGCTGCCTGTCGGTACACGGCACGATCAACGACGTGGCGATGTCAGGCGCGCGACCGCTGTATCTTTCCGCCGGATTCATTTTGGAGGAAGGTTTTCCGCTCGCCGATCTCAGGCGCATCGTCGAGTCGATGGCGCAGGCGGCGCGGGATGCCGGCGTGCCTATCGTCACCGGCGACACCAAGGTGGTGGAGCAGGGCAAGGGCGACGGCGTGTTTATCACCACCACCGGCATCGGCGTGGTGCCGGAGGGCGTCAACATCTCCGGCGAGCGCGCCCGGCCGGGCGACAAGATTTTAGTATCCGGCATGCTCGGCGATCACGGCGTGGCGGTCATGTCGCTGCGCGAAAACCTGACCTTCCACACCAGCATCGAATCGGATACGGCGGCACTGCACGGGCTGGTGGCGGCAATGGTCGCGGCGGTGCCGGACATCCACGTGCTGCGCGACCCGACGCGCGGCGGGCTTGCCACCACGCTCAACGAAATCGCGCGCCAGTCGGCGGTGGGCATGATGCTGCATGAAGACAAGTTGCCGATCCGCGAGCAGGTCAAGGCGGCGTGCGAATTCCTCGGCCTCGACCCGCTGTACGTCGCCAACGAAGGCAAGTTGGCGGCGATCTGCGCGCCAGAGGACGCCGAGCGCCTGCTGCAGGCGATGCGCGCGCACCCGCTGGGGAGCGAAGCGGCAATCGTGGGCGAGGTGATCGAAGACCCGCACCATTTCGTGCAGATGGAGACCGCGTTCGGCGGGCGGCGCGTGGTCGACTGGCTGACCGGCGAGCAGTTGCCGAGGATTTGCTGAAGTGGTAAAGCCCCGATTCAAGCTCTCATCGTTCCCACGCTCCGCGTGGGAACGCCTCAGTGGACGCTCCGCGTCCCGTGCCGCAGAGCGGCACGAGCTTCATTCCCACGCGGAGCGTGGGAACGATAAATGACCGTTTTTAAAATGAAAATCCTGTTCCTCACCCACAGCTTCAACAGCCTGGCGCAACGCCTGTATATCGAACTGGTTCGGCGCGGGCATGAGGTATCCATCGAGTTCGACATCAACGATGCGGTCACGGTGCAGGCGGTCAAGTTGTATCGCCCCGATTTGATCGTCGCGCCGTTCCTCAAGCGCGCCATCCCCGAAGAGCTGTGGCGCAACCATGTTTGTTTCGTGGTACACCCAGGCATCGTCGGCGACCGCGGGCCGTCGGCGCTGGACTGGGCGATCATGCGCGATTGCGCGGAATGGGGTGTGACGGTGTTGCAGGCCAGCGGCGAAATGGACGCGGGTGACATCTGGGCGGCGGAAACTTTTCCGATGCGGCTGGCGAAGAAGAGCAGCCTGTACCGCAACGAGGTGGTCGAGGCTGCGGTGCGCGCGGTGTTGGCGGCGGTGGAGCGCTTCCCTCTCCCCAACCCTGATGAAACAACTAGCCATTCGACTAAGGCATCAAAAAACGATGCCCAAGTCGCTGGTTATCTCCCGCAAGCGGGCGAGGGAGCGAACGAATCGCTACGCGAGTTTCATGTTAACGATTTTAAACCGCAGCCACTGGACTATTCACGCCCCGAGGTGCTGGGTCGGTTGCATAAGCCGATCAGGCAGGCCGACCGCGCCATCGACTGGCAACGCGACGACACGCGTGCGGTGCTGAAGAAAATCCACGCCGCCGACGGCTTTCCGGGTGTGCTCGACACGCTGTACGGGGGTGAGTATTACCTGTTCGACGCCTGCGCCGAGGACACGCTGCGCGGCAACCAGCCGGGCGAAATCATCGCGCAGCGCAACGGTGCGATCTGCCGCACCACGCTCGACGGCGCGGTGTGGATCGGCCATCTGAAGCACAAGAGTGAAGGAGAGCGATCATTAAGTTCTAATTGTTTATCTGGTGTAGGTCGGGCTTCAGCCCGACATGTCGGGTTGAAACCCGACCTACCATCTATTGCTGCACCGACTAATGGGCAATCCGGGCTCAAATTACCCGCAGCACTGGCATTAGAAGGGCATCTCGCCAACGTGCCGGAAGCGCCGCTTGATCCGTTTGCGCCATCCACCGGCGAGACTTACCGCGACATCTGGTTCGAGCAGAAGAACAACGTCGGCTACCTGCATTTCGCGTTCTACAACGGCGCGATGAGTACCGAACAATGTGAACGGCTGCGCGAGGCTTATCTGGCCGCGACGCAGCGCGCGGTGCGGGTGATTGTGCTGATGGGCGGCGCGGACTTCTGGTCGAACGGCATCCATCTCAACTGCATCGAGGCCGCCGCCAGCCCGGCGGACGAATCCTGGCGCAACATCAACGCGATGAACGATCTGATGCGCGCCGTTGTCACCACCGCCAGCCAGCTCACCATCGCCGCGTTGCAGGGCAATGCCGGGGCGGGCGGCGTGTTCCTGTCGCTGGCGGCGGATCACGCCTATGCGCGCGAGAGCGTGGTGTTCAACCCGCACTACAAGGGCATGGGCAATCTGTACGGCTCGGAATACTGGACCTATCTGCTGCCGAGGCGCGTGGGCGAAGCGAGAGCGGCGACGTTGACGCAAAACAGACTGCCGGTGGGTGCGGCGGAAGCGTGCGAGATGGGCCTGATCGACGGTTGCTTCGGGACTGACCGCGCAGATTTTCTGGCAAGGATCGAACAGCTCGCCGAAGGACTGGCCTCCAGCCCGGCTTACTCCGCGCTATTGCGGGAGAAAAATGCCCGGCGCGAATGCGACGAGCGGGAAAAGCCGCTGGATGCCTACCGCGCCGAAGAGCTGCAACACATGAAACTCAACTTCTACGGCTTCGATCCCAGCTACCACGTGGCGCGCTACAATTTCGTCTACAAGATTCCCCACGCGTGGACGCCGCTATATCTGGCGCGGCATCGCCGCATTGCGAGTTGAGTTTGTGGGTTGTCACTACGCTCAATCCATCTACGTGGGCTATGATCGGTAATCAACTCTACAGCGCGCGCACTTTTACCGTCTTGCCCTTCACCTTGCCTGCCGACAATTTGCGCACGGCTTCATGGGCGATGTTGCGCGTGATGGCGACGTAGGTGGATTGGTCGGTCACGGTGATCTTGCCAACCTGTTCACGGGTGAAGCCCGCTTCGCCGGTGAGTGCGCCCAGCACGTCGCCGGGGCGAATCTTTTCCTTGCGCCCCCCGAGTATCTGTAGCGTCACCATCGGTGGAATCAGCGCCGAGTCGTCATCGCTTTGCAGCGCGCCCAACTCGTGCCATTCCGGTTCGATGCGCATCATCTGCGCGATGCTGATGATGCGATTGCGCTCGGCTGGGCTGCACAGGCTCAGCGCCCAACCATCCTGATCGGCGCGGCCGGTGCGACCGATGCGATGGATGTGAATTTCCGGGTCGGGCGTGACATCGACATTAATCACCGCTTCGAGTTGCGCGATGTCCAGGCCGCGCGCCGCCACATCGGTGGCCACCAGCACCGAGCTGCTGCGATTGGCGAACTGGATTAGCACCTGATCGCGTTCGCGTTGTTCCATATCGCCGTTCAGCGTCAGCGCCTTGATGCCCTGCGCATGCAGCACTTCCAGCAGTGAACGGCATTGTTGTTTGGTGTTGCAGAAGGCCAGTGTGCTGACCGGGCGGTAATGCTTGAGCAACAGGCCGACGGCCTGCAAGCGTTGCTCGTTTTCCACCTTGTAAAAGCGCTGGCGTATCTTGCTTTCTTCATGCTGTTCCAGCAGTTTCACCTCCTGAGGATCGCGCATGAACTGGCGCGCCAGCCGCGCGATGCCATCGGGATAGGTCGCCGAGAACATCAATGTCTGGCGCTTGGCCGGACAACGCTTCGCCACGAAAGCGATGTCGTCGTAAAAGCCCATGTCCAGCATGCGATCCGCCTCGTCGAGCACCAGCGTGTTGAGCGCCTCCAGGTTCAGGGTGCCGCGCTCGATGTGATCCATGATGCGGCCGGGTGTGCCGACGACGATGTGCGCGCCGTGCTCCAGACTGGCGATCTGCGGGCGCATCGTGCTGCCGCCACACAGCGTCAGTATCTTGATGTTGTCGGCGGAGCGCGCCAGACGGCGGATTTCCTGCGTCACCTGATCGGCCAGCTCGCGTGTCGGGCACAGCACCATCGCCTGTACCGCAAAGCGGCGCGGGTTGAGATTGGTAAGCAGGGGCAGCGCGAACGCCGCCGTCTTGCCGCTGCCGGTCTTCGCCTGCGCGATCAGGTCGTGACCTGATAAAGCGATCGGCAGGCTGGCCGCCTGTATCGGGGTCATCGTCAGGTAGCCGAGCTGCTGCAAGGTCGCCAGCATGGCGGGCGACAGCGGCAGCTTGTTGAATGAGCGCCCGGCAGTGTTGGCAGCAGCAGGGGAAGGTAGTTGAGTGATGTCGGTCATCTGTGCGATCAAGCCTTGCGCCGGCGTGTGGCAAAAGACTTGAAAGGCTTGCGTTGCCCCGGATGTTTGTAGGGTTCTTCTACCGGTTTTGGCTTGGGCATCAGCAGGTTTTTGCCCGTGCTGTTTTTGGAAGCCCGGTGCGCCAGAATGGCTTCGGCGATTTGTTCCACCGTTAACAGAATGATCGCGTGTTCGCCGTTAAGGTGGTAATCGGCGAGATTCTCCTTGATGTCGTAGATGCGCTCCTGGGGTTTTGCTTTTCTGGCATGGCCGGACAAAATCTGCTGTGCATCCGGCGTCAGCGTGTAACCGCCATCCTGTTCGCGGATCAAACCGTATTCGGAGAGCCGGTAAAACGAATCGGATAATTTGGTTTCGGGAGGAATGGTGCCTTGCGTCAGATCGGCCGCAGCGATGATTTCGACCAGTTCAGCCGGACGCCGTTTCGCGGCAAGGGACAGGGACAGTAAAAGGATTGCATCTGCATCGTGGACTGGGTACATCGTGAACCTTTGAGTAAATATGCAATAGGAGCCAACAGGCCGGGTGCGTCTTGAAATAGGCTCTTACTTGGGCGCGAGCGGCAAACGAAACGGCTTGCCATCGGCGTCCAGAAAACAATCCACCGGACCCACAATGACGCAACGAGGCTGGTCATAATAGCCTACGCACTCATTGCATTTGTCGGGGTCGATTTCAAATATGTAATCGCCTTCGAATATCGCCCCGGTCGGGCATTCCGCTTCGCAAAGGCCGCAATTGATGCAATCATCGGTGATAGATAGTGCCATCGATATTTCTCCATATTGCTTGATTCATTAAAAACGCTGCCCTGTCCGCTGGCAGGATGAAAAGCCCGCCCCTGATGCAGATACCCTGCGGAATGGTTTGGCTGAGGGAAGGCTTGCATGGCGCTGCGCTTCGGGCAAATCAGACAGTGGATGGCCTGATTTGGTTGCATCTGCGTGGCAAGTTTTTTACTTGCGTGTGTTACCCGAGTCGATTTTTACGCCCGCAACCTTTACCCCAGCAAATGCTTCACATGCTCGCGTTCCTCGACCAGTTCCTGGTAGCTGTTTTCCATGTGTTTGCGCTCCTGTTCGCTGATCGACAGGCCTTGCACGATTTGATACTGGCCCTGTTTGCACCTCACCGGAAAGCCGTAGATCACCCCCTCAGGAATCCCGTAGCTGCCATCGGACGGCACACCCATGGTCACCCAGTTATTGTGATGCGCGCCGAGCACCCAGTCGTGGATATGGTAAATGGCTGCATTCGCGGCGCTCGCCGCGCTGGACAGGCCGCGCGCCTCGATGACTTCGGCACCGCGGTTCTGCACGATGGGGATGAATTCGCGTTCCACCCAGTCCTGATCAGACAGGCGATCACGCACCAGTGTGCCGCGAATCTCGGCATGGTCGAGATCGGGATATTGCGTGCCGGAGTGGTTGCCCCAGACGATCATCTTCTTGATGTCCTGGATCGGCTGAAACAGCTTTTGCGCGACTTGCGCAATGGCGCGATTATGGTCCAGACGCATCATCGAGGTGAAGTTGCGCGGATCGAGGTCGGGCGCGTTTTTCATCGCGATCAGCGCGTTGGTATTGGCGGGGTTGCCCACCACCAGCACCTTGACGTGGCGCTCCGCATATTCGTTGAGCAGCTTGCCTTGCGCGGAGAAGATCGCGCCGTTGGCTTCGAGCAGGTCTTTGCGTTCCATGCCCTTGCCGCGTGGTCGCGCGCCGATCAGCAGGGCGATTTCGGTATCCCTGAACGCGACTTTCGGGTCGTCGGTGATGATGATCTGTTGCAGCAGCGGAAAGGCGCAGTCCTCCAGCTCCATCATCACGCCGCGCAACATCGTCTGCGCCTGCGGCAAGTCCAGCAATTGCAGGATGATGGGCTGCTCTGATCCGAGCATGATCCCGTTGGCGATGCGGAACAGGGCAGCGTAGCTGATTTGGCCGGCTGCGCCGGTGACGGTGATGCGGATGGGTGCTTTCATGTTTCTTTCCTCTGAGTAAGCGATTTAAGGTTCTAAAGCCGCATCATAATTGTTTTGATTTTCTCGCGCCATGCAAAAGGTGCGGCAGGGGTGCATTTGAAAGTGTTGGTAATTCTATCGGTAGCGTGCGCTGTGCGCACGGTTTTTGGTTGTGTTGTCGTGCGCACAGCGCACGCTACGCGCTAACCTGACACAGATTAGCAATTGACCAACACTTTCAAATGCACCCGGTGTAGCATTACGCAAATCGGCATTACGTCATGGCAGGGATCAGTAATGAATAAACAACGCCCGAAGCACCTCGCCTTGCATCTCATCAAGCTGCCGCTCCCCGGTTTTATTTCCATTCTCCACCGCATCAGCGGCTTGTTGCTGTTTTTTGCGCTGCCGTTATTGTTGCTGATGTTGCAATACAGCCTGCGCTCCATCGAGACTTACACCCAACTGATGGCCGTGCTGGCGTATCCGCTGGCGAAGCTGATGTTGCTCGGCTTGCTGTGGGCGTTCCTGCATCACTTCTGCGCCGGGCTGCGCTATCTGGCGATCGATCTGGATTACGGCGTGAAACTGGCGCAGGCCCGCACGAGCAGCAAAATGGTGCTGGCGGTGAGCCTGGTGTTGACCGTTTTACTGGGGGTTAAATTATGGTAAACCGCGTGATCGTTGGCGCGCATTACGGATTGCGCGACTGGCTGATCCAGCGCATCACGGCGGTGGTGATGGCGGTGTACAGCGTGGCGCTGGCCGGTTATCTGCTGCTGCAACCCTATTTGAATTATGACGTCTGGACGGGGTTGTTTTCCGGCCAGCCGATGCGCACCTTCACCCTGTTGTTCCTGTTGAGCGTGTTCTACCACGCCTGGATCGGCATTCGCGACATCGTGATGGATTACGTCAAACCGGCCGGTGTGCGTCTGGTCATTCACGTGCTGGTGATTCTGGTTGCGCTGCTTTATACGATCTGGGCGGTGCAGATACTTTGGGGAATGTAAAAAGAAGTCTTCATTCCCGCCTGTGCGGGAATGAAGACAGGGTTTATAAGGAAAATAATGGCAATCGCAAAACGAACTTTCGATGTGGTGGTGGTCGGTGCGGGCGGTTCCGGGATGCGTGCAGCGTTGCAACTGGCCGAGGCCGGGCTGAAAGTGGCAGTGCTGTCCAAGGTGTTCCCGACGCGCTCGCACACCGTTGCGGCGCAGGGCGGCATTGCCGCGTCGCTGGGCAATGTCGGTAAGGACAGCTGGCACTGGCACATGTACGACACGGTGAAAGGCTCCGATTATCTGGGCGATCAGGATGCCATCGAGTTCATGTGCCGCGCCGCGCCGGAAGTAGTGTACGAACTGGAACATTACGGTATGCCGTTCGACCGCCTTGAAAGCGGCAAGATTTATCAGCGCCCGTTCGGCGGGCACATGCAGGACTACGGCAAGACGCCGGTGGAGCGCGCCTGCGCGGCGGCCGACCGCACCGGCCATGCCTTGCTGCACACGCTGTACCAGCAGAACGTGAAGGCCAACACGCATTTCTTTATCGAATGGATGGCGCTGGACCTGATCCGCGACGCGGACGGCGACGTGCTCGGCGTGACGGCGATGGAAATCGAAACCGGCGAAGTGATGATCTTTCAGGCGCGCGCCACGCTGCTCGCCACCGGCGGCGCGGGGCGCATCTTCCAGTCCAGCACCAACGCCTACATCAACACCGGCGATGGGCTGGGCATGGCGGCGCGCGCCGGGATTCCGCTGGAAGACATGGAATTTTTTCAGTTTCATCCGACCGGCGTGTATGGCGCGGGCGTGCTGATTACCGAAGGGGTGCGCGGCGAGGGCGGTTATCTGGTGAACAAGGACGGCGAACGCTTCATGCCGAAATACGCGCCGAACGCCAAAGACCTGGCCAGCCGCGACGTGGTGTCGCGCGCCATTACCGTGGAAATCAACGAAGGGCGCGGCTGCGGCCCGCACGGCGATCACGTCATGCTCAAGCTGGATCATCTCGGCGACGACGTGATCAGGCAGCGCCTGCCCGGCATCCGTGAAATCGCGCTGAAATTCGCCCATATCGATCCGGCCAAAGCGCCGATCCCCGTCGTGCCGACCGCGCATTACATGATGGGCGGCATCCCCGCCAACTATCACGGGCAGGTCATCGCGCCCTATCATCACGGCCCGGAGGAGGTGGTACACGGTTTGTATGCGGCGGGCGAATGCGCCTGCGTGTCGGTGCATGGCGCGAACCGCCTGGGCTGTAATTCGCTGCTCGATTTGCTGGTGTTCGGGCGCGAAGCCGCGCGGCAGATTATCGAAGACCTGCAAAATCATCCGCACCCCAAGCTCCTGCCTCCCGATTCCGCCGAGCATTCTTTGGCGCGGCTGGCACGCTTGGAAAATCAGAAGGACGGCGAGCGCGTTGCCGAAGTCGGCGACGCGATGCGCAAGACCATGCAGAAGCATTGCGGCGTGTTTCGTTTCCCCGGCCTGCTCGCCGAAGGGGTGGAACAAATCAAACAGATCGCCGAGCGGGTCGCGCACACTGAGATTCAGGATAAGAGCAGAGTATTCAACACCGCGCGCATCGAGGCGCTGGAGCTGGATAATTTGATCGAGGTCGCGCAGGCGACCATGGTCGCCGCAACGGCGCGCACCGAAAGTCGTGGCGCGCACGCGCGCGATGACTTTCCGCAACGCGACGATGCAAACTGGCTCAAGCACAGCCTGTATTTCAGCGACGAGCACCGTCTGGGCTACAAGCCGGTGCGCCTGAAACCGCTGACGGTCGAATCGTTCCCGCTCAAGGCGCGGGTTTATTGAAATGGGGAAGGTTTCGGGTGCGAGTAGTGGGAGCGCGGGCATCCTGCCCGCATGCGGGCAGGATGCCCGCGCTCCAGCACACGTCCCAAAATACTGGCATAGCCGTGGATATTTGCCACACTGCGATGTACCCGGTTTGCTCCAATTTATAACCTTTCGCCTGGCAGATTCATTACCTGCCGATGCGTTGGAAGGTCTGTGCCAGGACAGCGATAATCAACACAGTAGAATTGAAGCGCTGCTCGATGCGGGTTATGGTGACTGTTACTTGCGGTCGCCTGAAATCGCCGATATCGCCGAAAATGCGTTGTTGCACTTTGATGGGCAACGTTATCTTTTGCTGGCATGGTGTGTCATGCCAAATCATCTCCATGTGTTGATGCAGACTCGCGAAAATTGGCCACTATCAACTATCCTGCATAGTTGGAAGTCATTCACTGCCAATGCTATCAATCGGCATCTTGAGAGAAACGGGGAGGTCTGGATGGCGGATTATTTTGATCGTTTTATTCGCGATGATCCTCATTTGGCTGCCGTGATCGAATACATAC
>Ga0209212_1006471_pt1 | contig 13384 bp, 5 predicted proteins | sample RifGroC2_FD_183996 | JGI IMG/M metagenome (GOLD analysis project Ga0209212, IMG submission 183996) | Groundwater microbial communities from Rifle, Colorado, USA - Groundwater C2 (SPAdes) (version 2) | ecosystem: Environmental > Aquatic > Deep subsurface > Groundwater | place: Rifle, Colorado... | reverse complement strand
GACCATTAACTTCTCAGTTGCCCGGTAAAAGACATCTGTTGAAGCCCATCTGTGGGCAGAGGAATACCACTGCTTATAAATGTCTGTATGACAACCGGCAACCCCGCACGACTTTGAATTCCCCATGGTCTTCGCATCAATAATTCCGCCTGTTGATGTCATGCTCTCACTCGGGTAGAAGGGGTTGTCATTCCATTTCAAGACATATCCCTCCGGCATGCCGTTCTTATATTCAACCGGTTTGTAGATATGGGAAAGGGCAAATATACCAGCAATCATAGCTACCCCGAAGACAAGGTTACTCTTCGGAAGAAATATATTGAAGAGTCTCCAGCTTCTGCGACTCCAAATGAATATGCCAATATGCATCAGGATTATTGCAAATGCTGCTATGCTCGTAATCAGATGGAGCTTTGTAACTACGTAATTATCGGCCCTCGTCCCTTCATATCCCCATATAACGCCTGTGACAAGCGAGGCTATTACAGAGCCGAAGGCAAGGAGACCGAGATTTCTCATCAAATGCTTTGAGGATCTTACTGACCGGATAATATGGAGTGTCTGATGTACAATCACCGGCAGCAGGATTAATAAGCCGAGGAGGATATGAATAAGTGTGGTAAATTGTCTGGAGACTGTGAAGGAATTGTTAAGATAAAGATATATGCCGCTCAGGGCTTCAAAGACAAAGAGTACAAAGAATAGAGGGTATATCCGTTCATCTGTGAGGAGTTTCTCCATGTTTTATTGGTCGTCAATTGACTCGCAAGTCACTCACTCTTGACTTCTGTGTCAGGAAAATTCTCTTCCATAAACAGTTTGATTCCGTCCAGCAATTCTTTTGCCAGCTTGACATGCTCATCTGCATTTTCATCCTAGAGATCTACAAGCTCTTTATAATAACCCTATTGCATAGCATCAAAAGTCTTATGCAGTATTTTTGAATAGTGTTTTTCAATCTTCCCTGTGTGGAAATCAGCCTGTTTGAGTCTATATAAGAAAAGGGTCTGTTTATCCGAATATTCATCAGCCACCCCTCTTGCCCTTGAACCAAAGACCCTGAAATCAACCACCTGGACAACCTCCGATAGTCTGTCCTTTAGTTCCCTGGCTATTTCACAATCCTTTTCTGTCATCTCCCCTCCCTATCTATAACCTTTTTGATATTATAGCACAAATAGATTTTATGTGAGGTAAGAGGGGAGAAAGTAGTACTGAAAAACCACTTGCAACTGTCGAAAATGAGTCAAAGACAAAGAGTACAAAGAATAGAGGATATATCCGTTCATCTGTAAGGAATTTCTCCTTCATGTCTTATTAGCTATTGTTCCATCTCCCTATGCAGGTACCAGTTGGCCCTCCATGCCATGGGATTACCTGAAATCGACAATATCAATCTGCCACAACTGAATAGGGGTGTTGTACTGATAATTCCATTTCCCATCCCCGAGCTGGCCATCAGAGTTAGATCCCCATCCCCAGATAGTCCCATCGCGCTTTACTGCAAGAGAGTGGCGGTATCCTGCTATAACAGAAACCACTACGTCAAGGCCGCTTACCTGTACAGGGGTGAGCCTGTTAGTCTCTGTCCCATCGCCAAGCTGGCCATATGAGTTATACCCCCATGCCCAAACACTCCCATTCCCATTTACTGCAAGTGAATGGTAGCTCCCTGCGGCAATAGCAGTCGCATTGCTGAGGCCGATCACCTGGACTGCCATGTTCCAGTGAGTTGTCGTCCCATCGCCAAGCTGGCCAAAATAGTTATACCCCCAGGCCCAGACAGTTCCGTCAGCCTTTAAGGCAAGGGAATGGGATCCTCCTGCGGCAACGGCAACCACATTACTAAGGACAACGTTATTATTATTATCGATATACTGTCTAACCTGTACAGGGGTGGCCCTGTCAGACCATCCATTATTTCCGAGCTGGCCATACTGGTTATATCCCCATGCCCAGACAGTTCCGTCAGCCTTTAAGGCAAGGGAATGGGATCCTCCTGCAGCAACAGCGACAACAGCGACTACTCCATCAAGACTGCTCACCTGTACCGGGGTGTTCCTGTTAGTCCATGTTGTTCCATCGCCTATCTGGCCATATCTATTATACCCCCAAGCCCAGACGCTCCCATCACCCTTTAAGGCAAGGGAATGGGATACTCCTGCAGCAACAGCCACCACATTGTCAAGGCCGCTCACCTGTACTGGTGTGTTTTTGTCAGTCCATGTTCCATTGCCTAACTGGCCATAATAGTTAGGCCCCCATGCCCAGGCACTCCCATCACCCTTTACGGCAAGGGAATGGAATCCTGCGGCAGCAGCAACCACATTGCTAAGACCGCTTACCTGTACCAGGGTGTTCTTGTCAGTCCATGTCCCATCACCAAGCTGACCGTATCCATTATACCCACATGCCAGGACACCCCCATCATCCTTCACTGTAAGGGAATGGTAGTATCCTGCGGCAACAGCAGCCACATTGTTTAGAGGACTGATATAAACAAGCTGAACAACCTGAACCGGGGTGAGCCTGTCACCCCATGACCCATTCCCAAGTTGACCAGAACCATTATACCCCCATGCCCAGACACTCCCATCACCCTTTACTGCAAGGGAATGGGAGTCTCCTGCGGCAACAATAACCACCCCACTGAGACTACTCACCTGAACCGGGGTGAGACTGTCATCCCATGTCCCATCGCCGAGCTGACCATTGCCGTTATACCCCCATGCCGAGACACTCCCATCACCCTTTACGGCAAGGGAATGTTCGCCTCCTGCAGCGATTGCAGCCACTCCGTCAATACTGCTTACCTGATTTGGGGTGAATCTTTCAGTCGTTGTCCCATCGCCGAGCTGGCCGGCCCAGTTTGCTCCCCATGCCCAGACAGTCCCATCACCCTTTACTGCAAGGGAATGGGAGTCTCCTGCGGCAATGGCAGCCACTCCGCTAAAATTGCTTATTTGAAGAGGTGTGGGGCTCTCATCAATCTCTGTCCCAACCCCTAACTGGCCGTAATTGTTATTTCCCCACGCCCAGACACTCCCATCATTCTTTAAGGCAAGAGAATGGTAGTTTCCTGCGGCAACGGCAATCACATTGCCAAGACCGTTTACCTGGACCGGTGTTAGACTCTGCCATGTCTCGTCCCCGATCTCGCCATATTCGCCTTCTCCCCATGCCCAGACAGTCCCGTCACCCTTTAAGGCAAGGGAATGGTAGTATCCTGCTGCAACGGCAATCACATTGCTAAGACCAATCACCTGAACCGGGGTAAGACGGTCAGTCTCTGTTCCATCCCCCAACTGACCATACCTGTTATCTCCCCATGCCCAGACAGTCCCATCGCGCTTTACTGCAAGAGAGTGGCCGTACCTGCTGTCTCCTCCTGCGGCAATTGCGATTATATCGCTGAGACTGCTTACATGAATTGGAGTGAGACTGTAATCCGTAGTTCCATCTCCGAGCTGTCCATTGCTGTTATTCCCCCAGGCCCAGACGCTTCCATCATCCTTTAAGGCAAGGGAATGGTGCCTTCCTCCGTCAATCGCGATGATGCCCTTTCGAAGTTTGATATCACCCACATCGGTTATCCCGCCAGGTATTGGAGTAATGGCTGAGGAACGGCCGGTATGGGTTTCATTATTAATAACAGCATAGGCATTGACGATAATATCTCCTCTCACTGTAGGGACATCAGGAATGTTGAAGCTTCCATCCGGACCAGTGATGGCTGAAATTCCCAGCGTGGTTACTGTCGCCCCTTCTACCGGCTGTCCGCTGTTATCAACTACCCGGCCAGTGACCGTTGTCCCTGGATCCGGGATCACATTTACTACCACATCAGAGGCTATACCTATCTTTCCGTTATTGTCTGTGGCAGTGGCACCGATGGTCAGGCTTGTGATGCCAATGGGCACCGGATAAGATGTCTGATATGGGGCAGCAGCATCCGTTGCAATAACTGACCCATCTACAATAAAATCTACTGAGGCAACTGCGGAATCGTCTGTTGCATCTGCGGTAATTGTGATGATACTCTCCTCGATTATAGTCGCCCCTGATGCAGGGTTTGTAATGGATACGACAGGAGGAGAATCTGAGATTACGTTTACAACTACATCTGCGGCTATTCCTACCCTTCCATTATTATCTGTGGCCGTGGCGCCGATGGTCAGGGTTGTGATGCCGACTGGAACGAGATAAGGAATTTGGTAAGGCGGGGTCGTGTCGTTAGTTATGACAGACCCGTTTATCAGGAAATCTACCGAGGCCACTGCAGTATCGTCTGTTGCATCTACAATGATTGTGATAATACTATCCTCCATTATAGTCTCCCCTGACGAAGGACTTGTAATGGATACAACAGGCTGAGGACTTGGAAGCACCGAAATAAATACGTTTGGAGCAGTACCTATATTATTGTTGAGATCAATCGCCGTTGCACCTATGGCAAGACTCGTTATGCCAACAGGCACCTGATAATTAAACTGATAGGGAGGAGAATAATCTGCTGAGACCACTTCACCATCAATTAGTAAATTCACTGATCCCACAGCCACATCATCCTCGGCTGAGACTGTAATAGAAATGGTTGCACCTTCAAAAACCTCTGTGCCGTCTGCAGGTGATATAACACTTACTGTCGGCGGGATTGTGCCTGAATCCAAGATCTCGGCATACTGGCCTATGAATAATCTGGTGTTGCCTGTAGTGCCATTTTCAATAATGCCTTTGGATGCAGTTAGATAAAGATAATTGCTGACTGCAGCTATCCCGGTGCCGTCATAATCCCAGAAAATTGAAAAATTGAGGATAGCCGAGAAAACTGGATTTAAGGGATTGGACAGATTATAGATCGGCGAGGCATTAAATCTTAACACATCAGCGCCAAATGCAAAGTTGCCAGATCTTGCAATATCAAAGAGATAATTATCTCCAACAGTAGAAGTAATCACCGGGCTTGCCGGGTTCGTAAAGTCTATAGTTATTAAACCGCCTGTATAACCGGCTATATAGGCGATACTCCCTTCTGCTATAACATCCATCGCATCACCACTGATGTCGACAGATCCTATATACTGTGGCTCGCCTGGATTCGATATATCAATGATCTTGACGGATGTACTATCTGCAATTACAGCATAATCCCCTGATATTGCCACACCCTTGGCTGTTCCCGGAGTATCTACTGAGCCAGCGAGTGCTGGGGCTGCAGGATTGCTTATATCAAGGATTTGAAGACCACCCATTCCATCGGCGATATAAGCATAAGTTCCGGAAACTGCAAGATCCCATGCTGTTTCAGGGGTATCAATCGTTCCTGTAAAGAGCGGAGTTGCCGGATTATTGATATCTATAATGGTAAGTCCGGATGATCCGTCAGCAATATATGCATATTGCCCAACGATCTTCACATCATTGGCGTTTCCAGGGGTATCCAATGAACCGACAATACCGGGAGATAACGGATCGGATATATCTACTACCTGTAAGCCTGTGGACCCTGCTGCAACATAGGCATAGTTGCCTGAGACATCTACATTATTGGCGAATCCAGGGATATTCACATAAGACAAGGCTGTAGGGAAGAATGTCCGCACAGTTACCTGCGCCGCAGCATTGAAACCGCTGTTGGCGGCAGTGATCGTCGCCACACCATTCTGTGACGCAAAGACCATTCCATCCGCAGCGCCAAAGTTTGCAACAGATAAATCGCTTGAACTGTAACTGGTCCCTCTGGCGGTAGAGGTCAGGTCAATCCTGTTCCCATCTATTAGGACGCCTGTTACTGTCAACTGCCGGCTCGCCTCCGTCATGATGGTGTTATAGACTATCACAAAGTTAGACGGCGTGATCTCAATATGTGAGAGGGCGCTCCCAAGATTGTAGCTTGCGGAGTTGGTCGGATCGCTCCCGGTCTGCACCTCAAGCCCATCCCTGATGCCATCGCCGTCACTGTCTGCAAGAAGTGGATTTGTGACAAAACCATCCTTGCCTGACATGACCTCTTCCCCGTCCTGTATACCATCATTGTCAGTATCAGGATTGCGCATCTCGGTCGCATTGTCATATTCCTGCTTATTGGTAAGACCGTCATGGTCAGGGTCTTCAAGTGCATCTATCTGGTCATTTGGATTAAGACCATTTGCAAGTTCCCAGTCATCAGGTATACCATCGTTATCTGCATCAGGATTATCTGACTGGGTGATTGTAAATAGTAAGGAGGATAAGACCATTTCATTGGATGCTGAGATGATCACCCGCCCTGTGCCTGTGGCTGTTACAAGGCCGTTTCCCGAAACAGTTGCAATCGCTGCGTTGGTTGTACCATAAACCGTTCCGGCAGAGCCCGATGTGATATCACGGGTTGTGTCACCTGGATAGGCGGCTGTGACTGTAAGCTGGGCCGTGCCGCCTATGGCTGTCAGGGTCGTTGTGGGGGTAGATAGAGTGACAGCAGAAGGGCTGGGTTCAAAGGCATCCAGAGGGATATCCCCTGGATCGATTGTCCCACCCGTCGGAATAGCTACCCAGTCAGACTGACCTGAGCGGGTAATGCCATTCTCTACACAGGTAGCCCTTACCCGCGCCAAACCCATGTTTGATGGGACATTGGGCAACACCCAACTCCCGTCTGCCTTTACCTGGGCCGTGCGGTTAAGAACGCTAATAGTACAGTTCTCGTTGAGCTCAGCATAGGAGGTGGAAAAGTTCAATAACATTAATATAGATACGATTATACTTCCCATGCCTGTCCGGACTATTTTGCTATATCTTTGATGCATACAAATATTATTCCTTATCTAAGTATGTCCTGATATATCTTTTATGCATTACAATAATCCATTATTGTGTCCCGCTGTTTTTAATCTTCCCGAGGTATTGCACTGCAATTCCATGAACAACAACATCTTCATCTTCTTCAAGTGATTTTTTAAAGGCTTCAACAATCTCATTTCCACTGAAGTTTTTAAGCTCATCCGCTGCCGCCCTGCGGACCCTTGCGTCTTTGTCCTGATGCAGTACATTCACGAGATCTGGGACTACATGTATATTGGGTTCCTTAAATCTTAAGAACCTGGGCAAGACACGCACAGCATTGAGACGATCCATAGGATCATTATTTTTTAATATCTGAGCAGCCGTTTCATACCCTTCCACCTTTCCAATATCAGCCAGTATTGATGCTGCCCGGAGCCTTGCCGGGATATGCGCAGCATTAAGGGTATCGAAAAGGACAGGGATGCCTGAATCGTCTCCCATGATAGATAATGCCTCAGCAGCAGCTATTCGTGCATATATATAGTCATCCTTTAATAACCCCTTTAAATCAGATATAGCCGATCTTTCTTTTCTTTTCCCCAATGTGATAGCAGCATTCTCTCTGACAGCCGGCAGAGTATGACGGAGGGCCTTTTTAAGACCTGTGGTTGTAAGTTCTATCCCGTATGCCTGAAGCTGCTCCTCTGGTGTGGAAATCTTCTTATCTGCGTAGGCCTCATTACAAATCATAGAAAATGTAATAAAAAGTATTGTGAAGATTAAAATAATCTTCTTCATTTCCTCTCCACATCCCTAATTAACATAACTTTATTACAGCCGCTATTAATCCTCATAATGCTCATGGCGGCCCGGTTTCTACTCCAGGGTCTCCAAAGCCATGTATGAAATCATTACTGTCATTACCTGTGTCATATACACGCAGGATAGCTTCATCATTAGGACCCGTAGAGTTGCCGCTTGGCGCACCGCCTCCGCCAAGCTCGGTTTCTCCTAAAACTGTTGGGAGAACATAATTAAACAGGACTTGAATGACGATGTCATTGTCCATGTCCCCGGAAGGATTGCCAATAACGAGTATATGACCGGGTAGAAGCATATCAGCATCACTGCCAGTCGTATAAGCCTCAATCGTTCCTCCTCCACTGCCAATAACGTAGTCCTCAGGCGATGAGTCTGACATGCGGAGGACCATATCCCTGACGCTGACAGAAAAATTGCTTAGGTTTCTAATTTCAATATACTCATCTCCTGTGTCGATTACTCCGCTGCCTGGTGTAGAGTCAAATTGTACACCGCTATTATCACTCCAGTCACTTTGTGGATCAGTTACTATCTCATCAATGCGAAGCCTTATCGAGCTTATCAGGCTGCCGGTACATACTCCACTGATGCATGTATCATTGAATGTTGCAGGATTTCCATCATCACAGGCGTTATTATTGTTTGTATTCGTGCATCCATTGATAGAGTCGCAGGCATCATCTGTGCATATATTGCCGTCATCACAGAAATCAGGAGAGCCGGACGTGCATATACCGCCGCTGCAGACGTCCATTGTAGTACAGACATTTCCATCATCGCAAAGATTATTATTGTTTGTATTCGTGCATCCATTGACAAAGTCGCAGGCATCATCTGTGCATATATTGCCGTCATCACAGAAAATTGGAATGCCGGATGTACATACACCGTCGCTGCAGACGTCTATTAAAGTACAGGCATTTCCATCTTCACAGGGGTTATTATTGTTTGTGAACGTGCATCCATTGACAGAGTCGCATGTATCATCTGTGCATACATTGCCGTCATTACAGGAAATTGGAGCGCCGGATGTGCATACACCGCCGCTGCAGACGTCCAATAGAGTACAGGCATTTCCATCATCGCAAGCGGCAATATTGTTTGTATTCGTGCATCCATTGAGAGGGTCGCATGAATCATCTGTGCATACATTCCCATCATTACAGGAATTAGGTGCGCCGGATGTACATACACCGTCGCTGCAGATGTCCCCTAAAGTACAGGCATTTCCATCATCGCAAGGGGCAATATTGTTTGTATTTGTGCATCCATTGACAGAGTCGCAGGCATCATCTGTGCATATATTGCCGTCATCACAGGGAATTGGAGCGCCGGATGTGCATACACCGTTGCTGCAGACGTCCAATGAAGTACAGACATTTCCATCATCGCAAAGATTATTATTGTTTGTATACCTGCATCCAGTGAGAAGGTCGCATGTATCATCTGTACATACGTTGCCATCATCACAGTTATTAGGGCACAGCGAAGCACATTCTGCACATGGGTTTGTTGTTGTCCAACCTTTAACATATCTTGCATAAAGACAGATACTATCAACTAAAGTCTGGTAGCCCAATTTGCCATCAGCATAAGCCGGGTCTTCTCCAAGGGCATGCCAGTCATTGAAGGCATCTTGAAAAGCCATGTCAAACATTATATCAATAGAGGCCTGTTGCTGGGCCAAGGCTTTGGCAGGATCATCTACAGTACAGGATATAGGAACAGTTAATCTTTCAATAACTGCCTCAAAAATACTCCAGCGATAGCGGAAAACAGTCTCCCATTCCGTAATATGAAAATTTTCATGTTGAAGGGTAAGCACCTCACTCCAATAAGTATTTCGAGGTGCTATCCCTCTTGCATCAGGAGTAAGATCATTAATTATTGCGCAATAGGTGGCCTCTGTTACACCAGGGTCATTAAAGCCAGAAATATCGATTTTATTGCTGCACGGTCCTCCATGCACGTTAGAGGTATAAGGGTCTACCCTGAAATTCCAGTTCCAGGCACTGCAGTCCCCTCCGATACAGGGATTGACAACCGGCCTGACAGGAGGTTTATCTATCGATGTTGTACCATAGCGGACGCCATCGTTGCAATCCGCAGGAACTCCAAGGTTTACGACAGCAGGAATAATTTGATTGTTGACCCCGCACTGTGAGCCAGCTATATTCTGGCAAGAACCACCCTTGCATAAACCCTGTCCACCATTACAACATCCACAATCAGGCTTATTTGATGCATTTCCACTCAAACATTCCTTACACTCTTCTCCTGGAATGACTGATCCATCAGGTTTTGCCGGATGTGTGCATCCTCCGCCGCGGCAGTTGCCTGGTGTGCAGGCACCACACTTATCTTCGGTGCAAGCATTGCCATCATCATGACACCTTGCCCCTATTGGCAAGGAAGAGCACACTTGAGTAACCATACTGAATGGGGCGCATTCCGGACACCGATTGACGCTTCGTCGGGTTACCTCCGCAGTGCCAGCCTGCCTTGACCACGCCAACACCAGGATCTGATTTAACCAGCATTCCATCCTCGCTTACTGTTCCAGTGCCTATGCTCACGAATATCCCCAGATCATGATCGAATGAATACATATTGGTCTTCTCACCAGGGGCAAGACCATCTACATTAGGCAGTGTAATCGGTGCAGGGGGATCAAAGACTGCACCGGGCGGCTGGATGGTAATGATAAACCTCGGCTGCTGGCCTATCTGCGGTACCATGGGAACTTTATCAGCATGTACCTGTGTAACCGATATATAACCCTCTTTACTACTGTCAGGGAAGGTCACAGAGTTTGCCTTAATCATAATCTCAAAACCTGGCACGTCCGGTATTGTATATGTTACATCCTCACTGCCTCCCACCCACTTTGCATTGGCAAGATCGAGGGGAAGCAGATATATAGGCATACTTACTGTATTGTTTGCCCCTGATATTGTCGTAATCTCATACATCAAATTTGGATATTCAATTTCACCACGTTTCCCCGCAGTTGAGCCATCTGCTATGAGATGCACAGGGCCTACAGGGACATTCTCTATCACAAACTGACCGGTTGCATCAGTAAGCGCCTCACGGGTGGTCCCCTCTACCCGCATGGTTACGTTTGGTATAGGATTGTTTGAGTTATCAAGCACCACACCGCTGATCTTTGTATTACCTGGATCTCCGGGTATCATGCCTGTCGCTGTATAACAAGCTGTCAGGCCGCTGTTCCCCTCAAATGTGGCATTCACCGCATTGCTGTCATTCCCTGCTGCAGGCCCGAGGGTAAAGGCTACTGTTGCCCTTCCATCACTGTCTGTACTCACAGTTACAGTATCCATTCCATTGTCAAACAATCCGTCCCCCTCAACTGCCTTGAATATCACAGGGACATTGCCAAGCGGGTTATGGCCCTCATCCGTGACATAGGCTACCAGTGGTTCAGGCAAAGGCTGGTTAACAGCCCCCCTCTGCTGATTCCCCTGGGCTACATATATTGCAGCAGGCGTCTTCTGTAAACCGGAAACTGTAAAGATAACATTCCCATCAACACCGGTAGATGTAACATCCACCTTATTGTTTCCAAAACCTGCCCATGTGCCGAGTGTAAGGGTTGCACGGGCAAGGCCATCAACGTCAGTCGACACAGCTACAGCCCTGCCTGGTGTCGAGCCTGTAAGCATGCCATTGTTTTCTGTTATTCTGAAGATTGTTGTGGCGCCGGCGACAGGGTCCCCTGTATCGTCAACTACAGAGACCACAAACGGCTCAGGAAGCGTTGACCCTATAGTCCCGCTCTGATTATTACCGGAAACAATAGTGATCATTGCCCTCGGTGTAGTATCAAAATTGACTGTAACACTTGTACTTGCTGTATTACCCCACTGGTCAGCGCCTACAGCCGTTATGGTGTTTGCACCTGGACTCAATGGCACTGACTCAACGATAAAGTTCCTGTTTGATATGCTTGCATCAATCCCGTTTACTATAACGATCCCCTGGTTATCATTCACTGTCCCCCTTACAATATCATTTATGATTCCTGTAACTGTAATGGGTGACGACGCCGTCTTGTACCCATCAGGAGGAGATGTAATCGCTATTTGAGGGGGTGTGGAATCGAGAGATATATTGATGCTGGCTGTTGCTACATTATCATCTGCATCAATTGCACGGGCAACTATTGTATTCATACCTTCAGTGATTACTATGCCGCTGACTTCAAATTGGCCATTATCTACGCCTGCAGGAACACCGTTTACTGTAACATCTGCTTCGTTATCATTAACAACCCCTGATACAGTTATAGGCGAGGTTGCTCTGGTGATGAGATTTTCAGGTGCTGTAATCGCAATGGCAAGACTTGTCAGCCCGTTGATCGGGGATGAATTTCCTGACTCGTTGCCTGCCATATCAACGGCAGAGACAGTGTATATATATGTAATGCCAGGTGAAATGCTTGTATCACTGAATGATGTTGTGCTGGATGTCCCTATCAGGATGCCATTTCTGTATATATTATATATAGCTATCCCGCTGTTATCGGGTGGGGCAGTCCAGTTGAGGTCTATCCGGTTCGTATAGATGACCTGAACAGTCAGGCCTGAGGGAGCGAGGGAAGGCGTATTATCTACAACAACAGTTATAGAATCAGTGGTGGCAGAATTGCCTGCCCCATCATATGCCTTTGCCTTAAGGGTATATGAACCATCAGGTATACCTGTAGTATCCCATATAAGGGAATATGGAACTGCTGTAGCCTCTCCAAGCTTTGTATCCCCTGAAAAGTACTCTACTTTACTGATCCCGCTTAAGCTGTCTGACGCATCTGTAGACAGTGTCACTGTACTGCGTACAGGGCCATTGAATGGAGTAAGGGATATAACAGGAGGTGTATTATCTACAACAACAGTTATGGAATCTGATGTTGCGGAATTACCTGCGTTATCATATGCAGTAACTTTAAGTGTATATGAACCATCAGGTATACCTGTAGTATCCCATGATATGGAATAAGGGGAAGCTGCAGCCTCTCCAAGCTTTGTACCCCCTTCAAAGAACTCTATCTTACTTATACCACTCAGGCTGTCTGATGCCGATGCAAATAGTGTTACTGCACTGCGTACAGGGCCATTGAATGGAGTAAGGGATATAACAGGAGGTGTATTATCTACAACAACAGTTATAGAATCTGATGTTGCGGAATTACCTGCCCCATCGTATGCCTTTGCCTTAAGGGTATATGAACCATCAGGTATGCCTGTAGTATCCCATATAAGGGAATAAGGAACTGCAGCAGCCTCTCCAAGCTTTGTACCCCCTGAAAAGTACTCTACTTTACTAATACCGCTTAAGATGTCTGATACAGATGTAGAAATAATCACTGTACTATGAACAGGGCCGCTGAAGGGGGCAAGGGATATAGCAGGGGCTATATTGTCCAATTTAATAGAATCACTCATTGATGATGACACATTACCGGCGCTATCCCTGAACCAGACATAGATATATTTAGTACCATTATTACTGCTCAGGGCAAATGAAACAACGGCTGAATAGGACGTTGTAGAGTTTATAGTAGTCCATCCATCAGTTGAAGCGAGTGGAGCAGCCTGGTTTTCTGATGCATAATATCCTGTGACACCATCTGCATCATCTGCTGATATTTTAATATCAACAGTGGATGAGTTGGTATAGACTGCACCGTTATTGATAAAATCTCCCCCGGTTGTATTAGATGGTGCATTAAAATCCGGACAGACTGAGGTAGTACCGGTTGCAGTATTAGATATAG
>Ga0209212_1006470_pt1 | contig 13385 bp, 11 predicted proteins | sample RifGroC2_FD_183996 | JGI IMG/M metagenome (GOLD analysis project Ga0209212, IMG submission 183996) | Groundwater microbial communities from Rifle, Colorado, USA - Groundwater C2 (SPAdes) (version 2) | ecosystem: Environmental > Aquatic > Deep subsurface > Groundwater | place: Rifle, Colorado... | reverse complement strand
GGGAGATAACTTTGGAGTGCTTGAGCCGTATGACGGGAAACTGTCACGTACGGTTCTGAGGGGGGAAAGGAGCCGAAAGGCTCCTGACCTACCCGGTGGCCTGAAAACATGAAACCATATAGCTACGCTATCGCCATAGTATTGATGACACCCATATTTCATTATTTGGGTATTAACTGGAGAAAGTCAGTTGGTATTTCGGTGGCAGTATTGTTTGCAGCAGCAATAATTAAGTGGATAGTCGAAAAGATAGGAAAAGGTGCATCAGATGGTTGAAACGAATGATGCCCCAAAGTGCAGTTATGCACCGACCTCATTCATCGGTTGTATGGTAATGGTCAGCCCCATACCATGGAGAACGTTAAAGAGGCTGGTGAGTTCCGGATTTCCTCGCTTGGAAAGCATCTGGTAAAGACTCTCGCGTTTTACGTGCGATCTTTCGGCAATCGCAGCCATGCCGCCGTTAGCCTGAGCCACTTCCCGCAAGGCTAGCAGCATCGCTGATTTGTCACCCTCTTCTAAAACTGCATTCAGATATGCAGCGGCATTTTCAGGTGATTTCAGCCACTCATGAAGATCGGATTCGTAGTCGGTCAAATGTTTCATTTTCGTTGCTCCTGATGGTTTTTCCAAAACCGTTGGGCGCTTTCTATGTCGCGCTGTTGAGTCCGCTTGTCTCCGCCGCACAAAAGGAGAACAACCGTTCCATTGTCAATCGCGTAATAAACACGGTAACCGGGGCCATGATCTATCTTCAGTTCCACAACTCCTTCGCCGACATTGCGGACTGCACCAAAGTTTCCTGCCCTTACCCGCGTCAAGCGAGCGCGTATGCGCACTGCTGCAATTTGGTCACGCAAATCATTTAGCCATTCCCGGAATGGTTTGTTCCCGTTTTCGTCGGTGTAATACGCTATTCGGAATGGTTCTGTTTGCATTATCAATAATGTAAGTTATATCTTACAACAAGTCAACGGATTAAATAGTCTGGGTTTCCAACCATCGGCAAGACCGGGCCGAAAACCCGCCCGGCCAGCCTCAGCCACGTTGGGCAATAAGAGAAATGATTGATCTAATTTTGACATTTTTGACGCGCAGAAGGAAGCCCTCACTGAAAAAAGACGGTGAGACTGGTCTGCAAAACTATGCCCTTGAGTTGGCACAAGAGTGGGGAGAGAACTGGCTCCAACCAATTCAAGGACGATTAAGCAAAGCATATCCTCAACTGACACAACAAGAGCTAGATCATTACAATTCAATTGCCCAAGCTGCTATGAAGGCCGGCCATGACTTAGTTTATTCAATGGCGGAGAACTCGGGCAAGGATGTTAACGAGCCGGGGTGGAGACAGGACTACCTGAAGCAATACCCATGGGTAGACAAGAAGAATTTGAAACACCTGTTTTCTACCGGAATGTACTACGCTTGGAAGGACGGAGTTGGCAGGTAAGAGAATGCCTAATCGGGTGGTGCGGTCGAGACCGCACCACCCTCAGCCACGTTCTTTTTCAATAAACCAACCACCCTGAATAAAAGGACTTTCTCATTGCATCCTTAATCAGCATATGTCATGAGCAATTTTACTCAATACGTTGAGTAAAATCAGGTTGGAGCAATCGTAATGTTCAAACGATCGATATTGACAACGATTTTGAAACGGCTTCGCGAGCAACGGCGCTTTATCCAGGTACCTTCAATCCGCAACGAAAATTGCTGGTTGGCGGCCAGGGGATACCGGTTGGCGAGTTCCTTTCAGTACCGGTGGAAACATGGCTGACTTAAATGACATACACAATCCGTACATTTGAATATTTTATCCCCTTTATCCTGCACATCCCTGTAATATAATCCTGCTTTTTGTATTCACCATTTTTTCCAATCTCAAATCAAAGAAGCAGATCCCACATGAATAAATTTTTCACCGATGACGCGCTGCTGCTGATGCGTCATGAAATCGCCGGGGCAACCGGCAATGAGGTCTTCTTCATCGGCCGCACCAATGTGGAGGGCATTGTCTGCGAGGTGGAGGCCATCGCCCGGGGCTCCAAACAGGCCGTGCCAGCCATCCTGTCCCGCGCCGCCGGAGGGGACGTGGTGATCCACAACCACCCCACCGGCAATCTGACCCCCTCCGCAGCAGACATGGACATCGCCTCGGTGGCCGGCAACCAGGGCATTGGATTCTCCATCGTGGACAACGGCTGCACCCGCTGCTACCAGGTGGTGGCACCCTTTAGCGAGAAAAAGGGCGAACTGCTCTCGCTGGACGAAGTCAGCCGCACCTTTTGCGCCGACGGCATGCTGGCTACCAACCTGAAAGGCTACGAACAGCGCGACGAGCAGGTGCGCATGGCCTTTGCCGTGGCCGAAGCCTTCAACCGTGACCGGGTGGTGCTGGTGGAGGCCGGCACCGGCACCGGCAAATCCCTGGCCTACCTGATCCCGGCCATCCTCTGGGCAGTGCGCAACAACGAGCGGGTGGTGATCTCCACCAACACCATCAACCTGCAGGAACAACTGATCCGCAAGGACCTGCCCTTCCTGGCTCGCCATACCAATGTAGAATTCAAAGCGGCCCTGATCAAGGGGCGCAGCAACTACGCCTGCCTGCGCAAGCTGGAGAATGCCGAGGCCGAACCAGGGCTGTTCCCGGACGAGTCCGCGGCCGAATTGACCGCCATCATCGAGTGGAGCAAGAGTGCCCAGGACGGATGCCGCAGCGATCTGAGCTTTACCCCTCATGGCGGCACCTGGGAGGAGGTCTGCTGCGAGGCAGACCAGTGCAGCCGCTCGCGCTGCAAGCACTTCAACCGCTGTTTCTTTTACCGTGCCCGACGCGAAGCATCGGCCGCCAAGATCCTGGTGGTCAACCACGCCCTGCTGCTGTCGGATATTGTCCTGCGCAAGGAAACCGGTTACGACGCCACCGCCATCCTGCCCCCCTTTACCCGGCTGATCTTCGACGAAGGGCATCACTTGGAGGATGTGGCCACCAGCCACCTGTCGCTGCTGATCTCGCGGGGCGGCATCCTCAAACAGTTGCAACGTCTCGTTCCCCAGAAAGCAGCCCGCGCCGGGCTGCTGACGATCATCTCCAACCGCCTGGCACGTGACCTGCCCGAGTCCATGGACGCCCTGTACAGCGAACTTTCCGGGCTGCTGGAAAGCCATCTGCTGCCCAAGACCCACGACCTGACCACACTGACCGAAGCCACCATGGACTGGCTGGCCTTGGCCGTGGAACACGAGACCGGGAAGGCGGCGGGACAGGAACAGAAGCTGCGCATTACGCCGCCTGTGGAGAAAAGTGTCTTCTGGCAGGAGTGCCGCCAGCGGTTGCGCGCCCTGGCCGACGCCATCGGCGACTATACCCAGGCCCTGCGCAGCCTGGTGCGGCGCTGCGAGGACCTGCCGGAAAAGGTGCGCGAGCGGCTGGCGGATCAACTGGTGGATACCGCCGGCATCGAGCGCCGGTTGCAGGCCATTGTGGATGGGCTGCTGTTCTGCATCGCCGATGCCGAGGGGTACTGCCGCTGGCTGGAGGCCAAACGCAGCCACCGGGGGGTACAGGCCCGCCTGTGCGCCGCGCCGCTGGATATTGCAAGCCAGGTCAAGGAGACCATTCTCGACCGTCTGAAGACGATCATCGTCACCTCGGCCACCCTGACCGTGGGTGGAGAATTCAGCTACCTGAAGAAGCGGGCCGGTTTCGGCCTGCTGGATAAATCCCGCCTGGATGAACTGCGGCTGGCCTCCCCCTTCGACTACGCCTCGCAGGTTTTTGCGGCGGTGCCTGACGACATGCCCGAACCGACTGCCACTGGCTATCGCCAGGCGCTGGAAGAGTGCATCCTGCGGGCGGTGACCATCTCCAAAGGCGGAGCCTTCATCCTGTTCACCTCCTATGACCTGCTCAACAAGGTCTATTCCGCCCTGGCTCCGGATCTGGCCCGGCTGGGGCTGGTGACGCTGAAGCAGGGCGAAACCGGCCGCCACGCCCTGCTGGCCCGCTTCCGCAAAGAGCACGATGCCGTGCTGTTCGGCACCGATTCGTTCTGGGAGGGCGTGGATGTCAAGGGTGAGGCACTGCGGCTGGTGATCATCGCCCGGCTCCCCTTCCAGGTGCCGACCGAACCGGTGCAGCAGGCGCGTTCCGAGCAAATTGACGCCAACGGGGGCGATTCGTTCCGGGAATTCTCCATCCCCCAGGCGGTGATCAAGTTTCGTCAGGGCTTCGGGCGCCTGATCCGCAGCCGAGATGACCGTGGGGCAGTGCTGATCCTCGACCGGCGGGTGACCACCAAGGGGTACGGCAAGATATTTCTGCGGTCACTGCCTGATACGCCGCTGGTGAGAGGGGATTCGGGGGAGATGTTTGAAAAGATGGCGGCGTTTTTCAGGAAGATGTAGGGGTGCTGCTTGCCGCACCCCGATCGGGCGGAGCAAGCGCCGCCCCTACAGGGATTTCATCCGCTTCTTGGCGCTGAAGTTAAAACACTGGAAGTAGGTCAGACACATCAAAAGAAATGAAAAGATGGTAATGGCAAGTACTTGTGCCACGCCGGGGGCTTTTTTGACATCCGGTATCAAGGCAACAAACGCCATGAAAAAAGCAACGGCGGAAAACTTCCAGAGATCGCCAATCAAGCGTTTTTTGCGCAGGGCGGCCTGCATTTCTGTTGAGAGGCCTTCAGCGCAATCTTCGATCGCGACCCCTGCATCTCGCCATGCCAGCCGATAGATCGGATAAACCATCAGCAACTGGATCACAACCGTGGCAATGACACTGGCGACAAATTTTTCCGGTTTTCCCATCAGGGCAAAATTATTCTGGAATACAAAGGCCACATATACCAGCAGACATACCAGCAGGGTCTGGACGGTGCGGTAAATCATCATGGTGCGGTTCAAGCGTTTGAAGTTGAAAGTGGACATTGTGAATTTTCTCCGTTAACTCTCTGATTGCACTGTCAGCGCCCAGCGGTTATAACAGAATGACTGCTTACTACGCAAGTATTCTAAAGGGGTCTCGATGTCTGCAACAATAAGAATCAATGCAGTCTTCCTGTTCCAGGCACTGAAATAAACATGCGGCTCCTGCGACGGATATTCCATCCGGTCATGGCCCTGATCGCCATCCAGTTGGTCTGGATCACCCTGGTAGTCTCCTGGATCTACTGGTTCGTGGGCAAGCACCGTGAATTTCGCGCCCTGGCGGAGAAATATCGTCCCGAGCTGCTGGGCGAAGGCTTCAACTGGCTGGTAATGGTCGAAGGGCTGATCATGCTGGTAATCATCCTGGTTGGGGTGTACGTCATCTTTGTCTATTGGAGCCGTCAGTCCAATCTCTATACCCAACAGCGCAGCTTCATCTCCCAGGTGACCCACGAACTCAAGTCGCCCCTGGCCTCCATCCAGCTCCACCTGGAGACGATCCGCCTGCGTCAACTGCCCAAGGAAAAACTCGATACGTTTGTCGACACCATGCTGTCCGACACGGAACGGCTGCACTACCTGATCAACAACCTGCTCATGGCGGCACGCCTGGAGCAGCGGCGCAAACCGGCCGATCGGCGTCTGACCGATATTTCGGCACTCGTGGAGGAACGCGTGGAGCGCGAGCGGGCCAAGCTTTCCCAGGGCGGCATGATCTCGCTGGAGGCGGAGGCCGGCATCAAGGCCGTGGTTGATCCCGAAGAGATGGGGATGGTGCTGCGCAACCTGTTTGAAAACGCCATACTTTATTCCACGGAAAGTCCCGACATCACCGTGCGCCTCGCCGTTACAGGTAAAGTTATACGTCTTTCGGTCCAGGATCGGGGCAGAGGCCTGGAACACAAGGAACTGAAGAAGATTTTCGACATGTTCTACCGCGTCCACCAGGCCGGGGAAAACGTGCGGGGAACCGGCTTGGGGCTATACATCGTCGATACCATCATCCGGGGCTACGGAGGAACCGTGGCCGTGGAAAGCGCCGGGCCCGGAAAGGGCTGCACCTTCACCATCACCCTGCCGGCGGCGTAAATACCATTACATGGAACCTTTATGAATATAGACAAACCACACATAATGCTGGTTGAAGACGAGATTCATCTGGCAAGGGGCATCTGTTTCAACCTGGAGCTGGAAGGATGCCGCATCAGTCATTTCGAATCAGGAGAAAAGGCGCTGGCCACCCTGGAGGTGGAACACTTCGACCTGATCATCCTGGATGTCATGCTGCCCGGCATGGACGGTTTCCAGGTCTGCCGGGCCGTGCGCGAACTGGATCCGCGTGTGCCGGTGCTCATGCTTACCGCCCGCTCCGAGGACGCCGACCGGGTCGCCGGATTGGAGCATGGCGCCGACGATTACCTTACCAAGCCTTTCAACCTGGTGGAATTCCTGCTGCGGGTCAAGGGGATGCTGCGGCGCTCGTCCTGGTACCGGCCAGACCCGGTGGAGGAGGCCTACCGCTTCGGCGACAATGAGGTCTTCCTGCTCTCCTACCGGGCCCGGACCGCCCAGGGAGAGATCGACCTGACCGAGATGGAGGTGCGCGTCCTGGCGCTATTTTTCCAGAAAGAGAATGAAATTATCCCCCGTGGCGAGCTGCTCCAGTCAGTGTGGGGCTATACCTCGGACACCGAGACCAGAACACTGGACAACTTCATTGTCCGCCTGCGCAGGTACTTCGAGCCCGACCCAGGCAAGCCGGTCCACTTCCAGACCGTGCGCGGGGTGGGGTATAGGTTCAGCCGGAAGGGGTGATGTTCGTATTTATGCGGCATCGACCAGTTCAAGGGACAGGATTTAGATTCTGTCCTTTTTTTGTTGTTGGAAGGGCTATGATTGAGCTTCAAAGTGTGATTGACAGCAGTATGTGGTTAGACTAGTATTTTGTTATGAGCTACAGAAAGGAGCACACATATGACTACGCTTTCATTGCGACTCCCAGACGATCTGTTGCATGAAGTTGACGCCTCTGCCGAGCAGTTGCACATCCCCCGAGCTGCCTATGTGCGCAAAGCGTTGGAGCAGATGAACACAGCGGTTGCTGCTCAACGTCGCCGAGCAAGGTTGATGGAGGTCAGCCTGAAGGTGCGCAGCGAGAGCATGCGGGTGAATGCCGAATTTAACGATATCGAGGATGCACCTGACCCTGAAAAACAGGATAAGTGCGTTAACGAAGTCATTTCCTTCGAAAAGAGCAGAAAATGACTTCTAACTTACTAATGCGTAACCACGGCGAAATCTGGCTGGCCAACCTCAATCCCGGCCGCGGCACCGAACCGGGCAAGATCAGACCGGTGCTGATCCTGCAGAACCAGGCCCTCCTTGATGCCGATCACCCTTCGACTCTCGTAGTTCCCCTCACCACCAACCTGGTTGACGATGCGGAACCGCTCCGCCTGCGCGTCATCGCCCAAAGGAGTCTAGCTAAGGATTCCGACCTGCTCGTGGACCAGCTCCGCGCCCTCGACAACAAACGCTTGATAGAGGGTCCTTTGCTGCGACTTGACGATGAGGCGATGAGGCGGGTGTATCAGGCGGTTGGCGAGGTTTTGGGGATGGAGTTGACGGGGCGGGGTGCGGGGATGTAAGCAATCTCAGAAAGACAGGTCTGACCGATAGTGGAGGACAGGGTTTTAATACTGTCCTTTTTTGTTTTTTCAAACAATTGGAGGGATTGGGCTATGCATCATCAGTGGATTCTGGTAAAACTACCTGAATCAAAACAGCTGGGAGAACCGGCCTGAATGATGGTGAAATACGAATCTCCAACAAAATGCTCCAGTTTCGTGACCCAAATTTGTGTTGTTTTTTCGGGCATTCTTTCGCCAAAGAAAAATGTTGCAATATTTTCTGGCCACACTATAATTCAACTTAACAACACCCCCCACGCATCCCGTAAGATCTGCGCACCATGGGGGGTTACTTGTTTCTGGGGGGTAATGGATGCAATTTGCTAAGCCTCCCAAGACCTATGAAGAACAACTCGACCTGCTAATCCAACGGGGAATGCTGGTCGGAGATCGTGCCCACTCCCTTCACTATCTCTCCCACCTGAATTACTATCGCCTGGCTGCCTACTGGCTCACCTTCGAGCAGGATCACAACACCCATCGCTTTAAACCGGACACCAGTTTCGACATGGTGTTGGAACATTACATCTTCGACCGTGAACTGCGGCTGCTGGTCATGGACGCCATTGAACGGGTGGAGGTTTCAGTGCGGGCGCAATGGGCCTACCGTCTCGCCCACGCCTACGGCGCCCATGCGCATCTCGATCCAACACTGTTTAAGCCCGGCTGGCGGCATGGAGAAAATGTTGCTGCATTAAAAGAGACCGTGCGGCAGAGTTCCGAGACCTTTGTAGGTCACTTTCGCGTATATGAAGATGAACTGCCGCCGCTCTGGGTTACCTGTGAGATCATGACCTTCGGCCAGCTATCCAGGTGGTACGCCAACCTGCGCCATAGCCGCGACCGCAACGCCGTTGCCCATGTCTACGATCTGGACGAGGCGAATCTCGTCTCTTTCCTGCATCATCTCAGTACTGTGCGCAACTACTGCGCCCATCATTCACGGCTCTGGAACCGGGTGTTCACCATTGCCTGGAAACTGCCCACACGCCGCCCCGCGAGGCTGGTGGGCGACCTGGACCGGCAGGACGGCAAGCGGCTTTACAACACCCTTACGATGCTCGCATATCTGATGGACATCATCAATCCCGGCCATCATTGGAAGCACAGGCTTTTCGATCTGCTTCACCGGCATCCAGGAATATGGCCGCGTTCGATGGGGTTTCCGAATGATTGGCGAGAGCGGGCGATTTGGAGAGAGCAAGATTGATGATTTCTCGAGGCAAAGTATGAAGAATTAAGTGGGCGTTGAAGACGCTATGAAAGTGCAAGAAAGTGGATTCGGTGCTTCCTTTAAATAAATGAGGATCACAATAAATGCGATTTCATGATTGAGCTGAGGCGTCGGTGGAGTGCACGGTAGAAGATAGTTGTTTTGTGACAATGATTACAGAAATTGAGGACGACCATGAGTAACAACCTGACAAATCAGTTTGTACCTAATTACTCCATCCCACCCGGAGAAACACTCCTAGACACCATTGAGGCACTCGGTACGTCCCAAGCCGAAATGCCTGAGCATGCCGGCAGGCAAATAGAAACTATCAACGAGATAATCAAGGGAAAAGCGACCATAACCCCGGATACGTCGCTGCAATTAGAACGAGTGTTAGATGTTTCGGCAGTATTCTGGAATAATCTGGAAAAGAATCACCGCGAAACTCTGGCGCGGCTGGCCGAACGGGACAACGCCCCCGAGACATGTCGGGAATGCAACATATGAAGCACCTGATTCTCGGCACGGCCGGACATATCGACCACGGCAAGACCTCGCTGGTCAAAGCGCTGACCGGCATCGACACCGATCGGCTCAAGGAGGAAAAGGCCCGCGGCATCACCATCGAGCTGGGCTTTGCCAGTCTTTCGCTGCCGGGCGGGATCAGTTTCGGCATCGTGGACGTTCCGGGGCATGAGAAGTTTGTCCGCGCCATGGTGTCCGGCGTGGGGGGCATGGATCTGGTCATGCTGGTAATCGCCGCTGACGAGGGCATCATGCCCCAGACCCGGGAACATCTGGACATCCTGCGGCTGTTGGGGGTCAAGAGCGGTCTGGTGGCCTTGACCAAGCGCGACATGGTTGACCCGGACTGGCTGGCCCTGGTGACCGAAGAAGTGCGCGACTTCGTGGCCGGCAGCTTTCTGGAGGAGGCGCCCATCGTGGCGGTATCATCCCGCACGGGTGAAGGGCTGGGTGACCTGCGGCAAGAGCTGGCGCGGTTGGCGGAAAATGCGGCCGAGAAGAAACGTGAGGGGCTGTTCCGTCTGCCGGTGGACCGGGTGTTCACGGTGTCCGGCTTCGGCACGGTCGTAACCGGCACGCTGCTGGCCGGCGAGATCCGCGTGGGGGATGAGCTGGAGATCCTCCCCTCGGGGCGTGAAGGGAAGGTGCGCGGCATCCAGGCCCACGCCAGCAAGACGGAAAAAGGGCAGGCCGGCCAACGTCTGGCCATAAACCTGCAGGGGATTGACCTGGACCAGGTGCAGCGCGGCGACGTAGTGGTGCCGCGGGATGCATTTCGGGCCACCCGGGCGGTGGATGTGCGCCTGGACTACCTGTCCTCGGCCCCCAGGGACCTGAAACACCGCGCCACCCTACGACTCCATTCCGCCACCTACGAGGTTCCGGCCCAGGTGATCCTGCTGGACCGGAACGTGCTCAAACCCGGCGAAAGCGCCTATGTGCAGTTGCGCCTGAAAGAACCGGCGCTGCTGTTATCCGGCGATAGTTACATCCTGCGGGTCTCCTCTCCAGCCACCACGGTGGGGGGCGGCACGGTACTGGACCCGTTTCCGCCCCGCCGGCGCCGCCGCAGCAGCGAGGCGCTCCAACTGCTGGACGCGCTGGCAAGTGGCGAACACCAGCAGACCATTGCCCTGATCATCAGGCAAAGCCTGTTGTCCGGGATCACCTTCGAAGAGATCCAGCTCAGAACAGGGTTGCCGCGCAAGACTGTTGAGACGATACTAACGACGCTGCTCTCGTCGGGCGAGGTACTGCAGATGACCCGCGAGCCGCGCATTTTCCTGTCGCGGGAGGCGCTCAACACCCTCAAGAAAGGACTGCTGGACGAACTGGCCACCTTTCTGGCCGCCAACCCCCTCAAGGAAGGCATGGGCAAGGAAGAGCTCAAGACACGCCTGCCGAAGCGGAGCGATCAGCGTTTTTACACCCCGCTGCTGTCGGCCCTGGAACGGGATGGAGCTGTCGTGCCGGACCGGGACATTGTCAAACCGGCCGGACAAACGACACACACTAGTGCCCCGGCTGATGGCTTGGGCAGCAAGATTTCTGTTTTCTTGCAGGAAAAGGGGATCGAGCCGCCCACCATCAAGGAGATCATGGAGCGCTTCCGCTGCGATGAGAAGAGCGTCCGCGACAATCTGGCGCTGTTGACCAGAAACGGCGCGGCCATGCGCATCTCCAGTGACCTGTTCTATGGGTCCTCCGCCCTGAATGGCCTGCGGGACAAACTGCTGGCCCATCTCCGGGAAAAGGGCGAGATCACCCCGCCCGAATACCGTGAGCTGACCGGCCTGTCGCGCAAGTTCCTGATACCGCTGCTGGAGCATTTCGACAGCGAGAAGGTGACCATCCGGGTGGGGGATAAGCGGGTATTGAGACGAAAATAATAGTGAAACACCCAATTATCCTAAAATCGGCTGTTAGCCACAGAGGTCACAGAGAACACAGAGGAATTATTCAAGAAAATCATTTTTTAGTTTCACCTGTTTGTAATAAAAAATAGTCTTACCTGTTTGATTTTCCTCTGTGAACTCTGTGTGCTCTGTGGCCAAATGCTTTTTTAGGATTATAAATTCTGGGTTACTAAAGGTATCAAAGATGGAACAGTATCACCTTCCGCTTTTTATTTTCAACACACTGATCGTGCTGGCAGATGCGGCACTCGGTTACCATTTTGCGCCGCGCCTGCTGGCCGGCATGGGCGAACCGGAAGCAGTCGAGGCCGGGGTCCGTACCACCCGCAAGTTATTGCCGGTAATCGTGGCGCTTTACATGTTCTTTAACTGCATGGGCTATTTTCAGGGGCGTACAGTCTATCTGCTGGCAGTCAGCGGCCTGATCCTGGTGGACATGGTGCTGCAGCTGCTGCTGCGCCGCAAACGGCGGGGCATCAAGCCCCTCTGACCTCCACCGTAACATCGTACAACGTACTCCCCCGCCCCCCATCCGTAAGGCGCTGCGAGGTCAGGGCATTCACCCCCCGCTCGCCGGGGATGAACTCCCGCCACCAGACCCCTTCCGTGACCACCGTTCCTACCGGCACCTTGTCCGTAACTTTCAGGATGAACCCGACCTCGCCCAGCTGATTATGCGCAACCACCTGTTGGCCGTCGATCACACCCCGAGGAGTAGCGTCAGCTTTATTCATCATCAGCGTCATCTGCTTCTGCAGCGCCCGCAGATCATCCTGCTCGTAGAAGGAGGAGTTGAGGGCATAGGGGGTGGTGGCCGGCTGCAGCCGCAGGGGGAAACCGTCTCCCTCGGCATGTGTCGGAAGCAGCCGCGGCAAAGGTTCTGCTTCGCGCTCGTTCACTATCTCGATCCTGGCCGACGGAGTCAGCCAGAGCCGCTTGGGATCGCTGGGCGGTGTCAACAGGACCGGTTCCCCCTGCCGCAAGCGCTCGCTGGCAGCCGCGTCGCGCCAAGGTGTTTCGTAATCGATTAGCTGTTCGATCAAATCATTGGCTTCCTGCCGGAAGAACGGTTCGTCCCAGCCCATACCTTGAGCCAGCAGACGGAATACGTCCCAGTTGGATTTAGCCTCCCCGAGCGGAGCAATAACAGCATCGCAACGCTGGCCATGGTAACCGCCATAGCAGCGGTACAGATCGGCCTGCTCCAGAGAGCTGGTGGCCGGAAGGACGATATCGGCATAGCGCGCCGTGTCGGTCAGGAAGCGCTCATGCACCACGGTGAACAGGTCGTTGCGCTCCAACCCCCGGATTACGGCGTTCTGGTCCGGGGTCACCGCCGCCGGGTTGGAGTGATAGACATACAGGGACATGACCGGCGGGTCGTTCAGTTCGTTGAGAGCACCTCCCAACTGGTTCATGCTGACCAGGCGGTTCGGCTGGGTGATGTAATCCTCCCGCAGCAGCTTGTGCACCGGAAAGGCCGCACCGGTGGAGGTGCCCAGGAAGATTCCGCCACCCGGCCACTGCCAGGCACCGCTCACGGCCGGCAGGCAACTGATGGTGCGCACGGTCATGGCGCCGTTGGCGTAACGGGTCAGGCCGCTCCCCAGTCGGATGAAGGGCGCTTTCGCTGAAGCATACTCCCGAGCCAGGCGCACGATGATCTCCGGGGCCAGACCGCAAATATCCGCCATCCGCTGCGGGGTGCAGTCCGGCAGAACCTGGGTTGCCAATTCATCGAAACCGAGCACGTTGTCGCGGATAAAGGCCCGGTCCGGCAACCCCTCTTTTACCATGACATGCAGCATACCCAAGGCCAAAGCCCCGTCGCCGCCCGGTCGGACGATGAAGGCCTCGTCCACTGCCTGGGTGGTGGGGGTGCGGTAGGTGTCAATGGCCCACAAACGGGCGCCCCGATGACGGGCAGCCTGGGCGTCACGCATGGCATGGATACTGGTAGCGGCGGCGTTGATCCCCCACAGGATGATCAGATCGCTGTCCTGCATCTCCGCCGGGTCCATGGCCGGGGTATCACCCATAAGCGCCTTCCATCCGGCATCCTTGGCTGGTGAACAGATGGTCCGCTCCAGGCGCGAGGCGCCC
>Ga0209212_1006467_pt1 | contig 13388 bp, 11 predicted proteins | sample RifGroC2_FD_183996 | JGI IMG/M metagenome (GOLD analysis project Ga0209212, IMG submission 183996) | Groundwater microbial communities from Rifle, Colorado, USA - Groundwater C2 (SPAdes) (version 2) | ecosystem: Environmental > Aquatic > Deep subsurface > Groundwater | place: Rifle, Colorado... | reverse complement strand
AATTATGGAGTGCTTGGATTTTTTAACCCCTCATGAAGCTCTTGAACGGTTTAGAAAAAGAAAAAACGCCATGACATTCAGGCGTTAAGAAAAAATTCTGGTGTTCGGATTGAGACCTGGCGGCAGGTTTTCAATTCTGCAAACATTATATACACCTATTATTTTTTGTCAAGCTCAAATAAATGCTTTTTTATGGTATTATATTAAATATGGCTAAAAATAAGGACAAAATTGAACAAATTAGACATTCGTTGGCGCATTTGATGGCAATGGCGATAACAAGCAAGCATCCGGAAGTAAAACTGGGCATTGGACCGACGATTGAGAACGGGTTTTATTATGATTTTGATTTTTCCAGCCTTGATCACTCGCCTACCGAAGAAAAACTGCCTGCTTTGGAAAGTTTTATAAAAGAACTTATCACCCAAGATATCAAATTTGAAAAAGAAGAAATTCCCGCCCAAAAAGCCAAAGAAATTTTCAAAGACCAGCCGTTTAAACTGGAACTAATTGATGAGCTGGAAAAAGGGACCCGCCCGCAAACGCCAGAGCGTAGCTATGGCGGGCAAGGAAAAATTTCTATCTACAAATCCGGCGATTTCACCGACCTTTGCGCCGGACCGCATATTGAATCCGCGAAAGAGATTGGCCCGAACGCTTTCAAACTCACCAAAGTCGCCGGCGCTTACTGGAAAGGCAGTGAGAAAAACAAAATGCTCACCCGCATTTATGGCGTGGCGTTTGAAACAAAACAAGAACTGGATGATTATCTTAAGATGATGGAAGAGGCGGAAAAACGAGACCATAGAAAACTGGGCAAAGAATTAGAGTTGTTTATGATTTCCGAAGAGGTCGGCAAGGGCTTGCCGCTTTGGCTACCCAACGGCGCGTTTATCCGCAAAAAATTGGAGGACTATATGTACCAAAAAGAGTTGGATAACGGATATAAATATGTCTACACCCCTATTATCGCCCATAAAAAATTATACGAAACTTCCGGCCACCTCGCTCATTATAAAGAAGAGATGTACAGCCCGTTGGATATTGAGGGCGAGGAATATTATCTCAAGCCGATGAACTGTCCGCATCATCATATGATTTACAAGCACGGACAGGTGAGCTACAAAGACCTGCCGTTGAAATTGGCGGAATTTGGATTGGTACACAGATTTGAAAGATCGGGCGTTTTAACCGGTTTGATAAGAGCTAGAGCGTTTACTCAAAACGATTCTCATATTTATTGCCAGAAAAGCCAACTTAAAAATGAGCTGATAGAAGTGTTAAAACTTTTCAAAGAGGTCTACGCTGATTTTAATATTGCCGATTTCTGGTACAGGCTTTCTTTGCCCGATTTTAAAAACGAGGAAAAATACGGCGGCATAAAAGATAAAAAAATGTGGGAGGAATCGGCGGAAATCGCGGAACAAGCGCTGAAAGAATTTGGCGTAAAATACGAAAAAATTGAAGGCGAAGCTTCTTTTTACGGACCGAAAATTGATGTTCAGACGAAAAATGTTTTAGGCAAAGAAGATACTATCGCCACCGTGCAAGTGGATTTTTATTCCGCCAAAAAATTTGACCTTAATTTTATAAATGATAAAGGAGAAAAGGAACATCCCGTTATCATCCATCGGGCAATTATGGGTTCCTTTGACCGTTTCTTCGCCTTTTTAACGGAAAAGGCAGACGGCAATTTCCCTGTTTGGCTCTCGCCTGTTCAGGCGCTAATAATTCCCGTCGGAGAAAAATTCAACGATTACGGCGAAAAAGTTTTGAGCGAATTAAAATCCGCCGGAATAAGAGCTGAAATAGACAAATCCAACGAAACCTTGGGCAAAAAAATCCGCGCCGGCAAGACTAAAAAAATCCCTTATCTCTTGGTGGTCGGCGAAAAAGAAAAAGAAGCCGGAACAGTAGCCGTCAACTTCCGCGACAAAAAAGATCAAGAAACGATGCCAGTTAATAATTTCACTCAACTCGTCCAGAAAGAAATTGAGGAGAAAAAATAAAAGCAGACAAGATTTTTTGTTTCTTATCTGCTTTTTGTAATCATTGCTAAAATTGCTAAAAATTACCTCAACTTTTGCACCTCTTTCATCAGGGCTTCCACCATATCTGTATCTATGGGTTCGCCCTTAACAACACCCATTCTCTTGAAAGCAGTTCCGGCAATCGCCCCATCGGCGATTGCCATTTGAGCTTTGATGTTTCTTATATTAAGACCGCTTCCTACAATCAAAGGAACATCACCGATCATTGATTTAACTTTTTTCAAATCTTCAAGACGAGCCTCTCCGCCGGTGTATTTACCCGTAACCACAATCCCATCAGCCAACTTTATTGCTTCTTTGGCTGATTTTTCAATCGGCATCTTCGGATCTTGCAGGTCGTAATATTTTGGATGTATCCCCCCAAACACAGCTATATTGGGGAATTCATCGCGCACCCTCGTAAAATGTTGAGGGTAAACAGGACGACAGTGGAGAAATTCTCCGTAGATATGGTCCATTTGAATAAAATTGCAACCGCTCTCATGCGCCACTCTAAAAGCTCTGATGTAATCATTGGGCAGCATATTTATGCCGACGGGGATTTTACTCATCCCCGCAACAACGTTTGATATTATTCTGATTGTTCTCTCGCAATCATTGGTCGCAAGATTGGAATCGTAATGTCCCCAACCGTAGTTTTCTATTATGACTCCGTCAACAAATGGTTGCAGTTTTTCTAAATCGTCCAACGCTTGACATACCTGTTTTCCCAATTCACCTCTCCATACATGAATCATTCCGATTATCGGCTTTTTTTCGACAAAAATGCGGCCAAATATTTTTTCTTTCATTGCATCGCTCCTTTCCGTGTTTTTAAACACAAAAATTATTTCAAACAACAAATAAAGTTTTGTTTAATTTATACCTCAAAACCCAAATTTATGCAAGAAAAAATGTGTATCTTAATTATGCTCCAGCAGAAATAAGCTACACATTTTAGAAACAAATAAATTGAGTGGAAAAGAGCAGGAAACGGTGCCCGCCGCCCAATTCGCCGAACTTGTTCAAAAAGAAATTGAAGATAAAAAATAAAGCGGGTTTGGAAATTTCTTTTCCCAAACCCGCCGTTTTGATTCAAATTAATTTTTTAACTTTTTTCTATAGCTGGTAAAAAATACACACCTGCCCATTTTTTACCGCCACGCGCGACCTTACTGCCAACAACCTCGACTTTTTCAACCTCAATTCCTTTTTTTTCGTAATTCACTATAACAGCCTTGACAACATCGGGAGCTTCCGGTTTTGGCTTAAAATCAACATACCCCTCCAAAACTTCTCCTCCCTTTATTGTCACCTTTAAGTCATATCTGCCTTCCGCGCAAGGCGATTTGCTCGCCGGTTTTATTTTGCCGACAAACTCATCGCCATTCGTAAATTTTACCGAAAAACTTGTTTTTTCCCCGGAAAGTAATTGGTAAAAATCACCAATCGCTTTCGTTATCCATTCCTCGTTTTCTTTAACGGGGCGAGGCGGATGTTCGCTGTAGCAATAACTTCCATCATACATACTGCCGTCATCCCAATAAACAAACCGATGGTGAGAAACTCTATGTGGATTCTGTGCGTCTTTGGACAAAAATACTCGCGCCCCCATGCAGGTTTTTATTTTGGAAATTTTATTAACCTGATCGTAAACAACGAATTTTTTCCCGACTCTGTACACAGGATCGTCTTGCAACCCTTGAGGAAAGGCATAATCGCCGATAATTTCTTCTTCGCCCACGGCATAAAACCACGGCGTTAACTCGTTGCAATAAACAAGACGCTTGAAACCATTCATTTTTGGAAAAACCTCATCATTGGCACAACTTCCCCAGAGAGAATTAAAAGCTACTTCGGCATCTTTAACAGTCTCCCATTCGGTGAAAAACGACCTATCGTACGGTTTATATTCGTTAATGATAAAACCGCAACGATTCTCCGGCGGGTTTTTTATTTCCAACACTTCGATGTATCCGCGTCCTCCGGCATAACAATGCTGGTATATGTCATATCTAGTATACTGATGAAAACCGCCCGTTCCTTTCACCTTCCTTGTTTCAGGCGATATGACATTGCACACCTTGGAACGAAAAAACTCTTTGACTTTATCAACTTCATCAGGTCGGCAAGACAAACTCACAATTTGACCCTCGCCCGTTTTTGCCTCAATATTTGTCCAGCTGGTAAAAACTACTCGTCCTTCTGGTTTTATTCTTTCTTCCATATTAGAATCCTCCCGATAAAAATGTTTTTATTAAAATTATTTAAAACAACAAGAAATTTTTCTTCTTCTATTCTTACCTCAAAACAGAAATTTATGCAAGAAAAAATGTGTATCTTAATTATGCTCCAGCAGAAATAAGCTACACATTTTAGAAACAAATAAATTGAGTGGAGAAGAGCAGGAAACGATGCCGATTGAAAAATTAACCCAACTCGTCCAGAAAGAAATTGAGGAGAAAAAATAAAAGGCAATATCTAGTTAAAACTAGATATTGCCTTTTGGAGATTCATTTGAATCTCCTTAAAAAAAACTACTTTGCGAAATTGCTAACAAAAAGCCTGATGCCTCCGATTCCTTCAAATGCATAGGCACTACCAGGATCTACTAGACTTGGCAAACGGCCATCACTGCAGAAAAGATAGGCAAAATCAATAGAATAATTCTTTAATATTTTTTCTGCCTCCTCGCTTTCTTCTGAATAATCTCGTAACAAAATTACCTTTCTTTTCAACATAAATCACCACCTCCTCCTCCTTTTTAAAGTTCAAAGTATAAATACAAAACAATCCTTGTTAATTCATACCTCAAAACCCAAATTTATGCAAGAAAAAATGTGTATCTTAATTATGCTCCAGCAGAAATAAGCTACACATTTTAAAAACCAAATAAATTGAGGGGAGAAGAATAGGAAACAATGCCCGCCGCCAAATTCACCCAACTCGTTCAAAAAGAAATTACCGAGAAAAAATAAAAGAGAGTCCGTATTTATAATACTCGCCCTCTTTTTGAAGTCTTTATCTCCTTTGTTTTAAAAAACACCGACTCCCTCTTTTCGCGCCATGTCGTGCAAAGCCGCAAGACCGGCAAGCAAGGTTAATTGATGGTGAGAATAATCTATGTTGTGATAACCTAAATTATATCCTTCATCCGCCTCCCAAGAGCCACAAGGATTAATCTGACAACAATTTGTTCCCGGACAACCTAGTATCAAATACCCTTTTCTTAATCCTCCTATTTTTGCCTTAAACTGATGTCTTTCATAATTGTCTGTCTTCCAAAACAAGTCATAGACAAGTATCATTGCATCAACGACTTTTGAGAAATTATGCCCAATTTCAAACCCTACCAGCCATTTCACAAAAACCGGACTAAATGACCCTGACATTGCTCTGCCATTGAAAATTTTATCTTCGACGAATGTATCAACCTCCATTAATTGGAACACCTTAACATCAGAATATTCCGGTTGGAAATTAAGAAGATTGAATGTCGCAGAAAAAGTCAAAACAGCCAAATGTATTAATTCCGGATTTTTAGCAATCTTGGGTATTTCTATCGCAAATTCTGAAAATAATTCTGTCTTACGCTTAAACTTAAGAATTACTCCAAATCCAAAATCTTTACTGAAATCATAACTAAACTTTTCTTTGGTGTTAAACAGCTTAAATAATGGCAACTCATCAATTATGCAACTAAGCCTTTTCAACCCGCTTATGTAAGATTGATATATTCTTAGGATTATTGCCTTTTCTTCTGTCAAAAAACTCAACTCGTACCAACAAGGTATGTTTTCTTGAGTTAATGTCTTCATCTTACTATCTCCTTATTTTAAGGACCAAAAAATAAAACCGTTCATTTCATATTCTTACCACAAAACCTAAATTTTTGCAAGAAAAAATGTGTAGCTTAATTATGCTCCAGCAGAAATAAGATACACATTTTAGAAACAAATAAATTGAGTGGAGAAGAATAGGAAACAATGCCCGCCGCCAAATTCGCCGAACTCGTCCAAAAAGAAATTGAGGAGAAAAAATAAAAGGCAATACTAATTGGAAACTAGTATTGCCTTTTTGTTTTTCATCAAAGGTTATTTTTCAACAACTCAAAGATTCAACCACTTTAAACCCGTCCACCATCACGAACGGCACGCTTTTTTGGCGCCAATTGCAATAGAATTCGGAAATCGGGCAATTTTCCGGTGAAGAATAACCTTCCAATACGCACATTCCCCATTCGCCTTGATTGCCGTCACCCTCTTTTGATAACTTGCCACAGATGAATTCCCCCGCTTTGTTTCTGTGGAGCAATTCGCAATACGGCAGTTGGAAAATATACTTATCTTCATTTATCCATAGGGCTTTCCCCTTTCTCTGTTGCCCGCCAATTCTTGCTCCCTCATATTTGATATAAAATCTTTTAATTGCTCTGTGAGCGCTGCCTCCTTCTATAATGCATCTTCCACCTTCCACCCCGACAAGATGTCTTCTTATAAAAGAGACATCTTTTTCCGTTTCTTCATTAAAACACAAATAAATACCAATTTCATCCACATGAATTAATTCCACTTTTCTATATGCGTTCCTCGCGACATTCACAACTCTTCTGCGAATCGGGATCTTAAATAATGGCATGTTGTGCCTCCTTTCCGTGTTTTTAAACACAAAAATTATTTCAAACAACAAATAAAGTTTTGTTTAATTTATACCTCAAAACCCAAATTTATGCAGAAAAAATGTGTATCTTAATTATGCTCCAGCAGAAATAAGCTACACATTTTAGAAACAAATAAATTGAGTGGAAAAGAGCAGGAAACGATGCCGATTGAAAAATTCACCCAACTCGTCCAAAAAGAGATTGGGGAGAAAAAATAAAAGAGAGTGCTATAGTTAAAAACTAGACACCGCCTTTTTAAGGGGCTGTATTAAATAAAATAGTCTTATGGAAATAATTTCGCGATTTTCCATAAGACTATTTCTTGTTTCCAGCGTTATCAAACCATTACTCAACAACCTCAACATCATCATAATACACTCTTTTCACTTCTTCTCCTGTTGGAAGTAAAATATCCATGCTTACCGTATCACACCAATGTAAATGAGGGTCGCCCGAATGAGCTTGTGATCGTCCCACAAAAACACCGCAACTGCAATCACCGCCCATTTCTCTCGTAACTTTAAGACTCTTACCAATAACATTGTAATAAAAGAAGCGATTTGATTTTGTGTCGCGGAAACGAACTGTTTTTGCCATATTAACCAACCTTTCCTTTTTTTAAAAGTTCAAGATATAAAACAATCCGTATTCATTCTTACCTCAAAACCCGAATTTTTGCAAGAAAAAATGTTCCTCTTGTTTAAGCGATAGCAGAATTAAGGAGAACATTTTAAAAACATTAAGACAACAACTTGAATATTTCTTCAATCTAGCTTTATTAGATGTCCAGATTCTGCACCGCTTTGGCGTGAGATTCTATGAAAAGGCGGCGGGATTCCACGTTGTCGCCCATTAATATCTCAAAAATTTTGTCGGCCTCTTCAGCGTCCTTGATGCTGACTTGCTTGAGAATCCTGTTTGACGGATCCATTGTCGTCTCCCAAAGCTCGCCCGGGTTCATCTCGCCCAAACCTTTGTACCTTTGGACGGTGTAATTTTCTTTTCCTTTCATCAATTTTTCTTTCTCGCCGTCGTTATAAGCGTAATTTATATCTTTTCCTTTGAAAATTTTATAAAGTGGCGGTTGGGCGATATACAAATAACCTTGCTCTATCAAAGGCGCATAATATCTGAAAAATAAAGTTAGCAACAAAGTTGTAATGTGCGAGCCGTCCACATCAGCATCAGTGGCGATTATTATTTTGTGGTATCTTAATTTGGAAATATCAAACTCGTCGGCAATGGCCGCGCCTAAAGCGATAATCAAAGCTTTGATTTCTTTGAAAGCCAGCATTTTGTCTAAACTCGTTCTTTCCACATTCAAAATTTTTCCTTTCAAAGGCAAGATCGCTTGCGTTCTTCTGTCTCGGCCTTGTTTGCTGGAACCGCCGGCGGAATCCCCTTCAACGATAAAAATTTCCGCCTCGCTGGCGTCTCTGGTTTGGCAATCGGCCAGCTTGCCCGGCAAAGTCAAACCTTCCAAAACGCCTTTTCTCAACACGCTTTCTTTGGCGGCTTTGGCGGCTTTTCTGGCCTTGAGCGCCAACAAGACTTTGGAAACTATGGTGCGGGCGTCGCTCGGGTTTTCCTCCAAAAACGCCGAAAAAGCTTCCCCGAAAACGGACTCTACCGCCGTTCTGGCTTCCGGATTGCCGAGCTTGGCTTTGGTCTGCCCTTCAAATTGAGGCTCTCTTAACTTAATCGATATGACCGCCGTCATTCCTTCCCGCACATCATCTCCGGTAAAATTGTCTTCGTTTTCTTTGATGATATTATTTTTTCTGGCGTAGTCGTTGATAGTTCTGGTAAGCGCCGTTCTAAAACCGGTCAGGTGCATACCGCCGTCCGGAGTCTTAATGTTGTTGGCAAAACTTATTTCTTTGATGTCTATTTCTTCAATGTATTGAACGGAGCTTTCCACCATAATTCCTTCCGCCTCTTTCTCAACGTAAAAAACTTTATCATGAATCGGTTTTTCTCCGTGATTAAGATGCCTGACCAAGGACATCAGCCCGCCTTCAAAATAAAAAGTGAACGATTCCGCCGGCAGTTTCAATGAATCCAGATACAAAATTTTGGCGTCGTCTATTTTGCCTTCGTAACCCCTTAAATCCACCACTCTTATCCTTAATTTTTTGACCAAATAAGCCTGCTGGCGAAGATGATTTAAAATAGTTTGGTAGTTGAATTTAATTTCCGAAAATATTTTGGGGTCCGGTTCAAAGGTGACGACGGTGCCGCGATATTCGCTTGGACCGACTTTTTTCACTTTGGCTTGAGGCTCTCCGATTTTGTACTCCTGAATATGCTTGCCTCCGTCTTGGTGAACTTCCACTTTCAGCCAAATGGAAAGAGCGTTGACCACCGAAGCGCCGACACCGTGCAAACCGCCGGAAATTTTGTACGATTCTCCGCCGAATTTTCCTCCGGCGTGAAGCGTCGTCATCACCGTTTCCAGAGCGGAAACTCCGGTTTGTTTATGAATGCCGACAGGGATGCCTCGGCCGTTATCGGCCACTCTTACTTTATCGCCGGGCAAAATCGCCACTTCTATCTCGTTAGCGAACCCGCCCATCGCCTCATCGCGGCTGTTGTCAAAAATTTCCCAAACCAAATGATGCAACCCGTCCACTCCGGTAGATCCGATGTACATTCCCGGCCTTTTGCGCACCGGCTCCAAGCCTTCCAAAATATAGATGTCGTCGGCCGTATAATCGCCCCGCCCGCCATCGCTACGCTCAGGCGTTAGCGGGCGGGCTTTTTTGCCCTTGTTTTTAGCAGGATTTTCCTTAGCCATAATATGCTCTAATTATAACATAATTTCCGAAATTTTCATCATTTTTACTTCCTTACTTCCCAATCTTCGTTGGCTTCCACAACCTCAAACACTTTTTCCATAACGGCGTTGATTTCTCCGTCGGTGAGAGTTTTTTCCGGCGATTGGAAGATAAGATGAAAGGCCAAGCTTTTTCTTTCTTCATTTTCGTAAACCCCCACACCATTACTGGTGTGGGGGTAAATATCAAACAAATCGGTGTCAATCAAAAGTTTTCCAGCCGTGTTTTCTATGACGTCTAAAACATTTTCCACTTTTTCGTTAAGCGGAACAAAGACGGCAATATCTCTGACGATAGCCGGATATTTGGAAACCGGCTCGTATTCAACGCTTTCGTCCGCCAACTTTACCAATTCGTCAAAATCAAATTCAAAAGAATTGGCATCTATGTGGCCTATTGTTTTGCCGTCAGCCTGGACTTCCGCCACTTTGTTGTCGTGATCTTTGTAAAAAAAATCGTCTATGCCCAAACCGTTAAGCAACTCGTCGGCCACGCCTTTCATTTCGTAAAAATCAGCTTTGTTGCTTATGGCGCCTATGGCCATTCTTTCTCCGTTTTTGGGAAAAATTTTTCCCAACTCAAAAATTTTTATGTTTTTGAAATATTTGCTGTTTTCTTTAATGTTCGCCTCAAACCCATTCGTCAAATTCGTTCTTAAAAATTTCTTGTCTTTAGAGGGCGGGTTTTGCAGTTCCCAATCGCCGTTTTTGACAAAAGAATAATTATAAACTTCGGAAAATCCCAAGCCTGTCATAATGTTTCTTGCCGCGGAAGCGAAAAATAAAGCATCGTTTCTCTTGGGCGGAACAAGCAAGCCTTCCGGAATTTTTTCTTCTATCTTTTCGTAGCCGTAAATACGGGCGACTTCTTCAATTATATCTTCTTTAATCTTTAAATCAGTCCTTTCTGACGGCGCGCCGACGGAAAAAACATCCCCTTTTTTGCTTACTTCCATTCCTAGCCGGCTTAAAATATCCGTTATTTCTTTTTCGGGAATTTTCACCCCCAGAATTTTTTCAAAATCGCTTTCTTTGATAAAAATAATTTCTCTTTCTTCAGGCTCCGGCAAAGAAATTTTTGCGTCCAATTTTAAAATAGCGGCAATGTCTCTTATCACTCCAAGATAATCAATATAATCGTAAGCGCGGTTGGGTAAAATTTTAACGTCAAGTTCGTAATCGCCGTTTTTCGGCTCTACAGATTCCACTTCCTGCGAATGCATAGTCAAAAGCTCGGCCGATTTTTCCGGAGCCGGAAGTTTTTCGTCAAAATGCGATTGTATCCAATTGTAACTTATTTTCATAACTAAAACTGTTTCAAAAATCTTAAATCGCCGGAATAAAACAGCCTGATATCGTCAATATTATGCTTGATCATCGCCAATCTATCCACGCTCATTCCGAAAGCGAATCCTTGCCACTCGTTCGGATCAAGCTTCATATTGTCCAAAATTTTCGGATGAACCATCCCCGCTCCTGCAATTTCCAGCCATTTATCTTTAAACTTCATATCCACTTCCACCCCGGGCTCAACGAACGGGAAATAACTGGCGCGAAATCTGATGTCTATGTTTTCGTCGTCGAAAAATCTTTGTAAAAATATTTTTATGACAGCCTTAAGATTGGCTAGATTTGTTTTCCTGTCCACCATCAGCCCCTCAATCTGGTAAAATTGCGTTTCGTGTGTCGCGTCGGTGGCTTCCATTCTGAAAACCCGTCCGGGCGATATTATCCGAAAAGGCGGCTGGTTGCGTTCCATATATCTTATCTGCACCGAAGAAGTATGAGTGCGAAGCAAAAGTTTTTCTTTGCTTTTTAGCCAAAAAGTGTCCTGCATCGCTCGCGCCGGATGGTCGGCGGGGATGTTTAGGGCGTCAAAATTATAATACTCGGTTTCCAATTCCGGCCCGTCTGCTACTTCAAAGCCCATAGACTGGAAAATATCACCGGCCTTATCCATCACCTGCGTCAAAGGATGCAAATGCCCCCTTTCCATCTTCTTGCCCGGAGCGGTTACGTCTATGAATTTTTTTCTTTTATCAGTCATTGTTGATATGCAATCATAATAACTGTTTTTTAGTTTTTTTCCAAGGAAAAACAAAAAGTCCAGCCCTCCCGTGCTGAACTTTGTAGATTGTTTATGTTTATTTCTTATATGTATTGTTTTTACACAGCTACTGCTGTTTTACTATTGTTTAACTTGGTAACCATTACTTTTGGTAAAACTACAGTTTCAATTTTGCAGAGATTTACTCCTATGGGGCAATTACTACAATCGTTCTTTTTTATAACCACTTTGATGTACTTATACCTCTTGTCTGTAAAAATTTTATTACTAAACCCAGTTTCGCTTTGGATTGCTTTCATAATACACCCAATAATTCCATCATTACTCTTGCTAACACAAGAACATTTCAACTCTATTGGGTTTTTTTTAGTCCCCAAAACAGGTTTAGGCATAAATCTTTCCCCCTTCTTCAAAAACAATATTCATTTAGCTAAACACTATCACGATCACACTTCAATCAATCAAAAAATAACTAAATAGACCCCCCCTTTCTTTCCTCCAAAAATTTAAAAACGAAATAATATAAGGAATATAAATATATTTTAAAAGGTCAATTTAAGCTGATTGCATTGTATCAAAAAAAATAAAACAACGCAATAGCTGCTACGCGCCATGACAATGTTTATACTTTATCGGAGTTCCGTCCACTTTCTTCGCTCCGCACGGGCAGGGGTCGTTGCGGCCGGCTTCTTTTTTGGCGGAAGAAGAAGTCAAATTGGCCGAGACATTGCCTATCATCGGGCCGGAATTGTGGATTTCCAAAACCGGCTCTTGTTTGAGTTCCGCTATTTGTCCGCCTGCCCGCCACGCATTCGCTGACGAAGCGGGCGGGCCGACTTTCAAAGCCATCTCGGCGATGGCGTTGTCTATAGCCGCTTCCATCCGGATAAAAAGTCCCCGGCCTTCGTTTTTGTATTCCACCAACGGGTCTTTCTGCCCGTAGGCTCGCAAGCGGACGGACGACCTCATATAATCCATCGCTTCCAGATGCTCCACCCAAAGCATATCTATCGCTTGCAACATAAGCATCCTCTGGCTGTGGAAAAATTTATCATCGCCCAATTCCGCCTTTCTTTTTTCCAAAGCTTCAACTTTTTCCGTTGAGTCAGAAAATATGCTTTTTAATTCTTCCAAAACGAAATCATTTTCTCCGTACAAAATTTTCTTTCTTCTTTCGTAAATTATTTTTCTCTGGTGATTTAAAACATCGTCGTATTCCAACAAATGTTTCCTGGCGTCAAAATTGAATCCTTCTATTTTAGACTGCGCCGATTCAATCGCTTTGGAAAGCATCCTGTTTTCAATCGGCTGATCTTCGGGTATGCCAAGACGGCCCATCAAGCCCTTGATTCTGTCCGAGCCGAAAACCCTCATCACGTCGTCTTCCAAAGAAATATAAAATTGCGTTTCGCCCGGGTCGCCCTGCCGGCCCGACCGGCCTCTTAACTGATTGTCTATTCTTCTGGCTTCGTGCCTTTCCGTGCCCAACACGAATAATCCGCCCGCTTTTCTCACCTCTTCGGCTTCTCCCGCAATCGGCGGATTGCCGCCCAAAACGATATCCACGCCTCGCCCGGCCATATTGGTGGCGATAGTCACTCCGCCCTTTTTTCCGGCTTGAGCGACAATTTCGCCTTCTTTTTCGTGATGTTTGGCGTTAAGAACGGTATGAGGCACGCCTTCTTTTTTTAACAGCGCCGAAAGATATTCGTTTTTGTCTATGGAAACCGTGCCGACAAGAATCGGCTGGCCGGTTTGGTGGACTTCTTTTATTTTACCGGCTATGGCTTGGAA
>Ga0209212_1006466_pt1 | contig 13390 bp, 13 predicted proteins | sample RifGroC2_FD_183996 | JGI IMG/M metagenome (GOLD analysis project Ga0209212, IMG submission 183996) | Groundwater microbial communities from Rifle, Colorado, USA - Groundwater C2 (SPAdes) (version 2) | ecosystem: Environmental > Aquatic > Deep subsurface > Groundwater | place: Rifle, Colorado... | reverse complement strand
TCGCCTTCCGATGGCTGAGCATAATCAGCAACTGAAAATATTCGTGATTCGATGTTCATAACAGACTCCTGTGGTTTAAAAATGCAATCGGCGCGCTGGTGGGTAAGTTCTAACGTTAAGTGGACACCCTAAAACGCGCCAGTAAAGGCATCTTCGAGGTGTACAATCTGGCATCCATCCTGCAATGCCTTGTTTGTATTGGGAGCGAAATTATGGTACCCCCTAATTTTTCTGATAAAAGCACCACTGCAAACTCTCCAAAGTTACTTGATCAAGTACGCGGCAAGTTGCGCGTGAAGCACTACAGCATTCGTACCGAACAAACTTACGTGGACTGGATTAAACGCTATATTTTGTTTCACGGCAAGCGCCACCCGAAAGATATGGGGGCGCGCGATGTGGAGGCTTTCTTGACGCATCTGGCGGTAGCAGGCAAGGTTGCCGCCTCCACACAGAATCAAGCCAAGAGCGCGCTGCTGTTCCTCTACCGCGAAGTGTTGGAAATTCAATTGCCGTGGCTGGATAACATCACTCAGGCCAAGGCGCCCAAGCGCTTGCCCGTGGTATTGACGGTTAGCGAAGTGCAGTCTGTGTTGGCGCGTCTGACTGGAACGCATGCGCTGATCGCTTCGTTGTTGTATGGCGGGGGCATGCGTCTGATGGAGGCGGTGCGCTTGCGGGTGAAGGATGTGGATTTTGCCCGCCGTGAAATTATTGTGCGCGAAGGCAAGGGATTCAAGGACAGGGTAACGATGTTGCCAGAGGCCGTGGTTGCGCCGCTCAAGGCGCATCTGGCTAAAGCGAAAGCCTTGCACGATGAGGATTTGGCGCAGGGGTATGGTGAGGTGTACCTGCCTTTCGCACTGGATAAGAAATATCCGAATGCCGGGCGCGAATGGGGCTGGCAGTATATTTTTCCTTCCAGAAATTTATCGGTTGACCCGCGCTCCGATAAGACGCGCCGCCATCATGTGGATGAGAAAGGCGTGCAGCGCGCGGTGAAGCAGGCGGTGCGCGATGCGGAGCTGACCAAGCCCGCCACGCCGCATACCTTGCGCCATTCCTTCGCCACGCATCTGTTGCAATCCGGCTATGACATCAGGACAGTGCAGGAACTGCTTGGCCATTCGGATGTTTCCACCACGATGATCTACACCCATGTGCTGAACAAAGGCGGCAAGGGCGTAATCAGCCCGCTGGATAGGTAAAATCTTGAGCGAAATATTTTCTGTCGAGTCGCTGACCACTTCCTTGCGCAACGGCGTTCCCATCGTCGATGGCATTTCGTTCGGCATCAAGCAGGGCGAGACTTTTGCGCTGCTCGGCGAATCGGGCTGCGGCAAGTCGATGACGGCGCTGTCGCTGCTGCGCCTGCTGCCGGAGGGTATGGTGCATGCGGGCGGGGCGGCGCGACTGGATGGCGTGGAGCTGTTCGGCTTGCGCGAACGGGAGATGCGCGACGTGCGCGGCGGCAAGATGGCGATGATCTTTCAGGAGCCGGGGCTGAGTTTGAATCCGGTGCTGACCGTCGGCCAGCAGATCGCCGAGGCGTTGGCGTTGCATCAGAACCTGCGCGGCGCAGCGGCGCGGCAGCGGTGCGCGGAATTGCTGGCCGAGGTCGGTATCCCCGATGCGGCTCGGCGCGTGGCGGAATATCCGTTCCAGTTTTCCGGCGGGATGAAGCAGCGCGTGATGATTGCGATGGCATTGGCCGGGCAACCCAAATTGCTGATCGCGGACGAGCCGACCACCGCGCTGGATGTGACGATCCAGGCACAGGTGCTGCAATTGTTGCGCGATACGCAGGATGCCACCGGCATGGCGCTGCTGTTGATTACCCACGATCTCGGCGTGGTGGCGGAAATGGCGCACCGGGTCGGTGTGATGTATGCCGGGCAGATTGTCGAGCAGGCCAGCCGCGCGCAGTTGTTCGCCCAGCCGTTGCATCCCTACACGCAGAAACTGTTTGCCGCCTTGCCGGGCGCGCAGCGCAGCGGGCAGGTATTGGCGGCGATCTCCGGCAGTGTGCCGCAGCCGGGCAGCATCATGCGGGGCTGCCGCTTTACGCCGCGCTGCGATAAGGCGTGGGCGTTATGCGGCGAACGAACGCCGGACTGGACGGTGCTGGAGGATGGGCGGGGGGTGCGGTGCCATCTTTATCAGGAGCGTGGAGTGGGGAGCGAGGAGCGGGGGGAAACACCCTCTCCCCCAGCCGGCTTCGCCCCCCTCGCTGCGCTCTCCCCGCAAGCGGGAGAGGGGAGCGCGATAGCACGGGAGAGGGGGGGTCAATCTTCGCTTCTGCAAGTTAAAGACTTGCAAGTCCATTTCCCGATCCGCAAAGGCATCTTGCAGCGCGTCACCGGGCGGGTGAAGGCGGTGGACGGGGTATCGCTGGAGATTCCGCAGGGGCGCACGCTGGCGCTGGTCGGCGAATCCGGCTGCGGCAAGACCACGCTGGGCAAGGCGTTGCTGCAATTGATTCCGCCCACGGCGGGCAGCGTGCAGTTTGCCGGGCGCGAGCTGACCGGGCTCGCGGCGCGCGAATTGCGCACCCGGCGCGCGGCGATGCAGATGGTGTTCCAGGATCCCTACGCTTCGCTGAACCCGAAAATGCGTGTCGCGGAAATTCTCGAAGAGGGTATGGCCGCGCTGAATATCGGCAGCGGCAGCGCGGCGCGCCAGACGCTTATCGACACGCTGCTCGACCAGGTCGGCCTGGCGCGCAGCGCCAAGTGGCGTTATCCGCATGAATTCTCCGGCGGGCAGCGGCAGCGTATCGCGATCGCGCGCGCGCTCGCCGTGTCGCCGCAACTGTTGATCTGCGACGAACCGACCAGCGCGCTGGATGTGTCGGTGCAGGCGCAAATTTTGAATCTGCTGAAATCGCTGCAACAGGAATTGAACCTGAGCTATTTATTCATCACCCACAACCTCGCGGTGGTGGAGTATCTCGCGCACGAAGTATGCGTGATGTATCTCGGGCGCATCGTCGAGCGCGGCACGGCGGAAGAAGTGTTGCGCGCGCCCAAACATCCTTATACGCAGGCCCTGTTGTCTGCGGTACCGCGCATCGATGGCAAAGGAAGGGGCTGACTTCCTCGCCCATTCGCTGCCCATGCGGCCGGGTATCCGCGCGGGCACAAAAGCGTGCCCACCCTACCATCATTGATTTTCATCATTGATTTGCATCATCAATTTCAGAGAACAAATTTACCGCGAATAACGGATAGTTAAGATTGACGCCCGGACGTTTTAGGATTACAAAGGCAACAGAGTACCCGGAAGTTTTCGGGTAGTTGAGCGGTAACCTGATTGCAGTTCTTTTTCATCTAAAGGAGTAAATTATGAGCACCAAACAAGCAAGCATCGAAAGCGACATCAGCAAGGAAAAACTCATGCAGGATTTGCGTGTCGTAGTGGCGGATGCCGAGGAGTTGTTGCACGCAACAGCCGGTCAGGCGGGTGAAAAAGTTGCGGCGGTGCGCGAGCGCATCCAGGGAAACCTGGCGGTGGCCAAGGAGCGGCTCGTGGCGGCAGAACAGGCAGTGGTTGCGAAGGCCAAACAGGCAGCGAAGGCCACCGACGATTATGTGCATGAAAATCCATGGAGAGCCGTTGGGGCCGCCGCCGGCATCGGTCTGGTCATAGGAATGCTGATCGCGCGGGGTCGTTAAGCAATGCCGGAAGCAAGCTCCAGTCTGATGGGGTCGGTCAGGCAGATGCTGTCTACACTGACCTCCATCGCTGCGACACGGCTTGAACTGCTGGCGAACGAGTTGCAAGAGGAGCGTCTGCATTTGACGCAGATGCTCATTTTTGCTTCGTGCGCGTTGTTCTGTTTCGGTATCGGTATCCTGTTGCTCACGGCGTTCATCGTGGTGCTGTTCTGGGACGATCACCGCCTCGCGGCGCTTGGTATGTTGAGCGTCCTTTTCTTTGTCTTGGGCGCGCTGATGGCGATGCTGCTGCGCAGCAAGGCGCAGGCTAAATCCCGGCTATTTTCCGCCAGCCTGGCCGAATTGGCCAAGGACGCCGAATTGACCAAGGGCAGAGCAACTGAAAACCAACCATGACCGGTCCGAGCAGCCATGAATAGCCAACGGCTCAGGATAATGCAGCGTCGCGGCGAACTGCTGGCGAAAATCGCCGCGCAACGCGAGCAGATAGCGGAAGCCGGCGCGCGCTGGCAAGCTCCGCTGGCGCTGGCGGACCAAGGATTGGCCGTGGTGCGTTTTTTGCGTTCCCATCCTGCATTGGTCGCCGGCGTGGTCGCGCTGTTCGTGGTTCGTCGGCGCGGCGTGGTGGGTTTGGTGAAAGGCGGATGGCGGGTGTGGCAGGGATACCGCTACCTCACCGCGTTCTCGAAAAAATTATCGTCGCGAACCTAAGGAAACGCGGATTAATTCGTCATCCCCGCCTTCGCGGGGATGACGAATTAATCCGCGTTTCCTAGTGTAGTGCGCCATTTTGTTTGGAACTTATACCAGCGGCCAGCACTGTATTGCAGGTCGGGTTTCAACCCGACGTGTCGGGCTAAAGCCCGACCTGCAAGGGGTTGCGCACAAGTACCGTCAAGAACGATGCACTACTAGTATCGCGTCACGTATAAAACGACGGATGCAATGTTTCGTGCTTATCCGGTTGTTTCCCAAAACAACATCTACCGTAGGGCGGATGAGCGCAGCGTTATCCGCCGTATGTGGGTCGCTCATTCGGCGGATAACGCTGCGCTCATCCGCCCTACAAAACCCATACAGCATTGGGTACGTTTAGCTATTTTGGGAGCCAACCGGATAAGCACGAACCGCCCCATCCCCCTCCGAACCTCCCCCTTGAAGGGGGAGGAACTTGGCTCCCTCCCCTTCAAGGGGAGGGGAGGGTTGGGGTGGGGATGGGGGTGAATGGCGCCACGCGTACGGCAAATCATGCGTGACGCGACACTAGCCATTCGACTCAGTGAGCAAAGAACGCTCACTCAGTCGCTGGTTATCCATGGGAATGCATCAGGGAACACTCCGCGTCCCGTACCGCAGAGCGGCACGGCCGGCGTTCCCACGCGGAGCATGGGAACGATGCAATGTCGCCAAAATTACTGGCTGCTGTGTAATTAAAATGATGTTTCGTAATTTACGATTTGCAAAACTAGGTCCCGTGGTTTTCGCTGTTTACAACAACATTTACGCGTTTTAACGCGCCGTTTTTGGCTGTGCCGTTTTGCGCGGCTTTATGCGGTTGATTGGCAGATTTGCTCAGGCGGGCGGAAGGCTTGCGGGGCGCAGCATGGGCGACGTTAATGGCCTGGCCGACCCGGATGATTTTCAACGGCCCATTCCACTGTTTCAATTGGTTGATGCTGATATGGTAACGGCGCGCCAACCCGCCAAGTGTATCGCCCTTGCGCACGATATGCCTGATAGTCCGGCCGCTATCGTAACTAGGCGCAAGGTGCATGTTGAACGCTGCAAATTCATCACCCTCCTCGCTTTCGTTTTCATTGACCGGCACCAGCAAGATTTGCCCGGTGCTGACCTGAGTGCGTCCTGACAGGCCGTTTACCGATTTGAGTTTTGCCACGGAAAGGCCAAAGCGCGGGGCAAGACGGTCAAGCCGCTCGCCCTTCTTGGGTTGGTAGGCTTGCCAGCTGACCAGCGGCTTGTCATAGTTTTCCAGATTGGCGCTGAAGGTTTCGACGGCGTCTATCGGCAGCAGAATCAAGTCGCTGCTGTCTTGCAAAATGACCGGGCGGTTGTGTGCGGGATTGAGCGCTTCAAACTCATCGATTGAAATGTCGGCCAGTTGTGCGGCCAGTTTCACATCCATGTGCTTGGAAGTGGCAACGGCGGCAAAATAGGGTTCATCGGGGATGTCTTGCAACACCAGACCGAAGCTGGCAGGGCTGGCAATGATATTTTTGATGGCCAGCAATTTTGGTACATAGTTACGTGTTTCGTTCGGCATTTTCAGGCTGGTGTAATTGACCGGCAGGCCACGCTTGCGGTTGCGCGCCTGCGCGCGTTGCACCGCGCCCTCGCCCCAGTTGTAGGCGGCCAGCGCCAGCTCCCAATCGCCGAACATGCCATGCAGTTTTTGCAGATAGTCGAGCGCGCCGTTGGTCGCGCTGATGACATCGCGCCGGCCGTCATACCACCAGTTCTGTTCCATGCCGAAATGCTTGCCGGTGGAAGGGATGAATTGCCAGATGCCCGAGGCGCGGCTGGTCGAATACGCGCCAGGATTGAAGGCGCTTTCTATCATCGGCAGCAGCGCGATTTCACTGGGCATGCCGCGCCGTTCCACTTCTTCCGTGATGTGGTGAAGATAGCGGCGCGCGCGGTCGGTCATGCGCGCCATGTAATCGGGGCGGCTGGCATACCATTGCTCATGCTTCGCGACCAAAGGGCTCTCCAGGTCGCGCATGGCGAAACCGCTGCGAATGCGCAGCCAAAGGTCGCCCGCTGCCAATTCATTGTCCGGGATGAGTTCCAGCTTGATATTGCGCGCGTTTAAAAATGTCAGGGGAATAGCGGAGTCGGTGGAAGAGACGCTCAGTGCGAGCTGTTCATCCGCGTGCGCGATTGGAAAGGCTAAAGTGCAAAGGGCAAGCAGCGCGGAAAAAATCAGTCGAATCAATGGCACTTGCGCCCTCCTGAAGGTAAAAACTAACGCGATGGTAGTCGAAGTGCTGCGGCCGGGTCAACCGAAACGGTATGAACAAATTGGGCGAGCTGTAGGGGCAGGTCTGATAGCCAGCCACTACAGCTGCGGCGTAATGCCTGCAGTTGATAACGAAACGGCGCCAATCAGTGCACGGCGTTTTTCAACTGTTCCAGAATGGCGGGATTCTCGAGAGTAGAAACATCCTGGGTGATTTCTTCCCCTTTGGCGATGGCGCGCAGCAGGCGGCGCATGATTTTTCCGGAGCGGGTCTTGGGCAGATTGTCGCCGAAGCGGATTTCGTCGGGTTTGGCGATCGGGCCGATTTCCTTGCTCACCCAGTTGCGCAGCATTTCGGCAATTTCCCTGGCCTTGGCCGGGTCGTCCGGGCGCGCGCCCTTCAGCACGACGAAGGCCGCTATCGCTTCGCCCTTGATTTCATGCGGCTTGCCGACCACGGCGGCTTCCGCGACCAGCGGGTTGGCGGCCAGTGCCGATTCGATTTCCATCGTCCCCAGGCGGTGACCCGAGACATTCAGCACGTCGTCGATCCGCCCCATGATCCAGAAATAACCGTCTTCGTCGCGGTGTGCGGAGTCGCCCGCCAAATAATAGCCGCGCATTTCTTCGGGGAAATAACTTTTTTTGTAGCGTTCCGGGTCACCCCAGATGGCGCGAATTTGCGACGGAAACGGGCGTTTGATGACGAGGAAGCCGCCGTGCTTGTTATGCACTTCGTTGCCGGCTTCGTCGACGATGGTTGCGATGATGCCGGGCAGCGGCAGCGTGCAGGTGCCGGGCTTGATCGGCATCGCGCCGGGCAGCGGGGCGATCATGTGCGCGCCGGTCTCGGTCTGCCACCAGGTGTCCACGATCGGGCAGTGCGAACGGCCGACCTCGGTGTAGTACCACATCCACGCCTCGGGGTTGATCGGCTCTCCGACCGAGCCGAGCAGGCGCAGGCTGGACAAATCATACTTTCCGGGCAAGTCGCCGCCCAGCTTGATGAGCGAGCGGATCGCCGTGGGCGCGGTATAGAAAGTCGTCACCTTATGATCCTGGATCATCTTCCAGAAGCGCCCGGCATCCGGGTAGGTCGGGATGCCTTCGAAGATCACTTGCGTCGCGCCCATCGCCAGCGGGCCGTAGGTCACGTAGCTATGGCCGGTGACCCAGCCCACGTCGGCGGTACACCAGAAAACGTCGGCAGGCTTGTAATCGAACACCCATTGCATCGTCAACATCGCCACGAGCAAGTAGCCGCCACTGGAATGTTGCACACCCTTGGGTTTGCCGGTGGAGCCGGAAGTGTAGAGGATGAATAGCGGATGCTCCGCACCGACCCATTCCGGTTCGCAGGCGGCGCTTTGCTCCGCCACCAGTTCATGCCACCAGACATCGTGCCGCGCGTTCCAGGCAGTTTCGCAGGCGGCGCGCCGGTAGACGATGACGCTGTGCACCATCCCGCAATTTCCCATCGCCAGCGCTTCGTCCACCGCCGGTTTCAGCGGCATCACCTTGCCGCCGCGCATTTGCGCGTCGGCGGTAATCACCGCACAGGCTTGCGCATCGGTGATGCGTTCGTGCAGGCTCTTGGAGGAGAAGCCGGCGAACACCACCGAATGGATCGCGCCGATGCGCGCGCAGGCTTGCATCGCAACCACCGCCTCGATGCTCATCGGCAGGTAGATCACGACACGGTCGCCCTTTTTGATGCCGCGCGATTTCAGGCCGTTGGCGAATTGGCAGACGCGCGCGTGCAGGTCGCGGTAATTGATTCTCGTCACCGCGCCGTCGTCGGCTTCGAAAATGATCGCGGTCTTTTCCGGCTGGCTGGCGAGATGTTTGTCGAGGCAGTTGTAAGAAACATTCAGCACGCCATCTTCGAACCACTTGAAGAAGGGCGTGTCGCTTTCGTCCAGCACCTTGGTGAAAGGCCGCTTCCACAGCAAGGTATCGCGCGCCAGCTTGGCCCAGAAGCCCTCATAGTCCTGCTCCGCCGCCTTGCACAAGGCTTTGTAACTGTCCATGCCCGAGACATTGGCCTGCTTGACGAATTCATCGGAAGGGCTGAAAACACGAGTTTCGTGCAATATCGATTGGATGTTGGACATGCGATCTCCTGATTAGCGTTCGTTGTTGAATCCGGGAAGACAAGCTTTGCAAGGAGGTGAATGTAGTTTTTTATTGCACTGCCTGTCAACCAAAGCAAAGCCCCCAGCCGGTTACGGCAAGCATGTTTCCAGGCTTATGTCACACCGAAAGACGCTTAAAAAATGCCAAACTGCGTTAAAATTGCCTCCACAAAGGATAATCCAGCCTCAGGAGAGTTTGTGCCACACCGCAACAGCATCAAAACGCCCCGCTTTCTTTGATTATGCTGGACGTGGATTTTTTCAAAAACTACAACTACGGTTGTGGGCATCCCGCCGGAGACCAGGTGCTGACTTCCGTCGTCAAAACGCTCAAATCGCAATTGAACCGCCCCACCGATGTGCCGGATTGACATTGATCTAATGCTTGCCTTTGCCGCATTTTTTGACAAGAATGGCGCGCCCCCAAGGCCGTCGGCCATAATGCAGAAAATAGCGGATTCATTAAACCCCTTAATACTGAAGGAACGTCATGCCTCCATCCACAAGTAAAAAACCGGCCAAAACAGCAAAAAACACCGATACCAAATTGTTCGTGCTGGACACCAACGTATTGCTGCATGACCCGACCAGCCTGTTCCGTTTCGAAGAGCATGACATCTGCCTGCCGATGTTTGTGCTGGAGGAACTGGACAACAAGAAAAAAGGCATGACCGAAGTCGCACGCAATGCCCGCCAGGCCAGCCGCTTCCTCGACGAGATCGTCAGCGATGCGCCGCACAATATCGAGGAAGGCATCGCGCTGGAATCCGCCGCGCACAAGAACTGCACCGGGAGGCTGTTCCTGCAAACCAGTTTCATCAAACATGAGTTGCCGCAGCATCTGGAACTGGGCAAGGCGGATAACGCGATCCTCGGCGTCGTTATCGGCCTGCAACAACTTCAGCCGCAGCGCGCGGTGATCCTGGTCAGCAAAGACATCAACATGCGCATCAAGGCGCGCGCGCTGGGTCTGGAGGCGCAGGATTATTTCAACGACAAGGTGCTGGAAGACACCGACCTGCTCTACACCGGCGTGCTGCCGTTGCCGGACGATTTCTGGGACAGGCACGGCAAGGACATGAAGTCGTGGCAGAAGGAAGGCCACACTTATTACCAGATACGCGGCCCGCTGTGCGCGGCATTTTTCGTCAACCAGTTCGTCTATCAGGAAAACGGCACGGCGTTTTATGCCGTGGTGCTGGAGCAGGATGAGAATACCGCGCTGCTGCGCACGCTGACCGATTACACGCACAGCAAAAACAACGTGTGGGGCATCACCGCGCGCAACCGCGAGCAAAGCTTCGTGCTCAACCTGCTGATGGATCCGGAGATCGATTTCGTCACCTTGCTGGGGCAGGCGGGCACCGGCAAGACCCTGCTGACGCTGGCGGCAGGTTTGATGCAAACACTGGAGACCAAGCTGTATTCGGAAATCATCATTACCCGCGTGACGGTTCCGGTGGGCGAAGACATCGGTTTCCTGCCCGGCACGGAAGAAGAAAAAATGACGCCGTGGATGGGCGCGCTGGAAGACAACATGGACGTGTTGAACAAAACCGACGAGGAAGGCGGCGACTGGGGACGCGCGGCCACACGCGATTTGATCCGTTCGCGCGTCAAGGTCAAATCGCTCAACTTCATGCGCGGACGCACTTTCCTCAACAAGTATCTGATCATCGACGAGGCGCAAAACCTCACGCCCAAACAGATGAAGACGCTGGTGACGCGCGCCGGCCCCGGCACCAAGGTGGTGTGCATGGGCAACATCGCGCAGATCGATACGCCTTACCTAACCGAGGGTAGTTCCGGCCTGACCTACGTGGTGGATCGCTTCAAGGGATGGCCGCACGGCGGCCATGTCACGCTGATGCGCGGCGAGCGGTCGCGGCTGGCGGATTATGCGGGTGAGGTGCTGTAGGAATTATGATCGTTCCCACGCTCCGCGTGGGAATGCAACCTGTGACGCTCCGCGTCACAATTAAAAGTGTTTCTTGTTGAAACTGTCCTCACCGCAGAGCGGTGGCGTATGCATTCCCACGCGGAGCGTGGGAACGATGGAATCACCCTTACGGTGAAGGCTTCAGAAACAATGGACAAAATCGAAAAAACCGATACCGAATGGCGCGAGGAACTCACGCCGGAACAGTACGAGGTGTGCCGCCAATGCGGTACCGAACCGGCCTTCAGCGGCGCCTATTGGGATTGCCATGACGCGGGTATTTACCGTTGCGTGTGTTGCGGCAATGCGCTGTTCGACTCCGATGCCAAATTTGATTCGGGTACCGGCTGGCCGAGTTTCCGGCAGCCCGATCGCCCCGAAAGCGTGACCACACGCGCCGATACCAGCCACGGCATGGAACGCGTGGAAGTGTGCTGCAAACAATGCGGCGCTCATCTCGGGCATCTATTCCCGGACGGCCCGCAACCTGGCGGATTGCGCTTTTGCATCAACTCCGCCGCACTTAAGCTGGAAAAAAATAACTCATGAAACTGCTCTTCGACCTCTTCCCCGTCATCCTGTTTTTCGTCGCTTTCAAGTTCCAGGGCATCTATGTCGCCACGGCAATCGCCATTGCGGCCACTATCGCGCAGATCATCTGGACAAAATTCCGGCACGGCAAGGTGGACACCATGCTGTGGGTGAGCTTCGCCATCATCGGCGTGTTCGGTGGCGCCACGCTGTTGCTGCAGGACGAAACCTTCATCAAGTGGAAACCCACCGTGCTGTACTGGCTGTTCTCGGTCATTTTGCTGGTTTCGAATGTGCTGTTCAAAAAGAACCTGATGCGCACGCTGCTGCAAGAAAAAATCGCCTTGCCGCTGCATATCTGGAACCGCCTGAACCTGAGCTGGAGCCTGTTCTTTGCGGTACTTGGCTTTATCAATTTATATGTGGCGTTCAATTACTCCACCGATGCCTGGGTGAATTTCAAGCTGTTCGGCTTCACCGGATTGATGGCGGTGTTCATCCTGGCGCAAAGCGCGTGGCTGGCAAAATATGTGGACGAGAAGAAGGAAAACAACTGATGTGGTACGCCATCATCGGCCAGGACACGCCGGACAGTTTGGCCAAGCGTATGGCGGTACGCCCCGCGCATCTGGCGCGCTTGCAGACCTTGCAGAATGAAGGCCGTTTGCTTCTGGCGGGTCCCTTTCCGGCGGTGGATGCGCTTGATCCGGGCACGGCAGGCTTCACCGGCAGTTTGATCGTTGCCGAATTCGCGTCGTTGCAGGCAGCACAGGAATGGGCGGAGACTGACCCGTATGCCGCCACCGGTGTGTTCAGGCAAATTACCGTGCAGCCGTTCAAGAAGGTGTTACCCGCATGAGCATGCAGATGGATGCGCTACGCATCATCCAGATGCAGTTTGGCGGCAGCGATATGATGGCGCGCCGCCGTATGATATATTCCGCGCCGGGGAAATAACGAAGCACGAAATACACGCGCTCAACATCCGGGCATATACGCCGGATAAAATTTGATCATCAATTTTTTTATTTATTTTTAAGGAGTACTCGTAATGTTGAAAACTGGCAAATTTGCAGTGCTGGCAATCCTGGGCGCACTGGCGATTAACCCCGCCTTCGCGGAAGATAAATCCGCCGCTCTGGTGAACGGCGTTTCCATTCCGCAGGCGCGCATCGACTTGCGCGTCAAGGCCGCCGCCGCGCAAGGCCAGGCAGACAGCCCGGAACTGCGCAAGGCGATCCGCGATGACATGATCAACATCGAAGTCATGACGCAGGAAGCCGTGAAGGCCGGGCTGGACAAGAATGCCGAAGTGGTGCAGCAAGTCGAACTGGCCAGGCAACAAGTGCTGGTCGGCGCATTCGTGCAGGACTACGCAAAAAATCATCCGATCGGCGAAGACCAGCTCAAGCAGGAATACGACAAGCTGAAAGCCAAGCTGGGCAGCAAGGAATACAACACCCGCCATATCCTGGTGGAAACCGAAGCCGAGGCCAAGGACATCATCGCGCAGCTGGGCAAAAAGGCCAAATTCGAGAAACTCGCCGCAAAATCCAAGGATGCCGGTTCTGCGGCGCAAGGCGGTTCATTGGGCTGGGCAATACCGGGCAATTTCGTTCCTGAATTTGCCAATGCGTTGCTCAACCTGAAAAAGGGCGAATACACCAAGGAGCCGGTGCAATCCCAATTCGGCTGGCATGTCATCAAACTGGACGACACGCGCGACCTGAAAGTGCCGCAATTTGAAGAGGTCAAGCCGCAACTGCAACAGCGCCTGCAACAGCAATCAATCAAAAAGGCGATTGATGAATTGCGCGCCAAGGCCAAGATCGAGTAATTGACAACCTGGTAGAAAAAAGGGGATGCCGCTGGCATCCCCTTTTTTTGTTCTCGAATATTTTTCAAACATTTTAACGGGCATGGTAGGCATGTCCTGACCCTATGCGCGTTTCCCTAGTGTCGCGCCACGCTTGTTTTGCCGTACGCGTGGCGCCCCATCCCCCTCCTAACCTCCCCCTTGAAGGGGGAGGAACCTGGCTCCCTCCCCTTCAAGGGGAGGGTTGGGGTTAACCAGCGACTTGGCTGCGGTCTTTTGCAGCTTAGTCGAATGGCTAGTTGTCTCATCCAGGGG
>Ga0209212_1006464_pt1 | contig 13392 bp, 12 predicted proteins | sample RifGroC2_FD_183996 | JGI IMG/M metagenome (GOLD analysis project Ga0209212, IMG submission 183996) | Groundwater microbial communities from Rifle, Colorado, USA - Groundwater C2 (SPAdes) (version 2) | ecosystem: Environmental > Aquatic > Deep subsurface > Groundwater | place: Rifle, Colorado... | reverse complement strand
GCGCCTGCCGCCTCAGTTCGTACAGATGAGTCTTTTACTTTCAAGACAGCAATCAAGGATTCAACGGCAGGGGCGCCTATACTTACCAGGGCATCAGCGGCACTCCTTTGGACACTATGGGTTTTATCCTCCAGGGCAGCAACCAATGATTCTACAGCACTACCCTCCTTCATCTGTCCGAGAGCGCCTGCAGCCCCGCTCCGCACATATGAGTCTTCATCATTCAGGACAGCTATCAAGGGCTCAACGGCACGGACATCCCTTATCCGTCCGAGAGCGCGTGTTGCTTCAGTTCGTACAGATGATTCCTTATCCTTCAGGGCGGCAATCAATGATTCAACGGCAGGGGCGCCTATACTTACCAGAACACCCACAGCATTCTTAAGGACAGATGGGTCTTTTTCCTTCAGGACGGCAACTAAAGGCTCGACGGCAGGGATACCTATACTTACAAGGGCATCGGCAGCATTCCTAAGGACAGATGAGTCTTTACTCTTCAGGGTGGCAACCAAGGGCACAACGGCAGGGATACCTATACTTACGAGTGCATCGGCAGCATTTATCCGGACACTGAAGCTTGCATCATTCAGCGTAGCAATCAAGGGTTCAACCGCACGGATATCTTTTATCTGTCCGAGGGCATATGCAGCCCCGCTTCGTACGGATGGGTCTTTATCCTTTAGCGCAGCTATCAAGGGCTCAATCATTTCCTTGAGGGCATCCGCCGCATTCCTTTGGATAGATGACTCTTTATCTTTCAGAACGGCAATCAAGGGCTCAACGGCACGGACATCCTTTATCCTTCCGAGGGCATCGGCAGCCTCACTTCTTACAAATGAGTCGTTATCCTTCAGGGCGGCAATCAAAGGCTCAACGGCACGGGCATCCTTTAGCCTTCCGAGGGCGCCGGCAGCCTCACTTCTTACAAATGAGTCATTATCTTTCAGGGCGGCAATCAAGGGACCCACCGCGGGGGCGCCTATATTTGCCAGGGCGCCCGCGGCATTCCTCAGGACGGATGATTCCTTATCCTTCAGGGCAGCAGCCAATGGTTCAACGGCACGGGCATCCTTGATCTTTCCGAGGGCAACAGCAGCTTCTCTTCGCACATATGAATCATTATCCTTCAGGGCGGCAATCAAGGGTTCAACGGCGGGGGCGCCTATACTTCCGAGGGCATCGGCAGCACCGCTTCGAACACTATGTTTTTCATCCTTCAGGGCAGCGGCCAATGGATCAACAGCGCGGATATCCTTTATCTTTCCGAGTGCAAACGCAGCACCGCTTCGAATAGCCGAGTCGTTATCCTTCAGCGCAGCGATCAGGGGTTCAACCGCAAGGGCGCCTATACTTCCTAGGACACCGGCAGCCCCACTCCGGACACTATATTTCCCATCCTTCAAGGCCGCAATCAGAGGTTCCACCGCACGGGCATCCTTTGTCCTTCCGAGAGCAATTACGGCGCTGCGCCGCACCGATGAGTCTTCATCATTCAGGGCAGCAATCAAGGGCTCAACGGTCGGGGTATTCTTTATCTTTCCGAGATCATCTATCGCGTTTATTCGGACCACCGGGTCTTTGTCTTTGAGCTTCTGAACCAATCTATCCACATTGTCTCTTTTGGAAAAGCAGGAACAGAGGAAAAATACGACAAGTAAAGCGAGCGCCACTATTTTCAAAAAGCGGCTTAACGATTTGGCACTATAATATCTCATCATCACCTCTTTACATTGTGCCGGACAGCACGTCGCCTGACGGTTTTCATCGACAGATCCGCCGGCACGAGCGATCAGCGCCGGTAAAAAGCCCGGTGGTGTTCTTAAAAAGGATTACTGAGGGGCTGTTCGGCGGCCCCCGAGACGTTGGCGCATAAAATCGAGAGACCGCAGGCCAAGACGACCAGAATATTCTTCAGCATTTTTTCTCCGAACCTTCGTTGTTAGAAAAGTGTATTATCGATCTTCTTTGATTTGGCCTGTCTTTGATTGATCCGTCGTCTTTTATAGCAATCACCGGAACCACCAGTACAAGAATCAACTGATAGAGACGATTTTGCTTCATACTGATTCGGTCTCCTTTCCAAAATCGGTTTCAAGCATATGAAAAATCGCAGTGTGATCCGCCATGCCGCCCAGTTTCGCCTCGGCGTCCGTCCAGGATTTGAGCAGGGCTTCGCCCGGCAGCGTCTTGGAACCCAGTCTTTTCGCCAGAGAGGTGGCAATGAGGATATCCTTGCGCATCAACCCCAGGTTGAACCCGGAATTGAACAGCTTCGAAACAACATACTGCATCATCTTGTTCTCGGTGCTTTTGTTTTTTACTCCTGGGCCACCACGGTGTTCTTTAGAAGGCCGATGCCCTCGATCTCGACATCCATCACATCCCCCACTTTCACGTTGCAGACGCCCGGTGGGGTCCCCGTCCATATGACGTCGCCGGGACGCAGGGTCATGAAACCCGAGACGAAGCTCACCAGGCGGGGGACGGAGAATATCATGAGGCTCGTGTGGCCGTCCTGCTTCAATTCGCCGTTCACCCAGCTTCGGATGGATAGGTTGTGGGGATCGATGCCGGTGACAAGACAGGGTCCCAGGGGCCCCGAGCCATCAAAGCCTTTGGCCCTGGTCATCCATTTGTCTTTTTTCATCAGGTCCATCGCCCCGAGCTCGTTGCCGCAGGTATAGCCGAGGACGTAGTCCATGGCGTCCTTCTCCGCCACGTTGCGTGCCTGCCGTTTCATCACCACGCAAAGTTCTCCCTCGTAGCGCATCTCTTTGGCAATGGCGGGAAAAACCACGCCTTCCAGAGGGCCGATGACCGCCGTAGCCGGTTTGAAGAAAATGATAGGTTCGGCCGGTTCTTCCCAGCCTTTGTCGCGCAGACGGGCCCTGTAATTCATGCCGCATGCCACCATGATCGTTGGCTCAGCCGGGGCCAGGAGCCTGGCTTCCGAAAGGCAGCAGAGCTTTTCGCCTTTCTTGAACTCACCGTACAGATTGCCCTCCAGCGCGCAGATGGTATCGGGCTCCTCCAGGATCCCCCATTGCCTTTTTCCGTGGAATTGGAACCGCAGGATTTTCATCATTCTCCTCTCCCGTTTCAGTGAAAGGGTGCGTTCTTGACCCATGCCCCGGTGTACGGACTGTCGGGTTACGAAAAGGCGTCGCTGTCGGCGCACTAATGCAGGTTCCCCGGCAGCTTCCAGTCGATCCAGTCGCAGAGCGCTTTTCCCATGACCAGCTCGAGGTCACGACCCTTCAGCCACGGCATTTCTTCGGTGAACATCGTTACGCACTGGCGCATCGTGCAGGGCATGCGCGTGATGTCGGTTCCCCAGAACATGCGCTCGGGTCCGAATGCGTCGAAGATGCGCTGCAGGTACTTGTGGATGTTGCGGTAGGGATAGGGATCGCTCGAATAACTCGGGGCGCCGGTCGCCTTGATCGCCACGTTGGGGTACTTGGACAGAGCCAGCAAATCACCGAGATCGGCGAATCCCGTATCGTCCATGGTGTGGCGAACGCGCGCCATATGGTCGACCAGAAGCTTCAGTCCGGGATGCCGCTCTGCAACTTGCGCAACAATTTTAAGCTTATTTGGTACGAGAAGACCGACCGGCAGCCCGGCGCGTTCAGCGGCAGGCCACACCCAATCCATGGTGCCGTCTGCCAGCCAGTTTTCCTGTCCCTTGCGCAGGAAGGCGAAGCGCAATCCGAGCATCCCCGGTTGAGATTTCCAGTCGGCAACCAGCGAACGGCTCTCGTCTCTGCTCGCGTCGAAAAACCCAAGCACCGCAAGCCGGTCGGGATGCGCGCTTGCCGCTTCGATCGCGATTTCATTGGCATTCGGATCCCAGGACGGCGGGTGCAGCAGCGCGGCGTCCACTCTCCCTTCATCCATTTCCTTCAGTAGGTCTTCCTTGGTGTAACTCGGGATCTGGCGGTGGATGCCCACCGGGGCGCCGCTTTTCCAGATATGGACCTGCGCATCGACTATCAGCATTTTCTCCTCCTGTATAGATAAAATGACACTTTCCTGCTGCCCAAGTCTTTGATGGCCTCCTGCCCGGCGCATCAGGATTTAACGCGTAACAAAGGCTCTTTTGTTGGATCCTTCCGACGAAAACCCATCACCAGCGCGGATAGAATGAAGCCCAGGCTGAGGATCATCGCTACGGCAGAAATGCGGCTTGCGAAAAAAACGGTATAGTTCCCCCCGGACATGTTCAATGCCTGGATGAAGGACTGCTCCATCATGGGGCCCAGAATAAAAGCCAGAATCAACGGCGCCCCCTCGTATTCGAATTTCCTCATGAGATATCCGATCACGCCGAAGACCAACATGACGATCACATCCATGACGTTATTGTTTATGCTGTAGGCTCCGATCAAACAAAAAAACAGGATAATGGGAAACAGGATCCCGTAAGGGATCTTCAGGATCTTTACCCAGATACCGATCATGGGGAGGTTTAAAATAAGGAGCATGATATTGCCAAGATACATGCTCATGACCGTCCCCCAGAAGATCTCCGGATTCTGCTTCAGCAATAACGGGCCGGGCTGGAGACCGTGGATCAGCATGGCGCTGAAGAGCATGGCGAGAATTCCATTGGTGGGAATGCCGATGAGAAACAGCGGGATAAATCCCCCGGCCGTAGCGGAGTTATTGGCCGCTTCCGGTCCGGCAACCCCTTCGATAATCCCTGTCCCGAATCTATCCGGGTGTTTGGAAATTTTCTTTTCCATCGCATAGCTCGCGAAGGATGCGATGGCCGGACCTCCGCCGGGAACAACCCCTAGGAAGAAACCCAGTAACGTACCGCGGACGATCGGCCATTTCGAATCGGACCAATCCTTCAAAGAGGGAAAAAGGCCGCTTATTTTGGTCTCATAAAGCTCCTGCTTCGTCGCTTCCTCCATGTTGGTTAACACTTCCGAAATGCCGAAAATCCCCATGATCAACGGGACCAGTCCCACTCCATCCGCCAATTCCATCCATCCGAAATTCAACCGATTCTGTCCAGTCAGGACATCGATGCCGATAAAGCCCAGAATCAAGCCAAAGCAGGCCATCACCAAGGCTTTGATCCTGGATCCCTGGACGAGGTAGATTAATAACGTCATCCCGAGGACCATGACGGCGAAATATTCCGGGGGACCGAACTTCAAGACGAATACCGCCATCGGATTGGCTATCAACATCAGGATCACCACCCCGGCGGTCCCCGCGATGAAAGACGCAAAAGCGGCCATGCCCAGAGCAGGACCCGCCCTTCCTTTGCGGGCCATTTTGTAACCATCCAGACAGGTAATCACGGAAGCCGCCTCTCCCGGAATATTTACCAGGATGGAGGTCGTAGACCCGCCGTACATGGCCCCGTAATATATTCCCGCCAGCATGATGATGGCCGAAACCGGCGCTATATGGAAGGTCACCGGCAGAAGCAGAGCCATTGTCGCGGCCGGTCCCACCCCCGGCAAAACCCCCACGAGAGTTCCAACGAATACTCCCACGAAGCAGAAGAAAAGATTGATCGGCACAAAACCGACCTGAAGACCCAAAAGGATGTAATTGTATGTCTCCATAATATCGAGTCCCGTTCTATCCGATATTCAATAGCCCTTTGGGGAATTGGGCCTGCAGCAAAACCCCGAAAAAATAGTAGGTTATAGCAACCATGATTGCCGAAGTCACAATGGAAAACAACCACTTCTGGGCTCCGACCACCTTGAAGAGGTATATCATCAGGAAAAAAGAGCCCAGGATATATCCCAAATATTCCAATGAAAAGGAATACGCAAAGAGGATCGCCAAAATAATGAAAACCTTCCTCCTGAAGAAGGGCCATTCGGCATAATTTGCCTTCTGGCCTCTTTTTTCCTTCAGGGCCACAAGGATAATCCCCAGGGAAAGGAAGAAGAGAATGAGGCCCACCAGGAAAGGGAAGAATCCGACCCCTGGATACTTGAGAGTTCCCAGGCCGAACCTGACTCCCATGGCGCTTACAAATACCGCAATGACGAGCCAGAGGACCCCACCGTAAAGGTCATATTTTTTCATTTTGATATTTCCAGGGCATTCAGGAGCTCATTTCCTTTTTCATTTTTTTCGCCCGCAGGCCTTTTAAAATTTTCTCGGGAGTGATGGGTAGGTCGGTGATCCGCACCCCCACCGCATCGAAAATAGCGTTGGCAATGGCCGGAGCCGTCGGAACGGCGCAGGTTTGCCCGATCCCTTTGGCGCCAAACGGGCCCATGGGGTCGCCGGGTTCGACGATGATCACCTTGATGGGCGGCAAATCCAGCGCGAGAGGGATTTTGTAGTCTGTAAAATTCGGATTTAAGACTTTGCCGTCCCAGAACAACATTTCCTCCCACAGCGTATATCCCAAAGCCTGCGTAACCCCTCCTTCTATCTGACCTTCCAGCGTCAGTCGGTTAATGGCCCGGCCGACATCATGCGCCGCCGCATAGTCCAGGACCCGCACATGACCGGTCTCTTCACACACCTTGACAACCGCTGCATGCGCCCCGAATTGATACGTGCACGCAAAATTCCCATATTTGGTGACTGGATCCCCGATTTCCGAATAGGGATTGAAAGAGCCTCTGCCGATAATGTTGATGTGGCTGATTTTCCCTAATTTGATCAGCCCTGCGCGTATAACCTCCGCCACGGTCATGACCTTTTCCGGAGATCCCTTGACAAAAACCTTCCCCTCCCTGCAGTCGAAATCTTTCGGGTTGGCCCCCATGAGCTGCGCGGCGATTTCGAACAGTTGTTTTTTGGCATCCGCCGCGGCCAGCTTCACCGCATTGCCCGCAAGCGTGGTCACACGGTTGGCAAAACACCCCATGCAGTAGAGCGTGGAATCCGTATCGGCCGCCGACACCTCTATATCCTTCATGGGAATCCCTAGCTCTTCCGCAGCAATCTGGGCTAAAATCGTCGGGGCGCCCTGTCCTAAATCCCCTTCCCCGGAGGCGATGCTTACCTTGCCTCCCTCGGCAATCTTCAGGAGGATGTTCGACCCGTCATAGCCAAAGTGCCGATTTCCGCTGACATCCGAAACCCCGGCGATACCGATCCCGATCCCGGATAGACCTTTGCCCTTCTTCACCTTCTTCCATTCCGCCGCATCCGCGGCCCGGGTGATACATTCCCGGTACCCGCAGCTCTGGATTTGCCAGCCATGGATCGTGGTCGTCCCCGCTTCGACCGCGTTCTTCAGGCGTATTTCCAGTGGGTCTAGTTGTAATTTGTGAGCGATGGTATCAATGAGAGATTCTACCGCAAAGGCCATCTGGGGGTTCCCGAAGCCGCGGTAGCCCCCTGTGGGCACTTTGTTTGTATAGACCAAGCGGGCCTCCGCTTTAACATTCTTGTATCGATAACAGGCATCCGGGCGGATGGCCGTGGTTGTCATGACGGAAGGGGCCTTCCCGGAATAAGCCCCGTTGTCCGAAAATATTCTGGCTTCCTTGGCCATGAACGTGCCGTCCTTTTTCACGCCCATCTTCAAATAGATCACCGCCCCGACCCGGGGCCGCCCGGCAATGAACTCTTCCTCCCGGGTCAATGTGATCTTCACCGGCCTGCCGCTCGCTTTGGCCAGGATACAGCCGATCGCCAAGCTGCCGTGCTCGGGGGATTTTCCCCCAAACCCCCCGCCGACCTTCGGCTGGATGATGCGGATGGCAGCCACCGGCATGTCGAGCGCCTTGGCCAAATGCCCCCTGGACAGGTAAATATGCTGGACCGGGGCCCACAACGTCAGCCGTCCGTTGACATCAAAGGAAGCGACGCTGGTCATCGGCTCCATATATCCCTGGTGCACGATTTGGGAGGTGAACCGCTCTTCAAACACGTAATCCGATTCCCTGAACCCGGCCACGACATCCCCCCGATCGATATTGAGGTGCACCGCCACATTGTTTTCCGCATCCTCGTGGATCCGCGGCGCACCCGGCAGAACGGCCTCTTCCATATCAAAGACCGCCGGCAGAGGCTCGTAATCTACCGTGATCAAATCGAGCGCTTCCTCGGCGGTCTCCTCGTCAACCGCGGCCACAGCGGCGACTTCCTCGCCGATATACCGGACTTTATCAACAGCCAGGAAACACTGATCCACGACAAACGTGCCCACTTTTCGCTTGGGGGTCTGCTCGGCGGTCACAACGGCTTTGACACCTGGGATCTTTCGGGCCCGGCTGACATCGATATTCAGGATTTTGGCGTGAGGATGGGGGCTCCTCAGAATTTTGCCGTACAGCATATGGGGAAATTTCAGATCGCCTGTAAACTTGGCCTCGCCGGTTACCTTCTCCGGGGCATCGATGACCGGAATCCTTTTCCCTATGAATTGATGATCATCCATAGCCTTTTCTCCAAAATAGCCGATCTTCCTTCTTATTCAGACCTACGAGGAGATGCCGCTTCCTCCATCCGATGACCTGCGGTCTGGATGGCTTTAATGATTTTTTTATAGCCGGTGCACCGGCAAAAATTCCCGGCAATCCCCCGCTTGATCTCTTCCTCCGAAGGACAAGGATTTTCATCCAGCAGGGCTTTCGCCGATAGAATCATTCCGGGGGTGCAGAAACCGCATTGGACGGCCCCCTCCTCGATGAATGCCCTTTGAATCGGGTGCAATTCCCCCCTTCGCGCTACCCCCTCGATCGTCAGGATATTCTTACCATCCATCTCGATGGCGAGCGTCAGGCAGGAATTCCTCGGTTTGCCGTCTACCAGCACCGTGCAGGCCCCGCAATCCCCTGTTCCACAGCCCACTTTCGTACCGGTCCAATCCAACCGATCCCGCAGGAGATCAACGAGCAGCTCATTGGGTCTTACCAAAAGCTCGTGGTCTTCCCCATCCACAACGATCCGTATCGAATGTTTCATCCTTACCTGTCTCCTAAACGAGATTAACCCCCATCCCCGTGTATAATTCCCCCAAACCCTTTCTTACAAAGACCCTCACCATCTCCCGACGAAACTCAGCCGATCCCCTCACATCGCTGATCGGGCTGGTTTCCTTGCCGGCCGTTTCTCCTGCGGCAGCGATTATTTCTTCCGTGATTTCCCCACCTGTCAGAACGCTTTCAGCCTTCCTCGCCCGTATGGGCGTGGGCGCCACTGCCCCTAAAGCGATTCGGCAATCTACACATTTTCCCCCGGTTAAATCCAGCGTTAAAAGGCAGGAAACCCCTGCCACGGCCAAGTCCATTGCCCGGCGCGGACTTTCTTTGAAATACACCCCGGCGGTATTCGGAGGCGGGAGCGGAATAAGGATCTTCTTCAGCAGGGCTGTCTCCCCGAGAACAGTCCTTCCCGGACCCAAAAAGAATGTCTCTAAAGGAATCTCAGATATACCAGATTCGTCTATAACTTCAGCCTTGGCTCCCAGGCAAAGCAGGGCCGGGGCTGTGTCGGCGGAGGGCGCTGCATTGCATAGATTTCCTCCAATGGTTCCTTGGTTTCGAATCTGGACAGATCCGATCGTTCCCGCTGCAGCAGCCAGGAGAGGAATCTTCTTCTTGATCAGAGGTGAGATTTCTACGGAGCGAAGATTGGTCAAAGACCCTATTTCTATCCGGCCATGTGTCTCTCGAATGAACTCAGAATCGGGGATGCCTTTCAAATCCAGAACGTTTTTCCAGGAGGCGCCTTTTACCTTCATATCGATAAACAGATCCGTCCCCCCGGCCAGAGGCCGTATTTGCCCCTTATGTTCACTTAGGATACGGATAGCCTCTTCAAAACTCCCCGGCCGGAAATATTCAAATTTTGGCATTTTTCTGAACACGAAGTTTCTCCTCTTCCTCGCTTTAGGACTAAAATAGGAAAAAGGTATAAACCCAAAAATCTATTGCTTTTTCTTCAGCATACCCAGGTCTTTCACCAATTCTTGAAGGGATATGAGCAGGCTTTGGGCTTCTTTCGTCAATTCCTGGCTGTTTCGCCAACCGGGATTCATGGACATCTTTTCCATTACCGTGAGAAATTCCTTGGCTTTTGTGGCTTCAAACGTGGCTTTTTCCAGCTTTGAAAGGATGGGCGCAGGGATTCCCGTCGGGGCCATATAACCGGCAATATTTACTACATCTTTGCCGTACAACTGTTTGAACGTCGGGACACTTGGATAATCGGGAATGGGGTCGGTCGTCAAGGCCAAAAGCGCCCTCGCCCGCCCATCCTTTACCAGGATATTATGGGCGCCCCCTCCGGCGAAGGCCTCGATATGCCCGCCTAACAATGCGGTGACACATGGTGGTTCGCCGTTAAAGGACACCTCTTTCCATACATTGCCCAGTTGCTTGTTGATCCATTTCGTTGGAATAGAATTGGTGCTCACAGGGTTTGTAAATCCCATCCGGATTTCGTTGGGATGTTTTTTTGAATAGTTAATAAATTCATCCCATGTCTTCCAGGGGGCATCAGCTTTTACAATGATGGACATGGCATAAATGCCCACTTCGCCGATATATGAGAAACTTTTCAGCGGATTGTAGGAAACATCATAGGCTAAATAATTACCTACCAACGTTCCCATGGCAAAATGCCCGATCGTGTACCCGTCCGGTTTTGAATTTGCCACGAGGCTGTAGGCCAGACTCGTACCGCCGCCGGGCTTATTTTCTATGACTACAGGCTGCCCCAAAACTTTCGCCATGGGATCAGCCATCGCCCGGCTGATCAAATCCGTCACGCCTCCCGGTGGATAGGGTACGATAATTTTGACAGGCCGGGTCGGAAATTCCTGACTGGCTACCGGCAAGACCAAGAAAAACACCAGTAGCAAAGATACGGAAACCAGATAACAAATTTTAATTCTCGATACATTTGCCGTTGTCATAAAATACCTCCTTTTTTATTGTCGATCAAAACCACTGACATCGTCAGTTGTGAGGCGTGTGGGCGAAGACCCCGCATCTTTGGTGAACCAACAGTAGTCTTGCCGCTTTTCAAAGCCATCGAAAAGGTCGGTGTTGCTTTATTTTTTTCTGTGGAATTGGGCATCAATACCCCCTTTGCGTTTGTACTGTCAAGTTTTTTATGCACAATGCGACGGTGGGCCAAGGTCAAAAAACTTGACAGTACAATTACAACATTATACGGGTGAACATAAAGGGAATAGAACTAGTCTGACTGTTGTCAAAATAACTCACTGAAAGTGATGATCCATGTCGCCTTTGAAAGAATCGGAGGGTGGAGGGACGCTCCAGAGAAATTCCGGCGGTTCCGGCGCGCGGGCTTGGCCGACGGCACTCAAGCGCGTCGCCCTCAAGGTGAACGGGAAAAAAGTTGAAATCGAGGTTGATTCGCGCATGACACTGGCGGAGTTGCTGCGCGAAAAACTCGGATTGACCGGGACGAAGGTCGGCTGCAACCGGGCAGAATGCGGGAGCTGTTCGGTCCTGCTGGACGGGGCCCCTGTATATTCCTGCAGCACCCTGGCCGTGGAGGCATCCGGAAGGGAAGTAGAGACGATCGAAGGACTGGCCGTCGGTGGGAAACTTCACCCTATCCAGGAAGCTTTCATCGAGCATGATGCCATGCAGTGCGGATTCTGTTCACCCGGAATGATTATGTCCCTGAAAGCCTCCCTGGACAGAAACCCCCACCCTACCGAAGCGGAGATTCGTGCTATGGTCGATGGCAATCTCTGCCGGTGCGGTTGCTACCCCAACATCATCAAGGCAGCCCTTGCGGCAGCTGAAATAATGTCCCGCCGGGGAGGAGGTCGGAATGGGTGATCGCAAACTGTTCGTCAAAGGGACCCCTCCTCCTCCCTTAGGCAGGAATTTCACGATCGTGGGAAAATCCCTGAACCGTAAAGACGGACTGGAGAAGGTTACCGGGAGCGCGAAATACGCGGGCGATTTAAAGCTGCCGGATATGCTCTATGGGAAAATTCTCGGCTGCCCGCATCCCCGCGCCAGGATTCTGAAGATCGACGTGCGCAGGGCGGAACAACTGCCGGGAGTCCGTGCAATCTTGACGAAGGACAATACAAAAGGGTGGCGGACCTACTGGTACGAAATTCCCCAGATCGCCTTTCCGGAGTGTATCACTTACGAGGGGCAGGAAGTGGCCGCCGTTGCGGCTGAGGATGTAGAAACGGCACAAAGGGCCCTGGAGCTCATAGAGGTGGAGTACGAGGCCCTTACCCCCATGCTGAACGCGGAGGAGGTTTTGCAAAGTCCACCCCCCGCCTGTATCGCAGACGAGGAGTATCCGGGGCGCGAGCTCTTCGACCGCAAGCGAAGGGTCGTCAAGCGGGGAGATCCGGAAAAAGGGTTTGCCGAGGCCGACGTCATCCTGGAAGAGACGTATAAGACGCAGGCCTCCTATCACGGGACGATTCAGACCCGCGCCTGTATCGCAAACTGGGACGGAAAGAACCTGACGGTTTGGGATTCGGTTCAGGGAGTTTGGAACTCAAAAGCGGCGCTGGCCCATTCGTTCGATCTTCCACCGGAGGATGTCCGGGTCGTCGTCAAGTACCTGGGAGGCGGATTTGGATCCAAGGCCTGGTCCCAGCGGATTTCCTTCTATGCGGCCAGACTTTCCATGCTGACGGGCAGGCCCGTGCGCATGGAACGGACGAGGCGGGAGGAGTTCCTGCGTCACGCCCACCGGTGGGATATCTCATTTCACATCAAGATCGGCGCCAAGAAAGACGGGACGCTCACCGCGATCACACAGCAAGCGATTGTGAACATCGGAGCAGCCGCTTCGGAATTCAATTACTACCCCATCAGCATCAACTGGCACACCTCGAACCTTTATGCCTGTCCCAATGTCGAGCTTGAACAGACAGGGGTTTTCACGAACCTCCAACTCACCGGACCAACCCGCGCCCCCTTCAACATGGCGACAATCTTTGTATTGGAATCGCATATGGACAAACTGGCGCACCGGCTCGGAATGGACCCTCTGGAACTGCGCTTGAAAAATTATACGGAGGTCGGCAGGACACATCTCGCCCCCGCCTTCTATGGCCAGGTGGTCAATATGCCCTTCGCCAGCAATAAGCTGGTCGAGTGCATGAAGTGGGTCACGAAAGCCATCGGCTGGGAAAGAAGAAAAGATCTGAACCGGTCGCCGGAAGGAAACAAGCGGCGGGGGATCGGCATGTCCGCTTTCATCGCCAATCAGGGGAGCGGGCGGGCGCCGAATACGGCCCACGCCGATGTGGTCATCAAGCAGGACGGCACCATCGAATTATGGATCGGAGTGGTCGACATCGGCGCCGGACAACAGACTATTTTCCCTATGATTGCAGCAGAGGAACTGGGTGTGAACCTTGCGGATATCACCTCAATTGCCGGGGACACGGAGGGTACCCGCTACGGCCCTTCCGCCCACTCGTCGCGGGTTACC
>Ga0209212_1006463_pt1 | contig 13395 bp, 14 predicted proteins | sample RifGroC2_FD_183996 | JGI IMG/M metagenome (GOLD analysis project Ga0209212, IMG submission 183996) | Groundwater microbial communities from Rifle, Colorado, USA - Groundwater C2 (SPAdes) (version 2) | ecosystem: Environmental > Aquatic > Deep subsurface > Groundwater | place: Rifle, Colorado... | reverse complement strand
TGGTTCGGCGTGATTGATGAGGCCGGCACCTGCTTGTCGTCCAGAACTCCCATAACTGACTGGACCCACGGGGCCCAAACGCCAGGACCGGCATCAATGTTTGGACAAACGCCAAAGTAGATGTCAATCCGCACCATCGGATCGATCGTATCTTGCGATAGCGCGTTCTGCGGTTGGTAACCGCTAGCCGCCATGAGCGCTAGCGCCATTAGAATTTTGAATGTTCTTTTCATTGTTTCTTCTCCTGTTGTCCTGTTGTTTGGTGTTTATTTCTCCGCTCAAATCAGATAACCAGATGGCTTAGCCACAAGGCTCTTTTTAAAGCTAGCCAAACCTTAGCATAAACCAAGCCGCCGGTCAAATTATGACCGACGGCTTGCTTATTACCCACTCAACATACTAGAGCCACCCGTCCCGCATAGAGTGGGGGGCGGTCTACGGTTTAATGATCCAACCTACTGGAGCCAGCGAAGGGATTCGAACCCCCGACCTTTGCTTTACAAAAGCATTGCTCTACCAGCTGAGCTACGCTGGCTCATAAATTACCAGAAAATTCCTTAATCCAACCGTTGATGATTTCTAATAATCTTTTATTTGAATATCTTAAAGATATTGTCCCATATTGGGAGTTCTTTTTATAAGTCCCGCCCTTTTTCTTATGGACAAAAGGTTTTACTAATTGACTAAAGCGAATAGCAGTGCGCCGTGCTGGATTCGAACCAGCGACCATCAGCTTAAAAGGCTGTTGCTCTGCCAGCTGAGCTAACGGCGCAAAATTAAAAAGTCCGGGTTAAGGGACAAATCAATTATTATTAAAATAACATATCTCTTCTAAAAAGGCAAGCCGGCTGGTGGAAAGCCGGTGCATAAAAAGTTAAGAAATTGGCATATTTCACTCTTGCTTAAACCGGCTCGCCAAGGTATTATAAAAATATGCCAGATAATAAAAATTCCATCGCAAAACTTCCGCCGCAGAATCTTGAAGCCGAAAGCTCAATCTTGGGCTGTCTGATGATTGATAAAGACGCCATCTTTAAAATTGCCGATACTTTGCAGCCGGAAGATTTTTATAAAAACAGCCACGGCCTGATTTATGCCGCTATGCGAGATCTGTATATTCATCATGAACCGATTGATATTTTAACTTTGACCTCAAAACTTGAGGAGAGAAACCAGCTGGAGCCGGTCGGCGGCCGCGCCTACCTGGCCGAATTAGGCAATACCGTCGCCACTTCGGCTCATGTGGTATTTTATTCCAATATCATCCAGCGCAAAGCCACTCTAAGGCGCTTGCTCTCCGCTTCGGTGGAGATTACCGAACTGGGCTATCAAGAAGATGAAGAAATCGAAAAAATCTTGGATGAGGCCGAACAAAAATTATTCGGCGTCTCGCGAAAATACTTAAAAAATATTTTCTTGCCGATTGATAACCTATTAACCGAAGCTTTTAATAGAATTGACGAATTGCATAAGCAGAGCGGAAAACTGCGCGGCCTGCCGACCGGCTTTCCTGACTTAGATAATATCCTGGCCGGTCTGCAAAAATCCGATTTAATAATCTTGGCGGCTCGGCCGAGCGTGGGCAAAACTTCTCTGGCCTTGGATATCGCCCGGCTCTCGGCCATTAAGAGTAAGACTCCGGTCGGCGTCTTCTCTTTGGAAATGAGTAAGGAGCAATTGGTTGACCGCCTGCTCTGCGCTCAAGCCAATGTCAGTCTCTGGCGCATGCGCACGGGTAAATTATCAGATAAGGAAGAAGATAATGATTTCTCCCGCATCGGCGAAGCCATGGGCCAATTATCCGAAGCACCGATTTATATTGATGATTCAGCCAGTTCCAATATCATGGAAATTCGGGCTAAAGCGCGCCGTCTGCAAATAGAAAAAGGCCTGGGGCTCTTGATTATTGATTATCTTCAGCTAATGGAAGGCCGTGGCAAGTACGGCGATAACCGCGTGCAAGAAGTGGCGGAAATCACCCGCGGCATGAAAGCTATCGCCCGCGAACTGAATATCCCCGTCCTGGCCTTATCGCAGTTGTCGCGCGCCGTGGAAATGACTAAGCCGGCCATACCGAGGTTAGCTCATTTAAGAGAGTCGGGTTCAATTGAACAGGACGCCGATGTGGTCATGTTTATTTACCGCAAAGCCGCCGATCGCGGTTATAATTATGATGATTTGTCGGAAACCGATAAGCATAATGCCGAAATCCATATTGCTAAGCACAGAAACGGGCCGACCGGCAAAATTAATTTATTCTTTGATGAAAATACGGTCAGCTTTAAAAGCGTGGCCAAATCTGGTCAGACCGACCAGCCGGAATATTAATAACTAAACTGTCATTGACAGCACGCAATATGTTTAATAAACTAAAGCAATTTAAAGATTTAAGAAACAAAGCCAAGACTTTGCAGAACGCCTTAGCGCTGGAAGCGGTGGAATATGAAAAGCATGGCGTTAAAGCGGCCATGAATGGCAATATGGAAATCACGCAATTATCTATCAGCCCGGAAGTTAATCAAGACAAATTGCAGAATATTTTAACCGAAGTCATCAACGAAACCATCAAGCGGGCGCAAAAAATCATGGCTAAAAAGGTGCAAGAGATGGGCGGACTGGAAGGATTCAATTAAAACTGTTCTGTCATTGCGAGCCGCCCCTGTAGTCAGGGCGGCGTGGCAATCTCACGAACGGCAAAGAATAATCATAATGTTATGATGGCGAGATTCAATGAGACATAGACATTCGTGAGATTGCTTCGCTCCTTACAGTCGCTCGCAATGACAGCTACAACAATGAAATACCCTGCTTCCATCCAAAACCTAATCGATCATTTTAGTAAACTCCCCACGGTCGGGCCGAAAACCGCCGAGAGATATGTTTTTTATTTACTTAAAGCCCATCCCGAATGGCTGCAGGCCTTTGCCCAAGCCATGGCCGAACTAAAAGAAAAAACCACGGTTTGTCAAACCTGTTTTACTATTGCCGAAACCAACCCTTGCTCAATCTGCTCTGACTCGAAAAGAAACCGTTCCATAATTTGCCTGGTAGCGGACACGCGCGACCTCTTAGCCATTGAAGCCACTAAGCAGTATCATGGCCTCTACCATGTTATAGGCGGAGTCATCAACACGATTGAGAACATCAAACCGGAGAGCTTAAATATCAAGCCACTGCTGAATCGGCTAAAACAACCCCAGATTAAAGAAGTCATCTTGGCTTTTAATCCGGATTTTGAAGGCGAAACCACTTCTCTCTATATTGTTAAATTGCTCAAACCCTACAAAATAAAAATCACTCGCTTAGCCAAGGGTCTGCCCATGGGCGCGGATTTAGAATACGCGGACGAAATAACTTTAGGCAATGCCTTGAAGTACAGGAATGAGATGTAAAAAAAGTGGCGAGTTGCTTCTCCCGCCACCTAACTTTCCCTCCTATTTGGCCATTGCTGTTTTGATTGCTTCCACTACCCGGTAAACAATGGCGATGACAGTCGTAGCAATCAGCACTAGCAAGGTAGGGATTTTTGTTCGCAGCGATTGTTTAAGCATAGTTTCGCCTTTCCAAAGAACCTCCTATATTATATCAAATACTCGCAAAAAATCAACTCAAAATCTTCACAACAAAAAACACGAGTCGTAAATGTCTCGTGTTTTTTAAAATTCAATGTTATATCTTAGTAATCTTCACTTTGGTAAACGGCTGCCTGTGGCCGACATTTCTCTTATATCTGGTCTTGTTCTTAAATTTTATGACGCTTACTTTATCCTTTCTGCCCTGCTCAACGATCTGGCCTTCAACCAATTCTCCCAGAACCGGTTTACCCAATTCCATTTTGGCTTCATCCGCCACCAGTAAAGTTTGAAACTTTAAGCTGGCGCCTGGCTCGGCGTTTATTTTTTCAATCTTTAAAACTTGATCCTGGCTAACTTTATATTGTTTGCCGCCAGTCTTGATAATCGCGATTTTTGCCATATCTGTTTTTATAAATTTATTAAATAAAAATCAACTTTAAATAGATTTAATTATTTCATTTTAAACTCTTTTGCTCTTTCTGTCAAGATAAGCAAAAAATATAACTACTAAAAGCATAATACCGGCCAAAGTAATTAGGGCGAACGCCTTGCCGATACTTTGTAAAAATAAAGCGTTTAGGCCAAAGATTATGGAAATCACGTAAAACAATAAGACCGCCTGCCTAACGGTTAAACCGGTTTCCAACAAGCGAAAATGCAAATGTCGCCTATCCGCGAACTTGAACGGATTCTTACCGGCCGCCAAGCGCCTAAGAATCGTCCAGGCCACATCTAAAATCGGTATGCCCATAACGAGCAAAGCGATAGCTATTTTACCGCCGGAAATTATGGCTAGAACTCCTAGGGCGTAACCCAAGAATAAAGAACCGCCCTCGCCTAAAAAAACTCGCGCCGGCTGCCAGTTAAAAAATAAAAAACCGAGCGAGGCCGCGGCCAGGACCAAAGCGGCCAAAGCTATATCCGGTTGATAATATTTCGTAGTTAAAGTGAAAAGAAATATTGTGAGCGAACCGATCGCGGTCAAACCAGAAACCAAACCATCTAAACCGTCTAACAGCTTAGTCGTGTACATCACGCCTAAGAGCCAAAAGGCAATTAAGATGGCGGAAAGCCAGCCCAAATAAAGATAACCGCCGAGCGGATTGGTAATTTTTTCAATCTCTACGCCGCCGGCGATGACGCTAATTATAGCTAAACAGGGAAAAATAAATTGCTGAATCGGTTTTAGATTATATTTATCATCAAAAAATCCGCCGATCATAAGAAAGCAAGCGCCGATGAAAAAGCCGAGCCAGTGGCCAGGCAAAAGGTCGCCGGCCAGTATTTTATCACGAAAAAAAAATAGAACAATAAAAAAAGTCAAAAAAATAGCCAAGCCGCCGAGCAAAGGAATATTGCCTTGATGAAATTTTCTTTCCGCGTCCGGCCGATCGGTAATCTTTAGTTTTTTCGCCAGCTTCATTACTAAAAAAGTCAGCCCGGCTGACAGCAATATGGTAAAAATAAAAATTTGCAGATATAACAGCATTTTATTAGCTATTACTAGTTTAGCCGAACCATATTATGTTTTTTCCTATGAAGAACTAAGTCGATAGCTGTTTTGATAATAATAAAAATAGCTGATAAATAAATAGTAACTTTTGTTAAAGCTAAAATAATTCCTCCAAGTACTACCGTGAATTGAATAAGAAAAATCCTTATAATAAAATTTCCCATAATCATTTCTCCAATTTTTGGGCTGTTAGCATCCTCATGTCCCGTTTTTACCAATTCTATAATTAACGCCTTCTCATTTCTACCAATAAAATTATAAAAAAATGAATAGCCGTGGCTTATCATTAAAGCAATAAACATGGTTAATAATTGCAATAATGATTGACTGAATAAATTTAATCCAGTCCAGCCATCTCCACCGGGTAACACAGAAAATAAGGCCATTATTCCTATAAAATGACCAAACATAAAACCTGAACATGTAATTAAAATACCGAATCCATTAACCGCAAAAACGCCTATTGATGTCGCTTTAAACAAGTATATTGATTTTATGAAGATAAAAATTCCCATAACACCGGTTTCCAACCAATAACTTGTTAGTAAAGAAAATAAAGTCCAATCAAAAAACAAGACACCTATTAATGGTACGCAGTTAGCAAAAATTAAAACAATATCCGAAGAGTCGATTTTTTTCATTGTTTGCTACTATAAAATTAATAAAATATTTATTTCATATTTGCTTCTATGCCATCCCACCACCAATTTCCATTAGTATCTCTTTTATTGGGGTCGGTCTTAATACACTTGGAGTCATATTGATGAGCGCCGCCGCATACTTCTTCCATGTTTGTAAGACCATCTTTATCTGAATCAAGCATCATGTCTTGTAATTCTTTTTCTATTTGAACAGCGGTAAGATTTGTATTGGTTTTTGTATGGTTCCAACCTCGTTCTGGACTATCCAAAAGTATTTTCCATGAGCCGTCATTTTTTATAAACATAACGCTCCCTTGTTTATATCCATAAAAGCTAGCATCATCTCTTTTCATTGAATTTGTGGAATATATAGCTTGTTTATCATCCTGCCACTTATTTACATAACTATCCTTGTTGATATTCGCGCTTTGCTCATATAAGAAAGGTGCCAAGGAGGTAAATTGGGATTCTTCGGCTGAAGTAACCTGTACATATGAAACGGCATTAAAATCTACAACATTTTTATCCTTCAAGGCAAGGGTCATTTTGTCATATATTAACCACAAATTATCACCAGTACTTTGTCCACCAGCATATAAGATACTATATAACGAACCGGTACAAACTACTGCTCCAGTAGTAACACCGCTAAAAACTTTTGTTGAAGCATCCTGAAAACTTATTTTATTATCAAACCCACAAGTCATTTCTTTATTAATCCAAGAAGGGTCGGGGTATTTAGTATATTTAAATGTTATATTACAATCTGCCGTGCCTTTTCCGATAATTTTATATTCAACCGCGCCAAAAAGACTATCAGTATCTCCCTGCATAGTCGACGGTTCACAGGAAATAAATTTCTTTTCAAAACAGCCCTCGTAACCACAGTCAACAATATATTTAACTTCGTCCTTTGTATATTTGAAAGTGCCTGATGTTATTTCTGCCTGTGTAATTTTATCTAAATCATTATTGGTAATCCCTAACCCTAATTTGCGCATTAAGTTAAAAGCATCGCCAGGTCTACCTAAGAAATATCTTTGATGATTGCCAGGGTTGATATACCAGGCTTCGCCGTGTTTCTCAACCTGTAATAAAATTTTGCCGGATTGGCTTTTGGCAAAGTTATTATCCAAAATTAATTTTCCGCTACCGCTTGGGTTATAGTCGCCCATGATCTCGTCTTTGTCATTATAGCCATCACCATCACTATCTTTGTTGTTTTTATCTGTGCCGATTGAATCTTCGGCCATATCAGATAAACCATCATTATCGCTGTCTTGGCCGATTAGATTTTCATTGGCTATTTTAATCTTTTTTAAATTATCATTACTTATACCAACGCCTAGCTGGCGCATTAAATTAAAAGCATCATTTGGCCTGCCCATGCTATATCTTTTGCCATCGGTAGGCGAAACATACCAGGCTTCGCCCTTTGATTCCACTTGCAAAAGTATTTTGCCTTTTAATTTACTGGACAAACTTTCAGCAAAAACAGGACTAGCCGCCAATAAAATACCTGCGCCAAAGATTAGTAGAAAAATAAATAAAAATGATACCTTTTTCATAGATTTAAATTTAATTATTAAAAATTAATTGCAAGTTTAATATTTAAAAGCGTTTTTTGATAACTTATAATTTGTACGGTTTACCCCTGGATTCCGGCTTCGCCTGCCAGTAGGCATGCTCTCCACCTGCTGGCGGAGGCCGGAATGACAATTCTTAAAGCTCCTTTCTCTTCTTTATACTAATCCTGGCTTCGCCATCTATAACCACCGTATCCCTTCTCTTAATCCCATCGCGTAAAACTATATTAGCGATTTCATTTTCAATTTTTTCCTGAATCAGGCGCCTTAACGGCCGAGCGCCGAACTTCGGGTCAAAGCCGAGCGCGGCCAATTTTTTAATCCCCTGCTCGTCGCATTCCAAGCCAATGCCCTTAGCTTCTAAAAGTCGTTTTACTTTATTAAGCATAAGCTTAGTAATACTTTCAACCTCTTCTAAGCCCAACGGCTTAAAAACTACCACGCCGTCAAAACGGTTAATCAATTCCGGCTTTAAAACTTTATTTAATTGATCATTAACTAAGGATTCTTTAATCGCATTAAGCGGCGTGCCGGCTTGAATTTGCTCCTGAATATAGACCGCGCCGATATTGGAGGTGGCGATAATAATGCAATTAGTAAAATCAATGGCCCGGCCCTGGCCGTCGGTCAGCCGGCCGTCATCCATCACCTGCAAAAATAAATTTAAGATGTCCGGATGAGCTTTTTCAAACTCATCCAGTAAGATCAAACAAAACGGCGCCTTGCGCGCGGCTTCGGTCAGATAGCCGAGAACCCCATCAGGCGAACCGATCATCTTTTCCACCGCCGACTGATTTTGATATTCGCTCATGTCTAGCCGCACCATGTAATCATCGTCGCCAAAATAAACTTCAGCCACGGTTTTAGCTAATTCGGTTTTGCCCACGCCGGTCGGCCCGAGAAAGAGAAAGCTAGCGATCGGCCTTTTCGCTTCCCTCAACTCGGTTCTGGCGCGCCTTAGACTGGCCGCCACCATAGCCACGGCTTCGGTTTGATCAACCAGGCGATGATGGATTTTGGCTTCCAAATTTAAAAGGGCCTGGCTCTCTTTTTCCGTAATCTTCGTCAAGGGGATTTTAACCTTCTGACTAATAACCCGGGCCACATCTTCAACCTCGACCACGCTATTTATGCCTTTTGCCTTAGATACCTTAACCGCGATAGATTCTAAAATATCCACGGCTTTAGCCGGTAAAAATTTATCATGAATATATCTAGCGGTTAACTCCACGGCTTTAGCGATGCTGTCATAAGTAAAATAAACCTTGAATTTTGCTTCATAAAAACCGATCTTACTCTCAATCATCTGAATAGCCAGATTATTATCCGGCTCGTTAATTTCTACCTTAACCATTGTCTGCCCCAATGGCCTATTCTCAAGATATTTCGCGTAATTATCTTCGCTGACGCTCCCGAGGCAAATTAAATCGCGGCGGCTAATGGCAGTAGACAGAACTTCCGATAGTTCCAAACTTTCTTCCGCGCCCGAAGTAACGCCCATTAAATTTTCCAGATTATCAATATACAAAATAATATTTCCGGCTCTAGCGACTTCATCAATTATCACCAAGAGCCGTTCCTGGGCCGCTGCCGGCGCGACGCCGCTCAACAGCCGAGCCAGATCCAACTCCAATAATCTCTTATCTTTTAACATTTTCGGCACATCCTCCTCGACCATTTGGCGCGCCACCTGTCCGATAATTATCTTCTTGCCGACGCCATTCGCGCCAACCAGCAAAATTCCGTTTTTCCCGCTTTCTAAATTTTGCCAAATCGCTTTAATTTCATCTTCCCGGCCAACGCACAATTCCAATCTCCCCCATTTGGCTGCTAAAGTCAGATCGTATGAAAAATGATTTAAAATCGGCGTGGCCACGGCCGTGTAAGCCCGATCCATGGCGCTCGATGGTTTAAAACGGGAAGTGCGGCGGTAAAGACGGTAATTTTCCATCAAGCGCTGGCTAATGGCAAACCAATGAATAACATTATTAATTTTATCTTGGTTAACTTCCAGATCATAAAGTATCTCGCTTAAATTCTTATCATATTGGCAGCTCGGTAAAATAAAATGGATGGGCTCAACCTTTTTTTGCTTTAAATCCGCGGCAGTGATATAAGCTGCCAAAAAAATCCTCTTAAGTTCCAGCGATATTACTGTTGGCTGGGCGCTAATGTCCACGGCTAGCAATTGATTCTTCAACTTATTAATCAATTTGACTGAATCAACATTCAGCCGTGAAAATATCGCGGCCGCCGAACTATCTTTTAAAAGGCAAAAAAACAAATGGACTGGTTTGACTTCGCTGTGTTTAGCGCGGCTGGCCAAAAGAAAAGCTTGTTCCACGGTTCGGTAAGCGGCCAAACTAAAGCCCCGAGATACTTCAATTTTATATTTTCCCCGGCTCTTTTTAAATTCGGTCCAATTATCAGGCGCTGGGCCGGCAATTATTTCGCCGTATTTAACTTTTTTAATTTTTTGCTTAGCCGCCTCCTCTTCGCTTAAGCGATAGATGACAAACATATCCGCGATTAAGCTAATCCAGAAAATTAAAATATAAACGCTTTTGACGCGCCAAAAAGCAAAAGCGCCAAGATCTGCCGTGCTGAAGCTAGCTCGATAGATCCAATAGACTAAAACCGTCAGCCCGACCAGTCCGATGATATAAGCCAATAAATTAAGCGCCAAATGAAAACTATTCTTTAACTGCCTTAACTTTATTATCGGCCGGCTTAATTCTTGATTCCAATAATAAAACCGGCTCTGATAATAAGCCATTAAGCCGTTGCCGGAACAATTTTTGCAAACCAAACCATTGCTCGTCTGACCGGTTCCTCCGCAGACATCGCAAGTTATAAATTGAATTGAATTTGTTTGAGATTCTTGATTAGACATTGATGCCATTAACAAATTATATAAACTGAAAAGTTATTTCATAAATCACTAAAATCGGCAGCAGCAGCCAAAAAATAATTACCGCCACGGCCAAAATCGTCCAAAATAACATAAAGATACTGCGAAAAATAATCTGCGCCAGGCGGACGAAAAAACTGATTAACATGCCCTGCCAATCATATTGCGCGTACATGGGTTTAAAAATATTTTTTACCCAAACCAAAAGCGCCAAGGCCCTTTGCTTGTCTACTAAAAAATTTTTAACGCCGAAAATCAAATTAACCAAGCCGCGCGAATACCACCACAGAGGGAAATATAATACATCTCGGATAAGTTCAACTATAATTTTTAGGCCGTAAAATATAAAGCTGTTGATAACCATAGATAATAATTTTAAATTAGCGTAGCTTATTCCCCATCCCCTTGGGGTGGGGTTTCCTTGCAAGGGAAAGGTGTCGGAAAACCGCTAAGGTTTTCTGACATAATAAGATAAGTGGAAACCCCGTCCGCTTGCGGCGGGGTAATTCATTTTTGAATTTTGAATTTTTAATGAATGATTAATTTTGAATTTAAAAATTAAGTCATTCAAAATTCAATCAAAATTAAAAATTATAAATTATCAATTATATTATACCACATTTTCCTATTCGCACCAAGCGCTTGACAGCAATTTAGTTATTGTGTAGTATATAAATACCAGTTAATAACGCCCGCCAGGGCTGTTTTTTAATAAAATTTATATTATGGATAAAGAAAAAAAATCTAACGGGGTAAACAAAATTATTGAATATTTAAAGGCCTCAATTGAAGAAATGAAAAAGGTTGCTTGGCCGACCAAAAAAGAAACTTACAATTACACTTTATTGGTAATTTTTATCAGTCTGGGCGTGGCTTTATTTTTAGGCCTGTTAGATATTATCTTTAGCAAAGGCCTGGAATATTTAATCATCAACGGATAATTTCGCTGCTATCCGTTTCTCCGCCAGCTGGCGGGTAGCGGAAGCGCTTTCGCATATGGCAAAACAAATATTAAATCAAGGCCGGCGCTGGTATGTGCTCCACACTTATTCCGGCTATGAAGAGAATGTCTCGCAAAATTTAAAGCAAAGAATTGAGTCCATGGACATGGAGGACAAAATTTTTAATATCTTAATCCCTACGGAAAAGAAAATTAAAATTAAAAACGGCAAACGGAAAATTGTTGAAGAAAAAATCTTTCCCGGCTATGTCTTAGTAGAGATGATTGTCAACGATGACTCCTGGTATGTAGTTAGAAATACGCCGAATGTCACCGGCTTTATCGGCACCGGCACTATCCCCACGCCGATCACCGAAGCGGAAATCAAAGATTTACAAAAACGCATGGGCGTTTTAGAGCCAAAATTTAAAATTGACGTTTCGGTCGGTTCGCCGGTACGGATTATTGACGGACCATTTAAAAATTTGGATGGCAAAGTCGTGGGTATTGACGAGGCCAGAGGAAAAATTAAAGTTTCAGTCTCTATGTTCGGCCGCGAAACGCCGATTGAACTAGACTTTTTACAGATTAAAAAAATATAGCCCACAAATCAACAAATCAGCTACAAATAATACAAATAAATGCTTCTTAATATTCGTAATATTCGTAGCAAATTCGTAGATTTGTGGGTGCGGAAAACTATAAAATAACAAATCAAATCAGTATGGCTAAAAAAATATTAACTAAAATCAAACTGCAGATCCCGGCCGGCCAAGCTAACCCCGCGCCGCCAATCGGTCCGGCCTTAGGCCAGCACGGCTTGAATATTTCGCAATTCTGCAAAGACTTTAACGAAAAAACCAAGAATAAAATGGGCGACATTACGCCGGTAGAAATAACGGTTTTTGAAGACCGTTCCTATACCTTCATCTTAAAAACCCCTCCGGCCGCGGAATTAATTAAAAAATTCGCGAAAATTCCCAAAGGTTCGGGCAAACCCTTAACCGAGAAGGTCGGCTCTATCACTCGCGCCCAACTTAAAGAAATCGCCGAGATTAAAATGCCCGACCTTAACGCCCATGATATAGAAGCGGCTATGAAAATCATCGCCGGCACGGCCAGGCAGATGGGGGTGGAAATAAAATAATAAGAAATTACAGTGGTTCGGGCTAAATTTATTAAATTTACTCCTGCGGAACTCGCCAGCTTGAAGGCTGGCTCAAACAGTCCTCGTTCGTAAATTTAATAAATTTAGCCCGAACCTTTCAATCGTAACCAATATAATTTATATCAATTATTAATTTGTGGGAGTCGGCCTTGGGCTGACGCTCGCACCACGAAAATTATGACAGATAAAAAACCAAAAAAAACCGCCGACAAAAAAGTTGCGGCGGAAACGAAAAGACCAGCGACCGAATACGACAAAACCAAACCCTATCCGATCGCCGAGGCGATTGAGTTAACTAAAAAGCTGGCTAAGACCAAGTTTGACGCTTCAATAGAAGTTCACTTTAAGTTGGGCATTGATATTAAAAAAGGCGAACAGCAAGTTTCAGTTTGCCTTGGGTTCAAAATCGGATTTGCGGAAATTTTATGAACTAATGGAAATATCTTGCAGGCGAATCAATAAGAAACCGAATATATCTTCGCATGATGCGTTATGCAAATTCTGGGACACGTTGTCCCCATCGGATATGATTGACGTATTCTTGGTAAAGCAGAATGAAAAGATAATAACATCCTTGATCACGATTTCATATAAACAGGAGCTTCACCTTTGGAGATACGGTTGGTCGGGGGAATGCCATCAATACAACCCCAACGCTTTCCTGTATTGGGAAATCATCAGGTGGGCGAAAGAGAAAGGATACGTTTCCGTCGACCTGGGTGGAATTGATCGGAATTTCGCTTTATCGTGGATGAATAAATGGCCGCTTCCGGAGAATAATTTAAACTCCTTGTTCAAAATGAAGTTCGGGGGAGAAATAAAGATCATGCCTGAATCCTTGATATTTTTTCGAAGAAACATCAGTAATAATATGTACGCCAAGATGATGAGCAGCAAGTTGTCGAAATATGTGACGAATATGATTCAATAATGTTTCAGGCAAGTATCACGACGATGCAACCATCTGGTTGCGAAGATAAAGAGTGGGATGATTATTTACAGTCGACGGAAATGGGCCAGTTCCAGCAATCCAGCATGTGGGCAAGGTTTAAGGAAACGGA
>Ga0209212_1006462_pt1 | contig 13399 bp, 14 predicted proteins | sample RifGroC2_FD_183996 | JGI IMG/M metagenome (GOLD analysis project Ga0209212, IMG submission 183996) | Groundwater microbial communities from Rifle, Colorado, USA - Groundwater C2 (SPAdes) (version 2) | ecosystem: Environmental > Aquatic > Deep subsurface > Groundwater | place: Rifle, Colorado... | reverse complement strand
CCGTCGCCGCGGCCAGCTCCGCCCGGCGGTGGAGGAGACGCAGGCGGGCCGCGTTGACGATGCGGGCCGCTTCCGCGCGGAGCGCCGGCTCGGCTGCCTGCCGGGCCGCCTCGACCCGCGCACGTGCCGCCCCGGTCGCCTCCTCGACGAGCCGGGCGGCGCGCTCCCGCGCCGAGGCGACGATCCGCTCGGCCTCGGTCGCCGTCTCCGCCTCGATGGCGCGGAGGATCGTCTCGCCGCTCACCGTCGCGTCAGCGGACGAGCAGGATGATCGCCGCCACGACGAACCCGAGGATGACCAGCGTCTCCGGCAGCGCCAGGAAGATCAGCATGATCCCCTGCAGTTCCGGCTTCTCGGCGATCGCGCCCGCCCCGGCCGACCCGATGCGCGACTGCGCCCAGCCGGTGCCGAGCGCGCCGAGCCCGACCGCGATGGCGGCAGCGATGTAGCGAAGCCCCTCATCCATCTCATCGACCTCCTGTGGACCGCGGGCGAAGCTGCCCCGCACCCGCGACGAGGGCGGAGGCGAACGGCTCGAAGCGGATGCCGCCCGGCTCCACGAACTTGGTGAAGAACTCGACGTAGTGGAGGCGCAGCCCCTGGATCGACGCATCGAAGAAGCCGAGCACCAGGTTGAGCGCATGGAGGAGCACCGCCACCACCGCTCCGACGAGCACGTTGCCGGTCAGCCCGCCGAGCTCGTTGGCGACCACCGCCAGCATCACCGAGGCGAACCCGATGGCCATGAGTCGCGCGTAGCTGAGGATGTTGCCGACGGCGCCCAGCAGCTCGATCGGGCCGGCCAGCCCCAGCGTCACCAGCAGGACGGCGAGGGCGACCGCCAGCCCCGCGACGGCCAGGTAGCCGACCGTGGCGGGCAGCGGCCCGGCGATCCAACCGAGCAGGACGAGAAGCGCCAGGAGGCCGGTCAGCATGGCGGCGCGCCCGGCCAGCTGGTGGCGGTCGCGCAACAGCACGGCGTTGACCATCCCGAGGACGAGCCCGAGGACCACCTGGACGGCGCCGATGGCGATCGCCAGGCCCAGGAACGAGATCGCCGCCTCGCGGCGGTCGAACCAGAACGGCCGAAGTCCGAGGAGCGCCGCCCCGGCCTCGCCGAAGAGCTCCCCGAAGAGGAAGCCGAAGGCGATCGTCGAGCCCGCCGCCAGGAGGGCGATGGGGAGCACCTGCGAGAGGAGGCTCGAGCGCGGCCAGCGGCGCCGTGCCCAGGCCAGGAGGGCGAGGAGGATCAGCCCGTAGCCGATATCGCCCACCATCAGCCCGACGAAGACCGGGAAGGTGACCGCCAGGAAGGGAGTCGGGTCGAGCGAGCCATAGCGGGGCAGCGAGACGAACGAGGCGAGCGGCTCGAAGGGCCGCAGCACGGACCGGTTCTCGAAGGCGACCGGGGCGTCCGCCGCGGCCGCGCGGTCGGGCGGGCGCTCGACCACGAGCGTCTCCGGCCCGACCTCCCGGACGAGCGCGGCGCGCAGCGTCTCGACCCGCGCGCCGGGGACCCAGCCGCAGACGACGACGAGATGCTCGCTCGCCCCGGTCTGGCGCAACGCCCCCGTCTCGGCCACCCGGTCGCGCAGCACCAGCTCCAGGGCGCCGACCTCGCGCCCGTGGGCGAGCCCCAGCTCGACCAGCTGGCTGCCGACCGCGGCGATCCGGTCGCGGACCCGCTCCTCTTCGCCGGCCAGGCGCGGCTCCAGCTCGGTGAAGGGGAGCCCGGCCAGCTCGGCCGGCAGCGACACCTCCTCGAGGTCGCGGCCGCCGAGGACCGTGCGCACCTGGTCGGCCAGCCGCTGCGGGTAGAGCAGGACCGCCGCCACGCGTTCGCCACCGAGCTCCGCCGCGATCAACTCGCAGCGCCCGCCGGTCAGCTCCTCCAGCTCCTCCCGCAGTACCCCGATGACGGCGCGGTAGCGCGCCTGGACGACGATCGCCGTCGAGCCGTAGCCGCGCAACGCCGGCAGGCGGGCGACGACCCCCTGCAGCCCCTCGACCAGGCGGCGGTACCCGTCGAGGCGGGCCAGCTCACCCTCCAGCCGGACGCGCTCGGCGGCGAGGGCGGCGGCCCTGGAGCGGGCCGGCTCGAGTCGCTCCACGCGGGCCGCCAGGCCGGCATCGTCGAGCTCCCAGAGCTCGGCCACCAGCGCGGTCGGTGGGCTGCCTGCACCGAGGATCCCGCTCAGCTCGGCGACGCGCTCGAGCCGCGCGTCGAAGGGGCCGGCGCCGGGGAGCGCCGGGTAAGCGCCGAAGACCGCCTCGCTCGTCCCGGGCGGCGGGGCGAAGGGGACGAGGTGGAGGACGCCGGCGCGGTGGAGCGCCCGCAGGAGCGCGAGGGCGCGACGGCGCGGGGCGACGAGATCGACGCGACGCATCTCGACGAGCACGGCCTATCCCTCCGGCTCGCCCAGGACGGCGGCCACGATCCGGGCGACCGCCTGCTCGAAGCGGGCTCGTGCGGCCCGGTCGGCCGCCTCCGTTCCGTTCGAGCCCGCCAGCGCCTCGATCTCCGCCTCGACGCCGGCGGCCTCTTCCCGCGCCCGGCCGATCAGCCCGGCGCGCAGCTCGGCCAGCGCCGCGGCCACGCCGGACTCGACGCCGGCCTCGATGGCGCGGACCTCGATGCGGGCGGCCTCGAGGATGCCCTCGGCCTCGGCCTCCGCGGCCAGGCGCCGTTCGCGCGCCGCCACCTCGGCCCGCTCGAGCGCGATCAGGATCGAGACGTCCATCCCATCCTCCAGTCTCGCCGGGCACGATCGTAGCGGACAGTGGAAGGGTTCCCCTCGGGGAGAGCCGTTCGGCCCGCGAACCGCCGACCGGGAGCCGCATCGACCCTCCAGGAGCAGCCGTTCGGCCCTTGCCGGGCGCCGCCCGCCGCGCGAGGCTCAGCGTCGGGAACCTCGTCAGGGGGACCCGAGATGACCATGACACCGGCGGCCGGGCCGCCCGCCGTCGCGCCACTCGCCCCGCGGAGCTGGTCGCCGCTCATCATCGCCAGCGAGTACTGCAAGGGCTGCGATCTCTGCGTGGCGGCCTGTCCCAAAGGCGTCCTCGTCCTCGACGGGACGGCCGTCAACCGGCTCGGCTACCACCCGGTCCGGCTGACCGACCCGGCGGGCTGCACGAGCTGCGCCTTCTGTGCCCGTGTCTGCCCCGACGCCGTCTTCATCGTGCTCGCGGCGCCGAAGGGAGCGCTGAGGCGATGACGAAGCGGCGGCGCGTCCTGATGAAGGGCAACGAGGCGATCGCCGAGGCGGCGATCCGCGCCAGCTGCGACGCCTACTTCGGCTACCCGATCACGCCGCAGGCCGAGCTGTTCGAGTGGATGGCGCGGCGGATGCCGGAGGAGGGCCGCGTCTTCGTGCAGGCCGAGAGCGAGCTCGGGGCGATCAACATGGCGCTCGGCGCGGCGGCGACCGGGGCGCGCGTCCTGGTCTCGTCGTCGGGTCCCGGGATCAGCCTGATGGGCGAGGCGATGAGCTACCTGGCCGGCTCGGAGCTGCCGGTCGTCGTCGTCGACGTCATGCGCGGTGGACCGGGCCTCGGCTCGATCGGACCGTCGCAGAGCGACTACCTGCTGGCGACCAAGGGGCACGGTCACGGGGACTACCGGGTCCCGGTCCTCGCCCCCTCCTCGATCGCCGAGGCGATGGAGCTGGTGGCGACCGCCTTCGAGCTGGCCGAGCGGTACCGGACGCCGGTCTTCATCCTGGCCGATGGGATCCTGGGCCAGGCGATGGAGCCGGTCGAGCAGCGCTACCGGGACCCGCCGCGGTCGGAGGCGCCGTGGGCGGTCGGCGGCGCGGCCGGCCGTCCGCCCCGCGTCGTCCGCTCGCTCCACCTCGAGCCCGAGGCGCTCGAGGCGCACAACGAGCGGCTGCAGGCGAAGTACCGCGAGATCGCCGGAGGCGAGGTGCGCTGGGCCGGCGAGCGGCTCGACGACGCCGATCTGGCGATCGTCGCCTACGGCACGGCCGCGCGCGTGGCGCGGACGGCGGTCGCCCGGGCGCGTGCCGAGGGGCTGCGGCCCGGTCTCTTCCGGCCGATCACCCTCTGGCCGTTCCCCGAGCGCGAGCTGGCGGAGGTCGCCAGCCGCGTGCGCGGCGTGCTGGTGGTCGAGCTCTCTGCCGGGCAGATGCTCGAGGACGTCCGGCTCGCCGTGGAGGGTCGCCTCCCGGTCGCCTTCCACGGGCGGACCGGCGGCATGGTGCCGACCCCCGACGGGGTCATCGACGCGCTCCGTCGCCTCGAGGCGCGCGTCCGGCCGGCCTGGACGCTGCCGCTCGTCGAGGCCGCCGCCCTCGACCGGCGCCCCGACCCCGACACCTTCAGCCTCTTCGGCGACGACGCCTGGCGCCCGCTGGAGACGACCCCGCGGGGCGAGCGGTGAGCACGACGCCCGCCACGGCCGTCCCGCGCGTCGTCTACCGGCGTCCGGAGCTGCTCACCGAGCGTTCGACCCACTACTGCCCCGGCTGCGGCCACGGCGTCGTCCACCGCCTGGTCGCCGAGGTGCTGGGCGAGCTGGGGCTGGGACCGCGGACGATCGCCGTGGCGCCGGTCGGCTGCGCCGTCTTCGCCTACGACTACCTCGCTCTCGACTTCGTCGAAGCGCCACACGGACGGGCGCCGGCGGTGGCGACCGGTATCCGGCGCGTCCGGCCCGACGCCTTCGTCCTCACCTACCAGGGCGACGGCGATCTCGCCGCCATCGGCACCGCCGAGATCGTCCACGCCGCCGCGCGCGGCGAGCGGATCACCGCCGTCTTCGTCAACAACGGGATCTACGGCATGACCGGCGGACAGATGGCGCCGACGACACTGCTCGGCCAGCGGACGACCTCGTCGCCGGCCGGGCGCGAGGCGGCGAGCGCCGGCTACCCGCTCCACATCACCGAGATGCTCGCCCTCCTGCCGGGCGTCGCCTACGCGGCGCGGGGTTCCCTCGTCGACCCGGCGTGGATCGGCCGGACGAAGGCGTTCCTGAAGCGCGCCTGCGAGGCGCAGCTCGAGGGGACCGGCTTCGCCATCGTCGAGGTCCTCGCCAGCTGTCCGGTCGGCTGGGCGATGACGCCGCGCGACTCGCTCGCCTTCCTGCGCGAGCGGATGATGGCCGAGTTCCCGCCCGGCCTCCTCATCGACCGTGGCCGGTCCGCCGTGTCGGACCGGCCGGAGGACTGACCGTGGAGCGGTCGGTCGTCTTCGCCGGCTTCGGCGGCCAGGGGCTCCTCTTCGCCGGCCAGGTGCTCGCCCACGCCGCCGTCATCGACGAGCTCGAGGTCCTCTGGATCCCCTCGTACGGTCCGGAGATGCGCGGCGGCACCGCCTCGTGCACGGTGATCGTCGGCGACGAGCCGATCGGCTCCCCGGTCGTCGACCGCGTCGACGTGGCGGTGGCGATGAACCCGCCGTCGGTGGCGAAGTTCGGCCGGCAGGTGGCGCCCGGCGGGCTGCTGATCGCCAATTCCTCGCTGGTCGAGGAGGCGTACGGGCGGGACGACGTGGAGGAGCTGCAGGTGCCCTGCACGGCGCTCGCCCGCGAGGCGGGCGACGACCGTCTCGTCAGCCTCATCGCCCTGGGCGCGCTGATCGCCCGACGGCCGATCGTGCGCCCCGCCGCCGTCCGCGCGGCGATCCGGAAGGTGGTCGCGGCCAGGCAGCCCGACGCGCTCCGCGCCGACCTGGCGGCATTCGCCGTGGGGCTGCGAGCGGGCCGCGAGCCGGTGCGCGGCCGAGCCGCGGCGCCGGCCCCTGACGCGGCGCGGTAATCCCGACCCGTCCGCTCAGGATCGTCCCGTTCGGCCCGCCCCCGGCGGTCCATCCCGCCCTGTCCCCCGGTCCCGCGGGAGGGAACGATGGACCCGTGATCGAGACCGTCCGCTCCCCCGCCGCTGCCGCCCCGGACCCGTCCCCGTCGGGCGCCGCCGTCCCCGCCGTCTCGCCGGGGCTCCGCGAGCCGGGCGCGGCGACGCGCGCCGCGGCGTCGCTGCGCGACGTCATCCTCGGCGGCCAGGACGGGCTGGTGAACGTCCTAGGGCTCGTCCTCGGGATGGCTGCCGCCACCTCCGACACGCGGGTCGTGCTGACCGCTGGCCTGGCCGCCATGCTGGCCGAGTCGATCGCCATGGCCGGCGTCGCCTACACCGCGAGCGGGGCCGAGCGCGAAGGGGCCGCCCGGATCGGGGCGCGACTCCGTGCCGGCATGGCCGGCCGCGCGGCGCTGCGGATCGCCACCCGCGCCGAGGCGCTGCGGCAGGCCGGTCACGCCCCCGAGACGGTCGAGACGGTGGTCGCCGCCGGCGGTGACGAGGCCGAGGCCTGGCGCGAGGAGATCGAGCGGCTCGGCCGCGAGCTGGCACCGATCCGCGAGACGCGACCGCTCCGCGCCGCGGTCACGGTGGGACTGGCCACGATCTGCGGCTCGGCCGTCCCGCTCCTCCCCTTCGTCCTTACCCCCATGGCGGTCGCGCCCTGGCTCTCGCTCGCCGCGGGCGGCACCGTGCTGTTCGGGGCCGGTGTCTACCGCGCGCGGTTGGCCGGTACGGCGGGCCTGCGCGCCGGCCTGGAGATGATCGCCATCGGGCTCCTCTCCGCGCTCGCCGGCTACCTGATCGGGCTCCTCCTGCGCGCCCCGGCGGCCTAGGCCGTCGGCCGTTCGTCCCTTCAGTCGAGGTGACTGGTCGCCTCGACCTCGTTCCCCAGGAGGGGCAGGAGGAAGCGCTCCTCCTTCTCGAAGTGCGAGCGGACGAGGGAGTGGAGGGCGTAGAGGCGGGCCCGCAGATCGACCAGCTGACGGTGGGTCGGCTCGTGGCGGAGCTCCTCCCAGTCGCCCTCGAGGAGCTGGATCAGGCGCTCGATCTGGCGGTGCTCGCAGCGCATCACCCTGGTCACCCAGGGCGTCCCGCCGATCCGGTCGAACTCGGGGTAGAGCCAGCTCTCCTCCCACTCGACGTGGGGGCGCAGGCTCCGCTGCAGCCAGTCCAGGAGGGTGCGCAGCGCGTTGCTGAGGTCCCGCGCGGCGAGGCTCCCCGCCAGCCCGGCGACCTCCTCGATGCGGCCGATGCCGAGCTCCAGCTCACGGTGCTCCTGGTCGAAGAACCGGCGCTCCACGGCCGCGCCTGGCCTGAGCTCGCTGGACATCCCTGGCCTCCTTGGGCGCGTCATCGGCGAGACGGCTCACCGCCTCGCGGCAGCATCGTGCCGGGAAGGACCGGGTCCCGGGTAGGGTCCTCCGTCACGTTCTCGGGGCTGACCGGCCCCGCAGGAACGGTCCGGGCAGGAGGGTCGGCCCGCCCGGACGCGTTCGAGGTCTCCGATCGACCGCCCTACTCGACCGGGATCTCCCGGTAGGCCGCCTCGAGGCGGATCCCCTGGCGGGCGCGGTACCAGCGGGCGATCTCGTAGATGACCAGGCCGCTGACGACCGTGCCGGCAGCGATCAGGAAGCGGACGATATCCTTCGTCGGCGCGCCGTCTTCGCCGGTGAACGGCTTGAGCCCGAACCCGTCGAGGATGTTGACGCCCGAGAGCGGGTCGTTGAGGTAGGCCCACTCCGCCACCAGGCAGGCGCCGAGGCTGAGCGCCCCGACGATGGAGATGACGGGGATGCCGGCCCAGCGCCAGTTGACGGGCGACGCCTCGAAGAGCTCGCGGCGGCGGAACGGGAAGGCGATCGCCGCGATCGAGACGATGACGAAGCTGACGATGAAGGCGACGATCCCGACCAGCGTCGTGAAGTCCGGGTTGTAGGCGTAGACGACGAGCGCCGCGGCGCTCGCAAGGCCGACCACGACGAGGGCCACGATCGGCGTGTGATGGCGCTCGCTGACCGCGCCGAGCTTCGCCGGCATCACCCCGTCGATGCCGTAGGCGAGGAGGTTGCGCGAGGCGTTGAGGATCTGCCCGGGCAGCCAGGTGTAGCTCCAGAAGACGAAGCCGACGCCGAGCAGGAGCGCCACCAGCACGTTGCCCGACAGGTACGCCGCGAGCTCCGAGAAGGTCGGCGGGGTGGTGATCCCCAGCGTCGCCCCGTAGTCGAACCCGGCGGCGCCCAGGAACTGCGTCCCTATCGTCGACTGGAAGAGCGCCGTCAGCACGACGGCGATGGCGACCGAGACGATGGCCGCGATGGGCATCGACCAGAGCTGGATCCGCGACGCCTGCTTCACCTCGCCGCCGATGTAGGCCGACGACTGGTTGAAGACGAGCTCGAGGTAGATCCAGGTGATCGGGATGAGCGTCCAGTAGAGGTCGGACGGCGCCTCCGTGAAACCGGCCGCCGTCGAACCGTCCACGATCGCCTGGTAGGTGCTCGCCTGCCCGGTCACTGGCCCCCAGAAGCGGTCGAAGTTCTCCTGAAAGGTCGCCCCGGATCCGGTCAGCAGGACGAGCGCGACGATCCCCAGCCCGACCATGGCGATGACGAAGAGGGCGTTCTGGATCCGGAAGTAGCCGTGCAGGCCGAGGCTGAAGACCGTCACCAGCGCGGCGATCAGGATCGCCCCCGTGATCACCGTCCCTTCCGGGGTGACGAACCAGTTGCCGGCATCGATCAGGGCGCCGTTGCCGCTGATCAGCCCAACGCTGCGGCAGAGCGGGCCGAGCCCGTAGCGCGCCAGGAAGGCGGACGGCACGCCGCCGTAGATGAACCACCAGACCGTGTTGATCCACGACGAGGTCATCCCCAGCCGCGGCCCCAGGATCCGGCTGACGTAGACGTAGTCGCCGCCCGAGCGTGGCATCGCCGCCGCGAGCATGGCGAAGACGAGGCTGGTGGGCAGCACGATCAGCAGCGCCAAGACGTAGCTGCCGAGCATGTTCCCGCCCGGGTAGAAGGCCGGCTCGAGCTGGATGACGAAGAGCATCATCAACCCGATGCTCACGAAGTTGATGTTGTAGATCAGCGTGCTCCAGGTCCCCGCCTCCCGGACGAGGCCGGTCGCCTGGCGTACGAAGATCCCCGGTGCCGCCTGGGATGTCATCGGTACCTCCCTCCTTCCCGCCGCCCGTGGGCGGCCTGCGAACGCGTGGCGCCTCCGTTCACGGCACCGGAGGCGGCTCGTGCACGACCGGTGGCAGATCGAGGGTCGCCACGTGCCGGGCGATCTCGCCCATGGCGGCGACCCACAGCCCGGGGATCGCCGCCATCCGCTCCAGCAGGCGCTCGAGCGCCGTCGCGCGCGAGGCGCGCCCCGACAGGAACGGGTGCATCGTCAACACGAAGCAGCCGCCCTCGGCCACGAGCGCCTCGAGCTCGAGGGTCCACAGCTCGAGCACCTTGGCCGGGCTCTCGATGACGCCCGAGCCGGTCAGGCCGGGCAGGAACGCGTATTGCTCCCAGTCGTCGAGCGCCCACTGGATCGGGATCTCGATCAGCGTCGGCGCGCCGGCCTCGGCCGAGGCGGCCAGCAGATAGGGGCGGTCGGCATCCATCAGGCTCGAGTCGTAGCGGAAGCCATGGCGAGCCAGGATCGCCGGCGTCCGGTAGGTCGTCTCCCACCAGGGCGCCCGCCAGCCGACCGGCCGCACGCCGGCGACCCGGTCGAGCGCCTCGAGGCCGCGCAGCAGGTAGCGCTCCTCCTCCTCGGCCGTGGCACGGAAGACCGGTTCGTGGCAGTAGCCGTGGTGGGCGATCTCGTGGCCCGCGTCGCGGATCGCCCGGACCGCGTCGGGATGGCGCTCGGCGGTGTAGCCGGGGACGAAGAAGGTGGCGCGCACCCCGCGGCGTTCGAGGATCCGCAGCAGTCGCGGCACCCCGGTGCGCGGGCCGTAGGCCTGGTGGGTCATGACGCTGAGGCGGCTGGCCGCCTCGGGCGCGTCGGCCAGGACGCCGCTCTCAGCGTCGACGTCGAACGTGATCGCGGCCGCCGCGCGCACGCCGTCCGGCCAGTGGAAGTCGCCCATCGTCTCCCCTCAGGCCATCGTGGTGCCGCCGTTCGGCTGCAGCACCTGGCCGGTGAAGTAGCCGGCCTCCGGCGAGGCGAGGAAGGCGACCGTGGCCGCGATCTCGGCGGGCGTGGCGATCCGCCCGAGCGGTGCCGTCTCCGCGTAGCGGCGCTTCATCTCGTCGAGCCCGATCCCCGCCGCGGCCGCGTCGACGGAGAGCTGCGGGCTGTCGATGACCCCGGGAGCGATGGCGTTGACGCGGACGCGCGGCGCAAGCTCGCGGGCGAGCGCCTTGGTGAGGCCGATCAGCCCAGCCTTGCTCGCCGCGTAGGCCGAGGCGAGCGGCCAGCCGGTGATCCCCCACTCGCTCGAGACGAAGACGATCGCCCCCCACGCCTCGGCCAGGTGCGGAGCCGCGGCGCGGGCCAGGTAGAACGGCCCCGAGAGGTTCGTCCGCACGATGGCCCACCAGTCCTCGAGCGGATGCTGTTCGACATGCGCCAAGCGCAGCTCGGCGGCGTTGGCCACGACCAGGTCGAGACGCCCGAAGCGCTCGACGACGCGCCCCACGACCGTGGCGATCGCGCCGCTGTCGCCGGCGTCGGCGGCGAACTCGCCATCGCGACGGGCCGAGGCGGCGACCAGCCAGCCGTCGGCAGTGAAGCGCTCCACGAGCGCTCGGCCGAGGCCGCCCGCCGCCCCGGTGACGAGGAGGACGCTCACTGGATCACAAGGCCGCCGTTCGGGGAGTAGACCTGACCGGTCGTCCATCGCGATTCGGCGATGTGGACGATGGCCGCGGCGATCTCCCGCGGCGTCCCGATCCGGCCGAGCGGCACCGTCCGCGCGTAGGCCGGCGTCTTGTCCCGATCCGGCAGGAGCGGCGTGTCGACGGGGCCCGGGACGACGACGTTCACGCGGATCAGCGGTGCGAGCTCGCGGGCGAGCGCCCGCGAGAGCCCGATCACCGCCGCCTTGGCCGCCACGTAGGGCGCCACGCCGACGCCTCCCACGAGCGCCAGCTCCGAGGCGACGGTCACGATCGAGCCTTCGCCGCGCGCCCGCATCCGCGGCACGACCGCCCGCGCCACGTGGAAGCAGCCGCCGAGGTGCACGCGCAGCATCCGCTCCCACCGCGCGTCGCTAACCTCGGCCAGCGGCTGCTCCTCGTAGAAGCCGGCGTTGCAGACGGCGACCGCGATCGGTCCCAGCTCCCCCTCGACCGTCGCCACCATGGCGGCGACGGCCCCGGCGTCGGCGACATCGGCACGGTAGGCGCGGCCGCCGACGGTGCGGGCGAGCGCCGCGGCAGCCGCCGCCGAGCCACGGTGGTTGACCGCCACGCGGTAGCCGGCGGCGGCGAACGCCTCGGCCGTGGCGCGCCCGATCCCGCTGCTCGCACCGGTGACGAGCGCCACGGGCGGGCGGGCCTCGGCGCCCGCCCGCCCGACGATGGTCACGCCCGCCTCACTCGGGCGGGATCTCCGCGAAGGCGCGCTCGATCCGCACGCCGCGCTGTGCCTGGATGGCGCGCGCCCCGAGGTACCAGAGCGCACCGGTGACGAAGACGCCGGCGGTCAGGGCGATCATGATCGGCGGCCAGATCCCCAGGCTCTCGAAGATCGCCGGCGTGCCGGCGAGCCCGTTGATCGGGTCGGCCCACCAGATGTACTCGACGACGAGGAGGGCGACCGTGGCGACCGCGCCAACGATGGACATGAGCGGGATGCCCCCCACCCGCCAGTTGACCGGCGACGACTCGAAGACCGCCCGGTGCCGGTACGGGAAGACGATCGCCGCGATTGCGCACAGGATGAACGAGAGGATCCAGCCGAAGATCCCGTAGAGCGTGTCGATCTTGAATCCGCCGATCCCGATCGTGTACATGAAGAGCGAGATCCAGCCGAGGACCGCCACGATGATGATCGCCACCGTCGGCGTGTGGCGCTGCTCGTTCACCTCGCTCACCTTGGCCGGCATCAGGCCGTCGATCGACCAGGCGAGGAGCGCCCGGGTCGAGGCGAGGAAGTTGATCGGCAGCCAGACGTAGGTCCAGAAGACGAAGGTGAACCCCAGCAGCAGCGCCACGATGACGTTGCCCGGGTAGGCCGCCGCCACGAGCTCGTTGTAGGAGGGCACGAACGAGAGGCCGAACGTGTCGCCCGGCGAGAAGTAGCCGCCGCTGATCCCGCCCAGGAGCGGCAGGCCCACGAGGTTCTGGACCGCGGCGACGAGGAGGATCATCCAGACCGTCACGAAGAGGACGCCGCCCGGCATGCCGAGCATCTGGCTCACCCGCGCCCGGCGCACCTCCCCACCGAGGAAGCTCGAGGTGATGGCGAAGAGGACGATGAACTGGGGCAGCGTCGACGAGAAGAGCGTCTGCTCGAAGCTGGCCGCACCGACCTCGATCGCGTTTCCGCTCGCGCCCGCCGCGCCGCCTGCGCCGCCGACGTAGGCGTCGAAGTTGGCGGCGAAGTCGGCCGAGTTGCCCAGGAAGGCGAGCGCGATCGCCAGGACGACGCCGAACATGCCGATGGCGAAGACGACGTTCTGGAGCCGGAAGTAGATCCGGGTCCCCAAGGCGAAGATGACCGCGAAGAAGGCGATCAGGATCGTCCCCACGGCGAGGATCCAGACCGGGTCGACGAAGTTGTTGGCGAAGGCGACCAGGTCGGCGCTACCGAGGGCGACGCCGATCGAGCGGAACATGCCCGAGAGCCCGTACTTGGCGAAGTAGGCCGCCGGGACGCCGATGTAGACCGTCATCCAGGCGACCCAGTTCCAGGACGCCACGAAGCCGAGCAGCGGGTGGAGCGTCCGGCTGATGTAGACGTAGTCGCCGCCCGAGCGCGGGATCGCCGCCGCGAAGAGCGCGTAGACGGCCGCCATCGGCAGGGCCAGGATCGCCGCGATGACCATCGACTGGAACATGTCGGCCCGCCCCCCGTCCGCGGCGACATAGAAGCCCGGGACGAAGAGGAGGATGAAGGCGACCCCGATGCCGATGTTCTGGTTGTTGACGTTGTAGACGAAGGTGTCGAGGGTGCCGATCTCCTTGGTCAGGCCGGTCGCCTGTCGCGTGAAGACCCTCACCGTGCCACCGACGCTTGCCATCCTCTCCTCCTTCTCGCCGCCGTGCGGCGTCATCCCTCTACTGGCCCGCCGGCCCTCAACCGGCCACGAGCTGGTGCGACTGCACCTTCCCGTTCCTGATGGTGACGATCGCCCCGTACAGCGCGCCGGTCGAGTAGTGGCTGCCCGGGTTGATCGCCAGCGTCCGGCCGATCCGTGCCGCTCCGCGCGACTCGTGGATGTGGCCGTGGAGCGAGAGGAACGGCTGGGTCCGTTGCAGGAAGTCGCGCACCGCCGTGCTCCCCACCGGGACCATCACCGGCTCTCCTCCCTCGATGACGATGGAGAGATCCTCTCTCAGCTTGGGCGCCACGTCGAGCCCCGAACCCCACGGCGGGACGTGGGTGTTGACGATCAGCGGCTTGC
>Ga0209212_1006458_pt1 | contig 13405 bp, 11 predicted proteins | sample RifGroC2_FD_183996 | JGI IMG/M metagenome (GOLD analysis project Ga0209212, IMG submission 183996) | Groundwater microbial communities from Rifle, Colorado, USA - Groundwater C2 (SPAdes) (version 2) | ecosystem: Environmental > Aquatic > Deep subsurface > Groundwater | place: Rifle, Colorado... | reverse complement strand
GCATGGTACCGGTCAGTGGCTGGAAGGACGCAAAAACCTGCCCCCCGGCACCAGGGTCATCATCGTCGAGGATGTTGTCACCACCGGCGGTTCCTCCATGAAGGCGGTCCGTCGCGCCGAGGAAGAAGGGTTGAAGGTACTGGGAATTGTCACCCTGGTGGATCGCGAAGAGGGTGGCCGTGAGAATATCGAGGCCGAGGGGTACTGGCTGAGGACGATTTTTACCAAATCGCAACTTGTTGATTAGTTCCTTTTTTCCTGCCTTTCAAGGGGGATAAAGTTATGGGCTGGGTTATGGGTAGATGGGTAGCTTTGGGGAATTGTCAAATCCAGAGCTACCCATACCTCTTCTTGTGCAGCATTTTCTGATGTCGGGTGACAGGAGGTTACTAGGTTACTATTAAGACTCCGAGAGTATGTCATTCCTTCATCCGCCCCCTTTCGCACAACTGACAAGGCATTTCGATAAATTCATTAAACTCTTGACAACTCCCGCCCAATAAGTTCAAAATTTCATCATTGTATTTCAATAACCTTTGTCGAGGCCATGCCGATGCCAGTACACAAATGGTCGAATTCGTCCATTCTTTCAGGCCTGCGGGTTTTGAAAACCTCGCAGGTTTTTTCTGTTGAATTTGAAAGCCACTCTTCCGGTCAAATTACCGAAGAGCGGCTTTTTTGTTTTAAACCCACTTTTTCCGGGGATTGTAATGGGGGACATTCTTTAGTCCAACTTGGCTTTAATGGTTCCCTGGTTGTGAAGCACTCAATGATGATGTATGGAATTTGAGAATGTTTTTTTGATGACAAAGGAGGCTGTTATGAAGGGTTACGGAGGAGCATCCGGTGTAATGAGAAGCGCTTTCCGTGCAGCAGGCAGGTTTTTCATGGCGCTTGGATTGATCACTGGCATCAGTTTGGACGTATATGCCGCTACGCCGGGAGATATCTTCACAGTGGCAGGCGGGGGGGCTGCCGAGAACGTCGCGGCCACTTCAGTTTATCTCAAATCGCCCTCCGGAGTAGCCGTAGATAGCGCTGGGAACATTTATATCGCAGATCAGTTTGATAGTCGAATCCGCAAGGTAGCGGCCGATAACGGCAACATTACCACCGTGACCGGCAACGGAACTTTTAGCTTTTCCGGGGATGGCGGACCGGCAACCTCGGCAGGTCTCAATGGTCCCTCAAAATTGGCCGTGGACAACGTAGGAAATATCTTTATTACGGATGCAGGCAATCACCGTATCCGCAAGGTGGCAGTCGACACCGGCATTATCACCACTGTAGCTGGTAATGGTGTGGCATCCTTTTCCGGGGATGGTGGGTTAGCCACCTCAGCCAGCATCAATCATCCGTTAGGAGTGACCGTAGACAGCGCCGGGAACCTGTATATTGCAGACAAACAACGAATTCGTAAGATAAATGCTGGCACCGGTATCATCACCACCGTAGCCGGCAACGGTATAGCTTCCTTTTCCGGGGATGGCGGGTTGGCCATCTCAGCCAGCCTCAATTACCCCTCCGGACTGTCCTTGGACAGCGCAGGGAACCTCTACATAGCAGATAGTAATAACTATTGTATCCGCAAGGTAGATGTCGGCACCGGTATCATAACCACCATAGCCGGCAACCGTATTGCCACCTTTTCCGGTGATGGTGGTGCAGCAACGTCAGCAAGCCTATATTCTCCAGATGGCGTTATAGTTGACAGCGCCGGGAACCTGTATATTGCGGATAAATACAACAAACGCATCCGCAAGGTTGCGGCCGGCACCGGTATCATCACCACCATTGCCGGTAACGGTGTGGCATCATTTTTTGGGGATGGCGGTGCTGCAACGTCAGCTGGCCTTTGGAGCCCCTCTGGATTGGCCTTAGACAGCGCCGGAAATCTCTATATTGCGGATCAAAATAACCACCGCATCCGCAAGGTAGATGCCGGTACCGGCATCATTTCCACAATAGCCGGATCTGACGGGGCAACCTCTGTCGGGGATGGCGGTACTGCTGTGTCAGCGAACCTTTATGCTCCAACAGAGGTTACTGTAGACAGCGCCGGGAACCTCTATATTGCTGAGCTATACAACCACCGCATCCGCAAGGTTGCGGCCGGCACCGGCATTATCACTACCGTGGCCGGCAACGGCGCGCGGAGTTTTTCCGGAGATGGCGGTGCAGCAACGTCAGCCAGCCTCAATTATCCCAATGGAGTAACCACGGACAACATCGGAAACCTCTATATTTCTGATCAATTGAACGGACGCATTCGTAAGGTAGATGCCGGCACCGGCATCATCACCACCGTGGTTGGAAACGGCACTTTCACCTTCTCCGGGGATGGCGGGCCGGCGACCTCGGCCAGCATCTCTCCTTATGTAGTAAGAATTGACGGCTCCGGGAATCTTATTATTGCCGATGCTGACCATGACCGTATACGCAAGGTAGATGCCGTTACTGGTATCATCACCACCATAGCGGGAAATGGTGCATCAGCCTTTGCCGGGGATGGCGGTTTGGCGACCTCGGCAAGCCTGAGTTACCCCACCGGGGTAACCTTGGACAGCGGCGGAAATCTCTATATTGCCGATCAATTCAACCACCGTATTCGCAAGGTTGATTCCGTCACCGGCATCATCACCACCGTGGCCGGTGACGGTACGGCAGATTTTTCCGGTGATGAAGGGCCGGCCACCTCAGCCAGAGTCTTTAGTCCCACAGGAGTGGCCATGGATAGTGCTGATAACCTGTATATTGCTGATCAAAACAACAGCCGCATCCGCAAGATTGCGGCCGGCAGCGGCATCATCACCACCGTGGCAGGTGTTTTTAATATGGACTTTACCGGTGATGGCGGGCCGGCCACCGCAGCCAGCCTCAATGGTCCCTATGGAGTGACAATTGACAGCGCCGGAAACCTCTATATTGCCGATACATACAACGACCGCATCCGAAAGGTGATCAAGCCGGACGCCACCTCCGCTATCATCAGTTATTCACCGTCAGGGCCGTACAAGGCGGGGGATCTGGTAACCATCACCGCCACTTTCAATGACCTGGTTGCCGATGCGCCTGTGCCGCAGATCGCCCTTGCCGGGGCAAACACGCTGGCCGCCACCAATATGACCAAGGTTGATTACACCCATTACACCTATACCCATACCGTAACAGAAGCTAATGGCGACGTAACCGTTTCGATCCCGACCGGCATTGATACCAACGGTATTGCACTGTCAGCCACCCCCAGCAGCGGTGAGACGTTCAGTGTAATACCCACCACGTACACAATCGCAACCGGTTACACCGGAAACGGTTCGATAAGCTGCATCCCATCCGCCACGGTAAATTACAACGAGAGTACTACCTGCACGGCCACTCCGGCTGACGGTTACTACGTAGCCTCGGCAACCGTGGACAGCGTGGCGGTGCCTGCCGCATCAAATTCCGCTGGCTATGCTCAGCCGTTCAACAATGTTACCGCTCTGCACACCCTGTTAGCAGTGTTTATAGCAAAGCCCGACCAGTCCATCATCTTCAACCCCGCAATAAAGGTCTATGGCGACGCACCGCTCGACCTGAACACCCAGGCCACCGGAGGAGGTTCGGGTAGCCCAGTGACCTTCTCGCTGGTGAGCGGTCCCGGAGCGTTGAGCGGTGCAAACAACGCCACCCTAACCATAAACGGCGCCGGAAACATCGTGGTACGCGCCTCCCAGGCCGGAAGCGTGACCTACAAGGCCGCTACGGACGTGCAACAGACCATTATCGCTAACAAAGCTACCGCCACCGTGAACCTGGGCAGTCTAAGCCAAGTGTATGACGGCGCGGCTAAATCAGCCACGGCTGCCACCACGCCGAACGGGTTAACTCTAAACCTTACATACGACGGTTCAGCCGCCGCTCCGACCAATGCCGGGAGTTACTCGGTCGTTGGCACGATCAACGACAGCAACTATCAAGGCACTGCCAATGGTACTATGGTGATTGCCAAAGTCACGCCGACTATCATCTGGAGCAATCCATCCGCAATAACCGAAGGTACGGCGCTCTCCGCAACGCAACTCAATGCGACCGCAAACATACCCGGCACGTTCGTCTACTCCCCGGCATCCGGTATCATCCCATCAAGCGGAACTCATACGCTATCGGTAACCTTTACTCCCACGGACACGACCAATTATACGACTGCCACCGCCACCGTCAGCCTGATGGTCGGGAGCAACGGCGACATCAACGGAGACGACAATGTGGATATAGCCGATGCCCTACTGACATTGCAGATGGCGGTGGGGCTAACCACCCCCACATTAGCCCAGTTGGTGGCCGGCGACGTTGCCCCGATGGTGGATGGCAAGCCGGCGCCTGATGGAGTCATCGACATCGCCGATGCCATGCTGATTCTCAGAAAGGCGGTCGGTATCCTGACCTGGCCGTAATTACGGATATGAATTTAATGATATTATTAGGAGATGACATGAAGAGAATTGCGACTATAGCATCATTACTGCTGTTAATACTCGCTCTGACCTCCTGCGGCGGCGGAAGTCCGGGTGCCAATACCACAGTCAGCGGCATCGCCTCCAAGGGGCTGATCATCAATGGCGTCGTCAAGATATATTCGGTCACAGGCGGTGCAAAAGGCGTGCTTCTCGCCCAGACTACCACCGATGACAACGGTTTTTACACCGCCGACATCAGCCCTTACTCTGGTCCGATCATGGTCGAGGCTAGCGGTTCCTACCAGGACGAGGCCACCGGTTCAACCCAAACCATTCCCGCGGATTCTCCCCTTCATGCCGCGTTGTCATTGGCGCAGGGCGCTGTCAATCTGCCAGTAACGGCCCTCACCGAACTTGCCGTTATCAAGATGGGGGGCGACCTGACCCCGGAGGCAATAAGCGCGGCCAACACCCTGATCTCAGATCTCTTCAAGGTTGATATTGTTGCCACATTACCGGTGTCGCCGACGTCCGCAGCGCTTGCCAGCGCAACCCAGGCCGAGAAGGACTATACCCTGGCTTTGGCGACCGTTTCCCAGATGGCCAGCACATCAATCGGAAGCAGCGACTCCGACAAATTGAACAATGCGCTGGCGACCATTGGCTTGGGTATATCGTCCACCGGGATGAACACCGAAACGGTCACCGCCATTCAGAGCGCGCTGACTGATTTCGTGAGCAACCCCAACAACAATACCGGTGTCAGTAACACGACTACCACCAGCCTGGTGAACGCCGGCACCCTCTCCAAGAGCTATAAGCTGAACCTCCAGGGCGCTTTCACCCCCAACAGCGTTACCGGACTTCAGTTCAGCCTGTCTCTCCCGGTCGGCGTCACCCTCAACGCCAACAGTTCCACCTCGGCAGTCCTGTCCAGCAGTTTGGTCCTTTCAGGCGCTACACCCTCCGGTACCCTGCTTGCGGCCAAGTACACCCCAGGCAGCCTGACCGTCGCCATTATCACCACGAATGGGCTCAGCGCGGGCGAGGTGATCACGTTGACCTGCAACATCCCGGCTGGAGAAAGCGCGCCCAGCCCCACCTCATTCACCGTAACAAACTTGCGGAGCATCGACCAGGACGGTGCTAACGTGCCGGGAACCAGTATCTTAATCAACTAACGTTGCGTAGACAGGTAAAGAGGGGTGTGGGTAACCACGCCCCTTTTTTATCGGGCTTTTTACAACGGCGTGAATTTGCTTTTGATGCCAGGATGTGGTAATAATTTCACAAATTCCAATAAGTCTTGGACAGGTTCAACAGATGTCACAAAAGCAGCGTCTTGACAAACTGATGGTCGAACGCGGCCTGGCGCCCTCGCGGGAAAAGGCCCAGGCCCTGATCATGGCCGGTCAGGTAGTGGTGGCTGACCACTCTGTCAACAAGGCCGGCCAGCAGGTGGCTCTGGATGCCGATATCCGCATCAAGGGTGATGTGCTGCCCTATGTCAGTCGGGGCGGTCTCAAGCTGCGCCGGGCGCTGGATGAATTTGCCGTGGATGTCAGCGGGTTGGTGGCTCTGGATGTAGGCGCCTCAACCGGCGGCTTCACCGACTGTCTGCTGCAGGCCGGGGCAGCCAGGGTTTATGCGGTTGATGTCGGTTATGGCCAGCTGGCCTGGAAACTGCAGCAGGATCCGCGTGTGGTCAGCATGGAGAAGACCAACATCCGCTATCTTACGCCGGAGTTGCTTGGCGCTGTGCCTGATCTGGCGGTGATCGACGCCTCGTTCATCTCGCTGGCCAAGGTGTTGCCTGCCACCGTCGGGCTCGTCAGGCCGGGCGGCCGGATTATCGCCCTGATCAAGCCGCAGTTCGAGGTCGGTAAGGGTGAGGTGGGCAAGGGCGGAATAGTCCGTGATCCGGCCGCACACGAAAAGGTTGTCGAAGGGATTCGTCAGACAGCGCGAAAGATGGGTCTCAAGGTAGTCGGGCTATGCGATTCACCCATTACCGGCGCCGATGGCAACCGTGAGTTTCTGATCCTGCTGGAGATACCCATACCCTGATAAAGGAGGCTGACGTGGAAAGCTGTGTTTTCTGCAAGATCATTCGCGGAGAGATCCCTTCCAAGAAGGTGTTCGAAGACGAACAGCTTCTGGTCATCGAGGACATTACCCCCCAGGCGCCGCTACATTTGCTGTTCATCCCCAAAAAACATTTTGCCAACTGTCTCGATATGTCCGATCAGAATGACGGCGTAGTCGGGTACGTTTTCAGAAAAGCTGGTGAGATCGCACTGCAGAAAGGGGTGGCTGAGTCCGGTTTTCGCCTGGTCCAGAATAATGGCGCCGGAGTCGGCCAGTCGGTCTTTCATATCCATTTTCACCTGCTGGCAGGGCGAGACTTTATCTGGCCTCCGGGCTAAAAACTGGTGGAGGAAGAATGAAACCTATAATTTTAATCTTATTTGTCCTGATGCTGGCGGGACAGCTCGGTGCTGAGACGTATTCGTGGGTGGACGATCGCGGAACCTACAATTTCACGGAAGATCTGTCGCAAGTGCCGAAGAAGTATCGAAAGAAAATGAACCGGCGGGGTGACATGGGAAAGCAGGAGGATACTCCGGTGAAAGCAAGTCCTGAAAAGAGCCCGCAGGCTGACCCTCGCAAGGTTGAAGATTCCGGTGCACAGCCAGTTGGACAACCTGCTGGAGACACCCAGCTCTATGGTGGCAAGACGCAAGATGCGTGGCGTAAGGAGCTAAAGGACCATGAGACAGAGCTGAGCAGGCTTGAACAGCAACTTGAGCAGATCCAGAAACAGATCACAACGCCGGCCCGGCTTTCTCGGGAGCGCCAGGCAGAGCTGGTCAAGGAATTTGAAAATACCCGCCAAAACTACAATCAGAAATACAAGCTATACAGCGAACTGGTCGAGTCGGCCCGGAAAGCAGGATTGACAATTGAGATAAAAAAATAGTCTCGGACAACATAAATTAAAAGGCCCGTCGGGAATCCCGGCGGGCCTTTTTGCATACAGCCGTATTGTCAATGAGTCTCTACGCATTTCACCCGCATTCAGGCACCACTACGTGTTGGTGTTTACACCCTCAAAACTATGTCAGTACTGGCCTCCTTCGTGACTGATTGAGGTGCCTCGGTGAAGCCGCGCAACTAGGTGTGTCGTTCTCTGGGCGCAACGACTGTATTTCTCCGAGTTACCGTCATTAATGTTCACCGCATCGTTCTGTCTTCCTGAGCGGAGACTATATCTTCTCCACCTCTTCCGCGGTCTACCCTGTGTGCTATTAACAAGCAACCCAGAGGTTATCAAAGATCTATCTCTTTGATTATAGTATACCACCCCGGCAGAAGATTTCAAATGGCAGAGTCGTTAAAATGCAAGGAGTTGTTTCAGCAAACCTGGGACAGCCATGTCGATGGTCATGACAATTGTAAGAATGATCATGATCACCACGGTAAGCCAGGCGATGATGTTGAAGGCTGGTCCATTGGTGAAGCTCCCCATCAGATTGCTGTCGTTGATCAGTTTCAGCATGAAGATCAGCACAAAGGGCAGCACCGCGCCGTTAACAACCTGCGAGATGAACATGATGGTCATGAGCGGTGCATTGGGAATCAGTATCAGGCAGGCGCTGATGAAGATAATGATCGTAAAGAGCCAGAAAAACTGGGGTGCCTGCTCGAAGTCCTTGTCCACCCCAGATTCCCAGCCCATGCCCTCGCAGATGTAGAAGGCCGTGGAGAGTGGCAGGATGCAGGCGCCAAAGAGCGATGCGTTGAACAGACCAAAGGCGAACAGGGCCGACGCGTGTTGGCCGACCAGTGGCTTCAGTGCAAGTGCGGCATCAGCGGCAGTTTCGATCTTTAAACCTTGGACATGGATGGTGGAGGCACAGGCGATCATGATAAAAAATGCCACGACAATAGCCAGGATGCAGCCGATAATGACATCCAGACGGCAGAAGTTGTATTGTTCAGCGGTGATGCCTTTCTCAACTACGGCTGATTGCTGATAAAACTGCATCCAAGGGGCAATTGTCGTACCGACAATGCCGATCAGGGTCATTAGGTAGGCACTATCCGATTTGAAGGTGGGGGTAACGGTGGCCTTGAGGATGATATCCCACTTGGGACCGGCCATGAAGGCCGCGACAGGATAGGATATGTAGACCAGGCAGGCCACCAGAAAGACCTTTTCCACCAGTTTATACGATCCTTTGACGATCAGCAGCCAGACCAGTATGGCGCTGATCGGAACGGAGATGTATTTGCTGATGCCGAAGATCTCCAGGCTGGCGGCGATACCTGCGAACTCGGAGATGGAATTGCCCATATTGGTCAGGAGCAGGGCGATCATGACATAGAAGGTGACCTTGACGCCGAAGGATTCGCGGATCAGGTCGGAGAGTCCCTTGCCGGTGACAGCCCCCATGCGGGCGCACATCTCCTGGATTACAACGAGTGCAATCGTGGTGGGGATCATCATCCACAGGATGGCATAGCCGTAGTTGGCCGCAGCCAGCGAGTAGGTGGTAATGCCGCCGGCGTCGTTGTCCACGTTGGCCGTGATGATGCCCGGACCGAGGATGGCCAGGAAAATCAGCACATTCCTAGGGCTGAAGCTCTTGAGCGGTTTCAGAAATTTAAATTGTGAAATACTGGTGAACATAGGATTCTCTGCTTTGTCAGCGACGCTTGATTTTGATGATTTGAGGCAGATAATGGGCTAATACGTCATCGACTGTAACAATACCCGCCATCCGGTCTTCCTCATCCAAAACCGGAACGGCGATCAGGTCGTATTTGGCGAGCGTCTCCAGCATGTCCTCAGGTTCGGCATCTATATGTACAAACTTGACGTTCTCTTCCATCACATCGGTAATAAGGGTTTCAGGCGGATTCATAATCAGCTGTTTGAGGGACACAACCCCTTCAAGCCGGTCTTCGGCATCCACAATATAGCCGTAATAGATGGTCTCAACCTCGTCGGCGCATTCCTTGAGCAGCTCCAATGCACGTCCGATCGTAATCTGTGAGGTAAGCCGTAAATAATCCGGGGTCATCAGGCCACCGGCGGAATCCTCCTCGTGTTCCAGCAGCTCCTGGATGTCCTCGGCGTCTTCCTGATCCATCATGTCCAGAAGTTCCTGGGCCTTTTTTTCAGGCAGGTCGCTGAGCACGTCGGCCGCTTCGTCCGGCTCCATCTCTTCCAGGATGTCGGTTACCTGTTCGTCATTCAGCTGGTTGATGACCACGTTGCGCAAATCCGCTTCCAACTCGTAGATGGTGTCTCCGGTGGTCTCAGCGTCGATGGAGTCCAGCACGGTGCGAATATTGCGAATGGGGATGTTCTCGATGATGTCGGCCAGATCGGCCGGGTGCATCTCGTTCATCTGGTCGCGAGCGATGTTGAGAGCCAGCTTGGATGAATTGGCTTCCAGTGGCTGGACGTATTCCCAGCTGATTTCACTATGAGGGATGTCTCTTCTGATCGCCTGTGCAAAACGTTCTCCAAAGCGTTCATAACCCAGACGCCGCAGCAGGCCACGAAAGCCGATGTCAACGGAGAATATACAAAGTTTCTGATTCAGATTGCCCAGCTTGATGTCATTGACCCGCACGACCTTTGCGCCGTCCACATCCACGATCTGCTTGTCCAGCAGGTCTCGCTTGACAAGGATCTCTCCTTCATAGGCTTCGTAGGTACACAGGCCCGGCGGATTGGCACTGCTGGCGGAGATGACCACATGGGTAAATAGCGAGACTTCGCTCCAGGGAAGGGTCTTCAACCCCTTGCGGCCTTTGATCACGATGTGCGAAACCTCGGGGAATACCTCGCCCGGCACCATTACAAGGTCACGCAGGATTCCGATCTGCTCGCCCTTGCTGTTGATTACCGAGCGGCCAATAACAGCGCTCAGATATATTTCGTTAAATTCCGTAGTCATTGTTTAAACCCTCAAAATAAAAAGGCCCTTCAAAGAGAAAGGGCCTAAAAATACGACGACACCACTTCCCCTCTGGTTGAGTTTCGGCAGTGCACAACGTAGGATTGAACCAGCTACATTGGGTTAAGCCTTAATCCGGCAAAACCTGTTAACCGCATTGGCGTCTTTCGACGTTTCTGGGTAGTAGCCTGTGTTTGTGCAAACGCCTCATTCTAACGAGGAATATGTTATGTAATGTAACTTGCTAATATTGTTATGCTCAACTCTGGAGTTAGCTGTGCATATTCCGAAAAGTGACCTGATTTGTATCTCTACTTTATATGCTAATAAGGGTGGGGCGTCAACCCGCAAAGATATGTAGGTGCATTTAGAGCTTTCGCAATTGCAAACGTCTATAATTGCGTGTCGAAACATTTTCCGCAAAGCCTGGGAGATATGCGAAATTTATTTTTTTGGCATGAGTTGACGGGGTAGGTAAAATGAGCAATGTTTTATAGTTCATCATTGTTGCCGATAGACCGCGCCCCGTGATAGTGAAATTAGATATAAGTTATTGATTGCAATAGTAGTATATTGCAATCATATCAACATTAGGCTATTATAAAAAAGCATTGATACACATTTAAAAAATGCTATAGTTACAGAGGGCGGTTTTGGTGTCCTGAAAATCCTATTACAGAGTTTCACTTATATTTTGATGCTTGCAGGAATCATAATCAAGGGGATGCTTCAGGGTGGGGGAGGATAAGGCCATGCAAGAAGAATTACTCATAGTGGATGAAGATAAGGATTGCCGCAAACAGATGGCAGAAATATTTATCGATGCGGGGTACGATGTAACCGTAACCAGTTCTGTAGCAAGCGCTCTTAGTGGAGTCATCAAAAAAACTGCTCAGGTCGTTGTGCTTGGTTCCAAAACCGACGAAATGTCCGCGGCCGACATTATCCCGCTTCTTAAGCAATGCAACCGTAACCTCCCCATCATACTGGTTGCATCAGACACATCTCTGGGGCTGTTGCGTAAGCTGAGAGGCGCCGGAGTGTTTTACCATGCCATGAAACCAGTTGATGCCGAAGATCGGGAAGAGATCCGCCAAGCGGTACTCTGCGCATTTAAAAACCTGCATACCCATCTCGCTTAACAACGTAGGCCCTACTGTAGGACTCGGTATAATTTTAGAGTTAAGGTGTAAAACAACGCCCACCGAATGTCTTGGTGGGCGTCTCTTTTTTCCGATATCGCGCTAAAGTCCCTATCCATAGTCTAAGTGTGATCGTCTCATCACATGGTTTCTTGCCAATAGCGGTTACCATTGTCAAGAGCCGTGGGCTGTCTACAGATTTAGGTAGTATGGCAGGAGCGCCTTATTCATTCCCTTTCAGGCTGATCTCTGCTATTATGTATTGATGGGTGAGAAACTGATCTGCAACAATAAAAAAGCTTATCACGACTATTTCATCGAAGAAAAGTTGGAGGCCGGCATGGTCCTCCAAGGGACGGAAGTAAAATCCCTGCGGGCCGGCAAGGCTAATCTCAACGATTCCTTTATGATGGTGCGTGATGGCGAGGCGTTTCTCCATAATCTGAACATCTCCCCCTATGACTTCGGCAACCGCCAGAATCACGTCCCTGATCGCAGACGCAAACTGCTGTTGCACCGCAAGGAAATCGACCGGATGTATGGCAGGATCAGGGAACAGGGTTTTTCAGTGATCCCGTTGCGGCTGTATTTCAAGGATGGGCTCGTCAAGGTGGAAATTGGTTTGGGCAAAGGCAAGAAGAACTACGATAAACGGGAAGACCTGAAAAAGAAGGATACGCAGCGCGAGATTTCGCAGGTAATGAAGTCACGCAACAGGGATTAATCCTGTTCGTAATTCAGGATTCAAAATTTAACATTGATTTTTATGGGGGTGTAAAGGTTTCGACGGGGAAGTGAGTTTCTGGATTGCACCGGGTCGGGGCAGGTGGCCGACCTTAATAAACCTGCAACGGCTTAATTGCCGACAATTATAACACTCCTATTGCACTAGCTGCTTAATAGGCGTCCCCAATGAAGATGCCGGTGGTACAACGGGGACGTCATTCACTACCGGATTGGGATGCGCAACGCCCGTAGCGCAACCCGAAATTAACGGGACCGCTGATTCGCTGCTTTGTCAGGTGCGCAGATAATCGGTTAAATTGAGCAACTGACTAACGGTGTAGTAATTCAGATTGTAGGTTCTTCGGACGTGGGTTCGACTCCCACCACCTCCACCATACAACAGTCCGGCACCATCCGGGCAAGACCGAAAGCCCTTGAGAAATCAGGGGCTTTTTCTTTTGTGTTGTCCTGTATAGTCCGATATGGTTGTAGAAATCCAATGGTTTTGGGGGCTGATTATGGGGTGTGGTGCAAGTTTTGTTGACCTCAAGCCCCAAAAACTAAAAATGGAAGCCCCCATAAGGAGATCGAGCCAATGCCAAAGCGGATACAGCCCCTTTCTGACATTCAGGTAAAGAACGTAAAACCGGCCTCCAAAGATTCAAAACTCTTCGATGGTGGGGGCTTGTTTCTTTTGGTTACTCCTTCCGGTGGTAAGCTCTGGCAGTTTAAATATCGCTTTGAGGGCAAAGAGAAAAAACTTTCCTTTGGTGCTTACCCTGCAATCACACTTGCCGATGCCAGACAGCGCCGTGAGGATGCAAAAAAGTTACTCGCCAATGGTGTTGACCTTGGGGAGATGAAGAAGTCAATTAAACAGGCTAAGGTTGCTCTTGAGGAAAACAGCTTTGAGAGCGTAGCCCGTGAATGGCACCGCAAGTTTTCCGGCCAATGGTCGCCCCGTCATGCAATGACTATCATGGACAGGTTGACCCGTGATGTGTTCCCTGGCTGGGGGTAAAGCCGGTGGGAGAGGTAAAACCGGTTGATCTACTGGCTGTACTTCGACGGGTAGAGGGCAGGGGAGCGCTAGAAACGGCTCACAGAGTCAGAACTATATGCGGGC
>Ga0209212_1006457_pt1 | contig 13405 bp, 12 predicted proteins | sample RifGroC2_FD_183996 | JGI IMG/M metagenome (GOLD analysis project Ga0209212, IMG submission 183996) | Groundwater microbial communities from Rifle, Colorado, USA - Groundwater C2 (SPAdes) (version 2) | ecosystem: Environmental > Aquatic > Deep subsurface > Groundwater | place: Rifle, Colorado... | reverse complement strand
CCGCTATTACCAGTTTTAATGTTTTGAAATTCATTGCCAGGCGCTTTCCGTAGAGCGCCACTACCGCCAGAATAGCTCCCAGCTGTATCGCGATCTCAAAACTTTTTAAAAAATTTGACTGTTCCAGCCGCATCAGTTGAGCGGTCAAAATCAGATGTCCGGTGGATGATATGGGTAAAAATTCAGAGATACCTTCTACAATTCCCAGTATAGCGGCGGATAATAAATCCATATCTCTAAAACGCTCCTTTCTGAGTTAACGCGGCAAGTGAATTATTTTAGTTGTGTTCTGTTTAGATTATTGACCGAAGAGCTTTTTGTATTCTCCGAAGCCCTCTTTTTCTAAATCCGCCTTGGGGATAAAGCGCAGGGCCGCGGAATTGACGCAATAGCGCAGTCCCGTGGGCTGAGGGCCGTCGTTAAAGACATGGCCCAGATGAGAATCCGCCTGAACGCTTTTAACTTCTGTCCGGGGCGTAAATAAGGTCTCATCTTCCTCGGTCTTAATATTTTTCGGTTCCAGAGGCCGGCTAAAGCTTGGCCAGCCGGTCTGGGAATCAAATTTATCCAAGGAGCTAAACAGCGGCTCTCCGGAAACAATATCCACATAAATTCCTTCGCGCTTATTATTCCAATACGCGTTTTCAAAGGGTTTTTCAGTGGCATTTTCCTGGGTAACCTTAAATTGTAAGGGAGTGAGTTTCTTTTTTAGTTCTTCCCTGGCCGGCTTTTCTGATATATTGTCCTTTTCCTTAGCTGAAGGCAAGGCGCAGGCAGCGCCCCAGACCTTATTTAAAAACTGATCCCGGCCGGAATTAAGCCGGTAGTTTTTATATTTTCGCGCGCTCTTTCGATGATAATCCTGATGGTAGTCTTCAGCCTTATAGAAAGTTGAGGCGGGAAGGATTTCCGTGACGATGGGTTTGGTGAATACGCCGGATCGTTCCAATTCTTGTTTGGATTTCTCCGCCAGCTTTTTTTGCCGGTCATTGTGATAGAAGATTGCCGTTCGGTATTGCGGGCCCCGGTCAACAAACTGTCCGCCGGAGTCAGTGGCATCAATCTGCCTCCAGAAACCCTCAAGCAGGCGGGTATAGCTTATCTTAGCAGGATTATAGGTAATCTGAATGGCTTCAAGGTGGCCTTTCTGGGCATAGTCCGCGTAGGTGGGATTGGGTTTGCCGGTTGCGCCGGTATAGCCGGATATTACGCTGATAACTCCGTCTAATTCATCAAAGGGCGCCTCCATGCACCAAAAACAGCCTCCGGCAAAAGTAGCGGTTTCATATTTCGCGCTGGCTGATGAAACATGCGGTTCAAGCAGGAATAAAACCGAACAAAAAGACAATCCTTTAAAAATTTTCTCCAGCATAACGCGCCTCCTTCTGAACTAATAGAACTTAACTGTTTTTCCCACTTTGTTTTTTCTGGCTTGTTGGTAGACATAATGGGCCATAGCCACATCTAAAATAGCCAGGCCGGTAGAATCAAAAACCGTGATTTCTTCTCTTGATTTTCTGCCTTGTTTCTTTCCGGTTATTATATCTCCTAAATCAGCGTGGATATTTTTTCTGGTTATTGTTTTTCTCGTCATCGGCACATTTATCTCTCCGCTGTGGATTGCCTGGGTAATATCGTCAACCACTACCTTTGCTTTTTTGAGTATTCCCGTTTCCAGTTCCTCCTTGCCGGGGGCATCGGCGCCAATAGCGTTGATGTGCGTCCCATTTTTTATCCATTCCGGCTTAACAATGGGCTTGCGGGAAGGGGTGGTAGTAACCACTATATCAGCATTCTTGAGGCAGTCCGGGATATTCTTCGCGGCGGACATTTTTAGGTCTAAATAGCGCGTTTTCTTTAAGAAGATTTCCGGCTGGTTTTTGACACAGTCATAGAGAAATACCGTTTCAATGTTAAATATTTCGTTGAGGGCCATAAGCTGGGTTTGGGCCTGGGCTCCGCAGCCGACCAGGGCTACGCGGGAGGAGTTTTCTCTGGCCAGGTATTTCGCGGCAATTCCTCCCGCGGCTCCGGTGCGCAGATTGGTGATATAAGTGCCATCCATAACTGCCAAAGGAAGCCCGGTTTTAGGGTCATTGATGATAATCAGGGCCATCACTGAGGGCAGGCCGTGCTTCTTGTTTTCCGGATGGACGTTGACCCATTTCATTCCGCAGGCCTCCACCCCTTCTATGTAGGCCGGCATAGCCCTAAAGTCTCCCTGGTATTTATCTAAACGCAGATAGATTTTGGCCGGCATCTGGATTTTACCCTGGCCGTAGGCGGTAAAGGCCTGTTCGGCAATGCGCAGGGCCGCGGGCATAGTTATTAATTTTTCTATGTCCGGACTGGATAAGATGAGCGTTTCTTTGAGCATTATTTATCTGGAAAGAAAATAGACAGAAAGCGCGGAGTTTAGCGGCAAGAGCTGACTGGGGGGATATTTTTAGTGGATATCCCTTTGATAGTTTTTTTGGTGCGCGTTTGGGCCAGCTCCCAGGAGTATTCGTAAAGATGCAGGCCTTTACTGCAGGCGATAATCTCGCCATCCTCTACCCCGATCTCGGAGGCCATATACTGCTTGACCAATTGCAGGCCGCCTAAATTGGAGGGAAATCCTCCCCAGAGATCCCAGGAACGAAAATAAAGCATAAAATGCAGTTTGCCATAGCGCACCCGGGTATCAATAATTCTTAGGCAGGGCGGGTCAGCCAATTTTATATCCGAGGGCATACCGATTTCCATCACCGCCTGGTTGGTGCCAAAGCCGTGGGTTTTATACATCTGGATAACTTCTTCCACCTGATTTACTTCTAAGGGCATTTCTTTAATTAAGGAACCTTCTTTCAGGCGGACTTTGGCGTCTACTAATCTCTCTCCGTAGGTGTAATCTTCGGTGGCGGTTTTATTTCCGGTTAAAAGATAGCTTAAATATCCCTGGACATACTCCATATCCGTGGGGGCGGGGATAGACATACCTTCGGGAATTACCGGAATGATCTGGTGTGAAGGTTTTCTGACCCGGATAGTTACAAAGTCGAATTCCAGCCGTTTCTGTCCCTGGTAGCTTCCCTTTTCAATGGTATAAATGTGCCCGTTATCAATGATTGAGCTTAAGCATTGAAACCAGGCATCATCCAAATCAAAGGCTTCAATATAAACCGGTTTTAAGAATTCTTCTGACATGCCTCCTCCTGCTATGGGGACAGTTCTCACTTTAATTTGAGAACCGTCCCTGAGATTTTATTCTCCGATAATTTTTACCAGCACCCGTTTTTTGCGCAGGCCGTCGAATTCTCCGTAAAATATTTGTTCCCAGGGGCCGAAGTCCAGCTTGCCGTTGGTTACCGCCACCGTAACCTCCCGGCCCATAATTTGCCTCTTGAGATGGGCATCGGCATTATCTTCACCGGTAAGATTGTGGCGGTAGCGGGAGATTGGCTGATGCGGAGCTAAGCCTTCAAGCCATTGGTCAAAATCCCTATGCAGGCCGTCCTCGTCATCATTAATAAAAACACTGGAGGTGATGTGCATCGCGTTCACTAAGCACAGGCCTTCTTTAATTTGGCTTTTTTTAACCAGTTCTTCTATCTGTGGGGTTATGTTTAGGTACGCCCGCTGGGTTTTGGTGTTGAACCAGAGATATTCGGTTAATGATTTCATGAATGGGAATTTAAGCGGGAGAGGGGAATCGAACCCCCATAAATAGCTTGGAAGGCTATTGTTCTACCACTGAACTACTCCCGCAAAATTAGTATTCTCTTTCGCTGGCTATTGCCATATCTAAAAATGCCCGGAGTTTACGACTGCGGGTGGGATGGCGTAGTTTTTTTAAGGCCTTGGCCTCAATCTGGCGCACTCTCTCCCGGGTAACCCGGAAAACCCTGCCTACTTCTTCCAGCGTGCGGGCGGTGCCGTCTTCCAAACCGAAACGTAAGAGCAGTATCTTTTTTTCCCGTTCGGTGAGAGTGGCCAAGGCGTTGTTCATATTGTCCTTAAGCATTGAGTGCACCGTGGCGTTAGCCGGAGAGATTGCCCTTTTGTCTTCAATGAAATCTCCAAAGTGGGTATCTCCCTCATCTCCGATGGGCGTCTGGAGAGAAATCGGCTCCTGGGCTACTTTCAAGATGGCTTTTACTTTATCTTGAGACATCCGCATTTCTTTGGCTATCTCCTCCGGAAGGGGGTCCCGGCCATATTCCTGGACAAAGATTCTGCTTATCCGGAGTATTTTATTGATAATTTCGGTCATATGCACCGGAATCCGGATAGTCCTGGCCTGGTCGGCAATCGAGCGGGTAATTGCCTGTCTTATCCACCAGGTGGCGTAGGTGGAAAATTTATATCCCCTTTTATATTCAAATTTTTCCACTGCCCGCATCAACCCGATATTTCCCTCTTGAATCAAATCCAGGAAAGACATCCCGCGGTTGGTGTACTTTTTGGCGATGCTTACCACCAGCCTTAAGTTGGCCTCGACTAATTTTTTCTTGGCCCGGATGAATTTGACGTATTTTTGCTTAATCAGCCGGCTGGTATCCTTTACCCTTAAATATGAGGCGTCATCCAGCATATTTAATATTTCAGACCTGGTTTTTCTTAGTTCAGAAATTCCCTCAGAAGACGGGGATTGTTTTTTCCGGGATAGCTTGCGGTTAACTTCGTCCAGTTCTTTAACTAATTCCAGGAATTTTTTAGCGATTTTTTCGATAATCAAAGTGGTGAATCCGAATGCCATTAGTAGCTTGACATTGTTGGCCTTCTTGCGTGAATGTCTCAGGCGGTGAGCTAACCTGGAGAGGCGGCGCAACGCTGATTCCTTTTTTACTTTTATTTCTTCCTTTAAAATGTCTTCAAGATTCGTTTCTTTCTGAAGTAAGCCGTTTACCACCTTAAGCACTTCATCCCGGGCCAGCGAAGTTGTGTAGGCCGCTTCACACAGGGCAATTTCGGCCGCTTCTATTTCTTTAGCCAGGTTAATTTCTTGCTCGCGGGTCAAGAGGGCTATCGAGCCCATTTGCTTCAGATACATCTTGACCGGATCATCCAAAGGCATAAATTTGTTTTCCGCCGCTATTTTCTCATCCGCGAGTTCTTCTTTGGCTTCTTCCGGAATGACGTCTTTATCGCTTTCTTTCTGGTCTAAGTTATTAATTATCCTGATATCTTCACTTCCCAGGAGTTCAAAGATTTTATCTATTTCTTCCGCGGAAGAAATATCCTCCGGGAGCATATCGTTTAACTCATCGTAGGTTAAAAACCCTTTTTGTTTACCCAGGGTGATAATTTTCTTTAGATCACGTTTAAGGTTGGCTTTAGCCATATTACGCTCCCTCTCTTGATAAGGATTGAAATTCAATTAACAAATCATTTAGTTTTAATTCGTTACCCGGGCCCTGGGCGAGCTTTAATTGCCGGCAAAGTTCCTGCTGTTTTAGCTTGCGCTTGCTTTCTTTTATCCGGCGCACGCAGTCGTCAATAATTCTTTGCGTGCCGGATACAGCCGGCCATTCGCAGGTGGATATTTCCAGGATTATTTTGGACAGGTGGCTGCCGGTAAAATGGTTAATCAGTGAATTGGTATTAATTTTTTTTCCGGAACAAAACAAATCAAACATCTTGGTGATAATCTGGCTTATATTTTTATCCTGAAAGTCTCCGGGGGCCAGCTTTTCTTTTATCTGTTCGATAAGTTCCTGTTCTTCCAGCATCAGCCGGACAATCATCCGCTCCGGGGCGTTGGCAGCAACGGGTGTCTTTGGCGGCGGTAGATTTTCTTCTTTATGGGGGATACGGTTGTTTTCATTCCCGGTTTTTTTAAGTTCCAGTAACAGTGAATTCTCGTCCAGGGATAATTCTTCCGCCAGTTTCTTTATATATGCTGATTTTGCCACCGTGTTATTAAATTTACTTATCAAGGAAAGCATTTCTGAAGCGGCCCGGGATTTGTTGGGTATGGTTAAGGGCGCGTATTTTGATTTGAGAAACTCTAATTTGTAATCAAAAATATCTTTGGCCTCTGTGATGAGTTTCTGGAATCCTTCCGGGCCAAATCGGCGCGCGAAACTGTCCGGGTCATAGCCTTCAGGTAATCGGGCGGCCATAACATTCAACCCTTCCTCAATCAGGGTGTCTATGCTCCTTAAGGTAGCCATTTGCCCGGCGTTGTCTGAGTCGTAGACCAATACCACATTACGCGAGTAGCGCTTTAAAAGGCGGATCTGCTCCTGGGTCAAGGCCGTGCCGCAGGAGGCGGTTATGTTTTTAACTCCCGCCTGATAAGGAAAAATCAAATCAAAGTATCCCTCAACAATTACCGCTAAATCCTTCAGGCGGATTTCTTCATTGTTTAGGTCTAGTCCGAAAAGGACCTTGCTTTTAGAATACACAGGAGTTTCCGGAGAGTTTATATATTTAGGCAGGGAATTATCCAGCACCCTGGCCCCGAAAGCAACGGTCCGGCCTTTAGTGTCATGTATGGGTATGAGTATCCTTTTGCGGAAACGGTCATAATATCCGCCGTTGTCCTTAGCTATTATCAGGCCGGATTTCTCAATTAAACCCAGCACAAAGCCTTTGCTTCTTAAATAGTTTAGCAGGCCGTCCCACTTATCCTGGGCGTATCCGATTTTAAACTTCTGGATGGTTTCTTTGGTCAGGCCCCTTTTGAGAAGATATTTCAGCGCCGGCTCTCCTTCTGGAGCATGCAGTTGATCGGAATAAAAGTGAGCCGCGGCCTCATTGATTTTATAGAGCTGTTCGCTGAGGTTCTGGGTTTTGCGCTCAGCCGCGGAAGCCTCATGAATAATTACGCCTGTCCTCTTGGCCAGGGCCTCAATGGCCTCGGGAAATTCCAGGCGCTCATGCTGCATCAGGAAGCCGAAGGCGTTGCCTCCGGCGGAGCATCCAAAACAATGAAAAATTTGCTTATCCGGATTGACTATGAAGGACGGGGTTTTCTCGTGATGAAAAGGGCAAAGCGCCTTATAGCTGCGGCCGACCCTCTTTAGGGGGATATAGCCGGAGATAAGCTCTACTATATCCACCCGGCTTAATATTTCTTCTAGGGTGCTTTCCGGGATTAATCCCATTATCTTTTTATCCTCTTAAACCCCGAACAGCAGAGTAGGTCTAATTTTTCGTGAGTTTCTATCTTATCCAACAATAAATTCATGCCTAAGTTATCCGAGGCGATATGTCCGGCGATTACCACATTGATATGTTCCGGCTTAGCCCTGGAAAAATGCTCCTCGGAAAGGTGCATGCAGACCAGGGTTTTTACTCCGGCCTGGGAAATCCGGCCAAAAAGTTCCTTGGGCCCTTCAGTGCCTCCGGTCATATCCACAAAAACCTTGCCGGCCTTATCCTTAGGCTTGCCCAGGATAATTCTCGGGCCGGCTTTATTAAAGGCCGCCTCTTTATATTCGGGAATTTTGTGTAAGAAATTAAGGATATCTTTTAAAGCCTTAGGTGCGCCTTTGTTAATATTTTCCTGGAGGTATTTCGCCACAAAATTATCCGCCGGGGTATGACAGGACATAAATGGCATATTCAAGAGCCTGGCCGCGTCCACCGGCCGGGAGTGGTTTGCCGGTAAAATTTTTCTGGCAACCTCCTGCACGCGCTCTTTTAGAGAATCGCTTACCGCCTCTTTATGTAAACCCAGCTTGTTTAAAATATATCCTTGCACCCGCATCACTTCGCTTAGGCCGGCATAGGCTATGCCTTCGGGATGATGTGAGAGCGCCAGATCTAAGCCTTCCCGCTCTCTGATTCTATCGGCCAGGAGTATTTCCGCGGTCTCTATGTCTATCCCGACCAGGATTTTCTTTATTTCGCTGTCCGGGTTTCCGCAGAGCAGACGGGTATCGGAAAAAGGATTTGTAAGGGCTTCTTTATCAAAGGTTATTCTTTCAATACCTTTTAATTTACGATATTCTTTTTTTATATTTTTAAAATACTCCGAAATATCCTTTCCTCTGGGGTCCTGTTGAATGCCGTATTTAACCGCCAGTTCGTAAATCTTAGATAATTTCAAGGGTTACTCCTCGAATATTTCGTTGATGTTCTTGTTGATGGTTTCGGTGACGGCAAACCGGGAAATTAATCCGTTAAAAATACCCTCATAGACCTGGACATCTATCAAGCTAAGCTGGCTTCCCAGATACGATTTCCTCGCGCTGGCCTTTAAATAGGTAATGGTGGACAGATGAAAAAGAATAATCAGCATGCTGGTAAGAAGTATGCCCCTTAAAAACCCCAAGGCGAATCCTCCCCATTTATCCAGTCCGCTTACCGCCTCCATCTTGATTAGGCGGCAGAAAATGCTTCTGATGGCGGTTATGGCCAGATATCCCGCCAGGCCCAGACCCAGGAAACAGATGAAATCCGTAAAAACTACCCCTAATCCGGGCCATAATCCCAGCAGGCGATCGCTGGCCATGGAGAAGTAATGCAGGGACGCGTATATTGCCGCCAGCAGGCCCAGAAGTTTAAACACCTCAATAATAAAGCCCTTTCGGGAGCCTTTATAGACAGTGGTCAGAACTAAGCAGATAATAAGAATATCTACCCAGTTGAATTTAGTTAAGGTTTCCTGGATTTGCATATTTTTCTACTGTTACTCTAATAATAAGAAAGCCTTAGAGTGGAGTTTTCCGTAAAAATTTAGTAAAGTATACCACATAACTTGACCACTGTCAAGGCAGGCAGGATTTTGTAATTAAAATTGAAAACAAGACACTTTTTAAGCAATTAAAGATGAAAATGAGACACCTGTTTTTGTGCTATACTTCCTTTAAAAAAGGAGGATTTTGCTAGTATTTTACTTCGACCAAAAATAATCCTTGGGCCGGGGCGGTGGGGCCGGCTTGTTTTCTGTTTTTGGCCAGAAGGATTTTTTTAAGATTACCTTCCGGAAATTTGCCCCTGCCTATCTCAACCAGCGTTCCCACGATATTGCGGACCATATTGTATAAGAAACCGTTTGCTTCTATTTCAATAATTATTGCGGGAGAGCTGAGAGCTGAAAGCTGAGGGCTGAGAGCCTCCTTTACGGATATCTTTTTGATGGTCCGGACAGTGGTTTTGACCGATGAGCCGCTGGCACAGAAGGATTTGAAATCGTGCCGGCCTGAGAGGGTATCGGCCTCTTTTCGCATCAGACTGACATTGAGTCGGTAAGGAATGTGCCAGACGTATTTATTTAAGAAGGCGGATTTTGTTTCGCTATTCAGAATAAAGTAGCGGTAGGTCTTGGATTTTGCCGAATAACGGGAATGGAAATCCTTATCCGCCTCTTCCGCTTCTTTTATGGAAATGTCTTTAGGCAGGAGACTATTTAACGCTTTCTGGATTTTTGAAACCGGCAGTGGGGAGCTAGTTCTAAAATTAGCGGTTTGAGCTAAAGCGTGAACCCCGGAATCAGTCCTTCCCGAACCAGTGACCTTGACCTTTTCTTGGAGGATTTTCTCCAAGACTTTCTCTATCGTCTCTTGTATTGTTTTAGTCTGTGGACTGTGGACTATGGACTGTGGACTCTTCTGAATCTGCCACCCGGCGTAATTTGTCCCATCGTACTCAATAATGAGTTTGATGTTGCGCATAGGGTGGAGTTTTAGGATGAGGCTATTTTTGGTATTTTATCAGCTCTTCGGCAATCTGGACGGCGTTGGTGGCGGCGCCTTTACGCAGGTTATCGGCAACTACCCACAGCCATAAGCCGGTTTTTATAAAGGGGTCTTTACGAATCCTGCCTACAAAGGTCTGGTCTTTTCCTTCCGCGTCCTTAGGCATAGGGTAGAGGCTGGCCTGGGGATCGTCCATTAAGATAACCCCCGGGGCCCGGGAAAGTAGAGCTTTTATTTTTTGCGGTTCGATGGTTTTGGCGGTTTCGATATAAATTGATTCCGAATGTCCGGTGCGCACCGGAACCCGGACCGTGGTGGCGGAAATTTTAATCTTCTCATCGTGCATAATTTTATGGGTCTCTTTGACTAATTTCCACTCTTCATTGGTGTAATCGCACTCGGTAAAACTGCCGATATGAGGAAAGACATTGTAGGCCAACTGTTGGGGCATAGCTTTATTTTCCACATCGGCTTGCACATTCTCGCATCCACCGGATGCGATTTTAGAGGTTTCTTCTTTCAACTGTTCAACCGCTCCCCTTCCGGCTCCGGATGAAGCCTGCAAGGTGGTTACGATTATTCTTTTGATTCCCGCTTTCTTATAAATCGGCCAAAGAGCAACCACCATTTGAATGGTAGAGCAGTTGGGATTGGCGATGATTCCTTTATGTTTTTTAACATCCTTGGCATTTACCTCTGGAACCACCAAAGGCACTTTGGGGTCCATGCGAAAGTCCGCGCCGTTATCAATAACTACCGCGCCTCTCTTTACCGCTTCCGGGGCAAAGGTAACCGCCGCGCCTTTTTCCCCTTCGGTGCCGGCAAATAAGGCAATATCAATCCCTGCAAAGCCTTCGGGAGTAATTGGGGTTACCGCGTAGGTTTGTCCGTCAACCTGAATATCCCGGGCGGAACGGGCAAAGACCCGTAGTTGGTCAACCGGAAAATCGCGCTGGCGCAGCACCCGGAGCATTTCCTCGCCGACAGCTCCTACTCCCACAACCGCCACATTAAATTTAGCCTTCTTTTTCATCTGAAAATCCCTTACAGGTGCGATAAATCGCACCGCTACGCGACACGGACGATCTAAGCTCTATTTTCATACTCATTGGTGCCCCGCATCAGGAGAGGTATGAAGGTTTCATCTTAAAGACTCTTGACTATCAAATCCCCGATTTCCGAAGTAGAATAGCCCATTTTTCCGGCAGCCAAGGATTTTAATTTTGTGTTGACTAATTTTATTACCGCGTCCTCAATGGCTTTGGCCGCTTTTACCTCGCCCAGGGCTTCTAACATCATTCCCGCGGCGCAGATGGCCGCTAAAGGATTAATTACATTCTGGCCGGTGTATTTAGGCGCGCTTCCTCCGATGGGCTCAAACATGGATACGCCTTGAGGGTTGATATTGCCTCCGGCGGCGATACCCATCCCGCCTTGAATCATTGCCCCTAAATCGGTGATAATGTCTCCAAACATATTGTCGGTAACGATAACATCAAACCATTCCGGATTCTTGACAAACCACATGGTAGTGGCATCCACATGGGCGTAGTCAGTGGTGATATCGGGATACTCTTTGGCGACTTCATAAAAAGTCCGCTCCCATAAATCCCAGGCGTAAGTTAAGACATTGGTTTTTCCGCAGAGAGTAAGTTTTTTCCTTTTATCGCGCTTGCGGGTATATTCAAAGGCATAACGGATACAGCGCTCTACTCCTTTACGGGTATTATAGGAAATTTGTATGGCTGTTTCATCTTTAGTGCCTTTATCCTTAAACTCGCCCATTCCTTTATACAGGCCCTCGGAGTTCTCTCTCACTACTACAAAGTCAATATCTTCCGGTTTTTTATCCTTCAAAGGGCAATAAAGGGAATTGTAGAGTTTTACCGGGCGTAAGTTGATATACTGGTCTAAAGAAAAGCGCAGTTTCAGCAGGACACCGGTCTCTAAAATCCCCGGCTTGACTTCAGGATGGCCAATGGCTCCTAAGAAAATAGCCGAGTATTTTCTTAGCTCCTCAATGTCTTTATCTTCTAAGGTTTTACCGGTTTTTAAATAACGTTCTCCGCCAAAATCAAAGATTTTGGTTTCATATTTAAAGTTAAATTTATTCCCTGCCGCCTCCAAAACCTTTAAACCCTCTCTGATTACCTCCGGCCCGGTCCCATCACCGGGAATTACCGCGATTTTGTACATCTTCACTGTTTCTCCTTTGCAACCGCTGAAACGCTGAATTAATATAAATTCTCTCCGCTGAAGCGCGGAAATTCAATAAGTCTTCTTCTGCGCCTCTGCGGAACATTTACTTCTAATAGTCATTCTACGTCTCTGCGGTTCCGCAATCCAGCTCATCAGCCCCCCGGCCTCTACTATTCTTTGCATAAACTCCGGAAAGCCTTCGGACTTATAAGCTTTACTCTGGGTAGTATTCTTAATCTCACCTTTTACTAAATCTATCTCCAATTCGTCTGTAGTATTTATTTCATCTGTCTGGGTTATTTCAATAATCGGAAGCCCGATATTTATGGCGTTACGATAAAATATTCGCGCGAAAGATTTGGCAATGACGCAGGAAATCCCCGCGCCTTTAATGGCTATCGGGGCATGTTCGCGGCTGGAGCCGCAGCCGAAATTCTTCCCACCCACGATAACATCACCCTTATTTACCTGCTTAATAAAATCCGGGGAGATAGTTTCCATGCATTTCTTGCCCAGTTCAACCGGATCGGTGGTTACCAGGTATTTGGCGGCGATAATGTCGTCGGTATTGATATCGTCTCCAAACTTAAGAGCTTTTCCTTTTAAAATCATATTACTTCCTCTGGATGAGCAATCCTGCCTTTGATGGCCGAGGCCGCGGCTACCGCCGGATTGGACAGATAAACAAAACTTTTAGGTGAACCCATCCTGCCGATAAAATTACGGTTGGTGGTGGCAATAGCGGTTTCTCCGTCAGCCAATATCCCGCAGTGTCCGCCTAAACACGGCCCGCAGGTAGGAGTTGAAATAATACAGCCGGCTTTATCAAATATTTCAATTAAACCTTCTTTGATTGCCTGTTTGTAGATATTTTGGGTGGCGGGTATGATTATTGTCCGCACAGTAGATTTGACTTTTCTGTTTTTAAAGATTTTAGCGGCCAGGCGTAAATCCGAAATTCTGCCGTTAGTGCAGGAGCCGATTACCGCCTGGTTAACCAGGACCTTCTTTAGCTGGCTTACCGGCCTCACATTGCTGGGCAAATGCGGACAGGCCACCTGCGGCTCTAATTTAGAAACATCGTATTGATAAATCTTTTCATAAACGGCATCCTTATCGGATTTTAGCTGAACGCTGAACGCTGAACGCCGAACGCCGGATAGATATTTTCGCGTAATTTCATCCGGCTCGATGATGCCGGATTTCCCTCCGGCCTCAATTGCCATATTGCACATAGAGAATCTCGCGTCTAGGTCTAAATTTTCAATTACCGGGCCGCAAAACTCCATCGCCTTATATAAGGCTCCGTCAACTCCGATATCGCCGATAGTATAAAGAATCAAATCTTTACCGCTTACCCATTTCTTAAGCTTGCCGGTATAGATAAATCTTATAGTCTGTGGCACTCTAAGCCATACACGGCCGGTAATCCAGCTGGCGGCGATATCGGTTGAACCCATTCCGGTTGAGAATGCCCCTAAGGCTCCGTAGGTGCAGGTATGGGAATCCGCTCCCACTACTAAATCTCCCGGTTTAATCAGGCCTAGCTCAGGAAGCAGGGCATGCTCAATTCCCAT
>Ga0209212_1006454_pt1 | contig 13407 bp, 7 predicted proteins | sample RifGroC2_FD_183996 | JGI IMG/M metagenome (GOLD analysis project Ga0209212, IMG submission 183996) | Groundwater microbial communities from Rifle, Colorado, USA - Groundwater C2 (SPAdes) (version 2) | ecosystem: Environmental > Aquatic > Deep subsurface > Groundwater | place: Rifle, Colorado... | reverse complement strand
AAAAGGGGGGAGGGGGGACATCTCCCGGGCGCCGCGTCGGGCGGCAACGCCCCGGAAACCGGGCACTCCCGGCTCCGCCCCCCTGCCCTGGGGTCAGTGGATCACCCACTCGCTTTTCTGCAGCAGTTCGCTGCCCGGGCCCGGGGAAAGCTGCACCACGTAGCATCCCTTGGAGGCGTAACGCTGTCCCGGGCCGAAACTGTAGCGCTCGAATTCGGCGCTGTAGGGATGTCCCCGGTCCTGGAGCATGTCGATCACCTCGAAAAACCGCTCGCGGTAGAACTCGCCGCGCATCATCATCAGGCTGTCGGTAAGGAGCAGGCCCAGCGAGTTCATCCTGGCGGCGATGCGCCGCTCCCTGCCAAGCGGCGCCCCGTTGCCCCGGTGGGCGCCCCCTTTGCCGGCGGGAAGGGCGTAGGGATAGGTGATGTAGCTCTTTTCGCGCAACTGCTCCGGCAGCGCGCCGATCTTGTCCTGCAACAGGGAGGCCGACAGGAAGATCGTTTCCGGCCGGCCGGAAAGCGCCGCGACCTTTTCCAGGAGGGGGAGGGCTTCCGGCCCCGTCCAAAGAAGCAGCACAGCCGGCCTCTTTTCCAGGGTCGCCTGTTCCAGGAGTTCCACGGTCACCGCCTCCCCGGCCGAAAGCATCCTCTCGGCCGGCGCTTTGCGCCCGAGCTTCTGCCAGCTCTCCCTGAAACCGGCGGCGCTGGCGCGCCCCTCGGCGCTATCCCGGAAGATCTGGAGCAGCTCGCCATCCCGGTCCGGCTGCTCCCCTGCGGCGAGGAAGCGGGCTGCGGCTTCCCCCTCCTGGTAGTGCCCCTTGGAGAAGTAGAGGGTGTACCAGTCGCTCTGTGAGATGACCGGCAGATCGGTGGCCGGCAGCAGGCAGGGAATCCGGTGCTCCTCGCCGAACTCGTGCACCGGCCGCCACTCGCCGTGGCTGATCCCCCCGATCAGGGCGAACACCGGCTCCTTGCGGTAGTACTCCTCCAGCTGGCTGCGCCAGGTTTCCGGGGGCCCCTTGAGCTCCCAGACCGAGAGCGACAGCCTGCGGTAGATCAGGTCCATCCACTCGGCGTAGAAGCCGTACCCGGCCCGCGACTCGACCGTCTTGGCCCTGCTGTTGCGGCCGCGCACGTATTTCTCCAGCGGCTTTAGCATCGCCTCGCGCTCCTTTGCGGGGACCCGGTCGGTGACCACGGTGGCGAGGCGGATCGTGTTTTGGTCCACGCCTGGGGAGTACTCGGGGGAGAGCGATTTCAGGTAGTAGACCAGGATGGCCATGTCCCGCTCGGCCAGGAGGTAGCGGGGCATCACCTCGTCGAGTACCCGGCCGTTGGGGTCCATGCCGTCGCGCAGCGCCACGGAGAGGGTGGTGTCGGTGTATGCGGGTCGGCGGGGGGGGGCCTGGTAGAGCGGGAGCATGTAGGCCGGGATGGTCTTCAGCTGGTCGGGGCTCGGCTGGCGGTAGTTGAACTGCGCCTTGAAGAGCACCGCCCCGTTGGTCGGGGTGGTCAGCACCCCCCCCTCGTACGACCCCAGGCCGCTTCTCATGTGGCAGCTCTCGCAGGAGAACATGTCCGCCTCCACCTCGGTATCCCCCTGGACGATCGCCTGGGCCGGTTGCCCCGAAGGGAGCAGCCCCTTGCGGTACAGCTGCTCCCCGAGCCTGAGCGCCTCGGCCCGGGTGAGCCCAGCCACCCCCGGCGGCTCCTCTGCGGCGCGGGGGGCGGCGACCCAAAAGAGAAGGGTAAAAAGGCAAAGCAGGGGTAGCAGGGCGTTTCTCCCCGTGGCGCGTAACCTTCCGGCAGCCCCGTTCATTTGGCACCCGCCTGCCGGTATTCGGCCATGATGTCGGCGCTGCTCACCAGCTCCATCACCCTGGTCCAGCGGCCGTCGCGCGGCGAGCGGATCAGCATGATCTGGTAGTGCGACATCTTGTTGGGGATGTAGGCGTCGAAGGCGCGCATCACCCGGTCGATGTCGGCCCGGCTTCCGGTCATGAAGTCCCACCCCGGTTTGGCCCGGAACCTTTTCAGGTAATCCTTCATGACCCGGGGGTTGTCGTGCTCCGGGTCGATGGTGATGGAGACCAGACGCACCTTGGAGGCCTCCGGGCCGAGCTTTCGCTGCAGGCTGGCGAATCCGGCCGAGAGGATAGGGCAGATGGTGGTGCAGGTGCCGTAGATGAAGTCCAGCAGGACCGGCTGGTCGCTCTGCTCGATGAAGCTCTTGAAGCGGACCTTTTGGCCGTCCTGGTTCACCAGCAGCACGTCCGGCATGCTGTAGTCGGCGACCGTTCTCCGGTACTTTCCGCCGGCTGCCTCCGCCCGGGTGCAAAGCAGGAGGGGGACCAGGGTCACGAGGTAGCAAAGAAACCGGGTTGTTTGCGAAGTCACGGCTCAACCTCCTTTTGTCGCATCATTGCACGACGAGCCTCTCGGCCCGGAAATCGCCGATTACCACGGTGACCTTCCCCCCCTTTTTCAGGAAGGCCCCGGGGTTGGCGAACATCATGAAGTAGTTTCGTTCCGGCTGCGGGGGTCTGGTGCTTCTGAGCGCTCCCACCTTGGGCGGCTCCGGCACCACCATGGTGACACCGGTGGCCTCGTCGACCAGGAACGGCTTGACCCTGCGGTCGAAAAGGGGGAGCGCCTTTTGCGGGTCGGTGACCCGGTAGCGGAAGTCGAGCATGTATCCCCCCGCGGAGAGGCCTATTGAAAGCACCTTTACCCCCCAGCGCTCCTCCAGGGCCGAGCGGTCATCCTCGCCCGCCTGAACCCCGCCTGCACCGGTAACTGCATCGGCCTGCGGCCTGCGGCCGGTCGCGCAGCCGGCCGTCAGGGCCAGGGCCAGGACGAGAAGCCATGCGGGCCATGCCGCGAGGCCGATCGCCGGGACTGTTCCCGGGTTCACTCTTCTGCGCGCGGCTACCTTCGTGCCTGCTCCGTTTCCCATGTGGATATCCATCCTTTCTGTCGCCTTACCGGCGAGCCGTATCGTTCTTGCCTGACACCCACCCCTCCCCCTGGGCCGAACACTGCTCCCCCTCGGGCGGGCCACTCCTCCCCTCGGGCGGGCCACTCCTCCCCCCGGAGGGGGGAGGTCGGGAGGGGGGAAAGGTTCTGCCTCCACCGACGGCGGTTTTCCCCCCTCCCTGACCCTCACGGCGCATACTCGATCGCGTCGCTGTAGACCGGCGACTCGTTTCCCGACTGGTCCCGGAAGCGGACATGGATGCTGTAGCTTCCGGGCGCGCTGCCGGGGATGGTGGCGTTTCGCGTGGCGGCGAACGGTTCCCAACCGTACCAGAGGACGGCGTCCCAGCTGAAGCGCATGCCGGTAACGGCTGTGGCCGAGTCCGCTGCGGCGAGCGACAGCGTCACCGGGCGCCCGCCGGTCGAAGCCGCGCCGCCGTTGATGGTCACCGCCCCGGCGGGGGGGACGCTATCGAGCAGGATGCTGTCGCTTCGAACGGCGGAGACGTTGCCCAGGGGGTCTTTGAACTGGACATGGATGGTCTTGACACCGTCGCCCGCGGGGAGCCTCGCGCTGCGCGCGGCGGCGTAGGGCTCCCAGCCGTACCATTTGACGTTGTCCCAGCTAAAGCGCATGCCGGTTACCGCGGCGGCCGAATCCGCTGCGGTCAGGGTCAGGGTGACCGGAACCTTGTTGGTCGCCGCCGCCCCGCCGTCGATCAGCACCGATCCCGTGGGGGGGGTGCCGTCCAGTTCGATGCTGTCGCTGTAGAGGGCGGAGACCTTGTCTTCCTGGTCCCGAAACTGCACGTGAATGGTCTTCGGACCGTCGCCTGCGGGGAGCCTCGCGCTGCGCGCGGCGGCGTAGGGCTCCCAGCCGTACCAGTGGACGCTGTCCCAGCTGAAACGCATTGCCGCGACCGTGCCGGTTTGGTGCGTCGCGGCCAGGGAGAGGGTCACCGCGCGACTGCCGGTTGCGGCCGCGCCGCCGTTAATCGCCACCGACCCCCGGGGCGAGGCGAGGATGGCGGAGTACGCGCCGAAAACGTCCAGCATTCCGGAGCCGTACTGCTCATCCGCTCCCGCCATCCCCAGGTCCCGGGCGCTTTGCTTCAGGAAATGGCGCGCCTCGTCGACGCTCAGGTCGGGAAAGGCTTCGCGCAACAGCGCCATGGCGCCGGCCAGATGCGGGGAGGCGACGGAGCTGCCCGAGACCGCGAGGTACGCGCCGGGAAGGCCGAAGTAAAGGTCGGTGGTGAGGATGTCGACCCCGGGGGCGGCCAGGGCAGGGAAATCCCCGCCGCACGCGGAGGGCCCCCGGCTGGAGAAGCCTGCCAGGCTCTCGGACCGGTCCACGGCGCCGACCGCCAGGGAGGCGCGGTAGTTCGCGGGGCTCGCCCCGGTCCCGGGATCGGGCCCGTCGTTGCCGGCGGCAAAGGCCTGCAGGATGCCGGCGGCAGTGAGCGCCTCGACATCGGCCTCGAATTCCACGTTGCAGCCGTGAGCCGGATCCTCGAGCCCCCAGGAATGGTTCACCACGTCCGGCGCGTCGTCGCTTTCCGGGTCGCCGTCCGGGTCCAAAAGCCACTGGAACCCCTGGTGAACGGCGCTGTAGCTGGCCTGCCCCGCGTCGTTGAAGATCTTGGCCGCGATCCAGCTGGCTCCCGGAGCCACGCCGACGGCCGTCCCGCCGGCATCGCCCGCCACCATGACCCCCATGGTCTGCGTGCCGTGCCCGCTGGCGTCGTGGGGGATGAGGGGATGTTCGCCGTGCGGGTCGTACCAGCTGTTAAGCCCGCCGCGCCAGCGAAGCTGCAGGTCGGGGTGGTCGTAGTCCACTCCGGTATCCAGGCTGGCCACTACCACCCCCTGGCCGGTGATCCCCCGGTCCCAAAGCTCGGGCGCCCCTATGGCAGAGAGGTTCCACTGCGGCGCCCCGGTCGTCCCGGACAGGGGGGCCGGCGCGTGCAGCACGGCATCGAGGACCACCCGCTCCACCCCCGGCAGGGCGGCAACTTGCGCCAGGTGCTCCGCCGGGACCAGCGCCGCCACCGCATTGGCAATCCACAAAGGGTGGATCCGCTCGGCCTGCTTCCGTTTCAGCTGCGCCACAAGCTTAGGCTGTGTCGCCTGCGCCTTTTTCCTGAGCGCCCTGAGCACCGCGAGCCTGCGGGCGCTTTTCCCCCGCGCGGGAAGGGAGCGCAGGGATGCCTGCTCTTTCAGGTGAACGATTACGGGAACCTGGTGGGGGAGTGCTCTTGACTGGAGGGCCTTGCGCAGGGGGGGAGCCAACTCGCCGGCCAGCGCGCGCGCGGCAAAGCCGCAGCTCGTCAGCCCGACGACCAGGACCAGCACCGACAGCGGGCAGCAAAGCCGCTGCCGGCGGGCCGCTCCAATCCATTTCATGACACATTGCATGGGAATGCCATCCTTTTGCAGGTTTATCCTCGCCTAAACCCGTTGAGGGTGGAGGGTGGAGGGATGAGACAACTCATCCCCCATCCCTCATCGATTATGGTGCGTAGGTTATCGAGTCGCTGAAGGGCGCGGAGACGTTCCCCAGCGCATCCCGGAACTGGACCCGGATGGTCTTTACCCCCGCCCCGAGGGGGAGGGTGGCGTTTCTGGTGGTGGCGTAGCTCTCCCAGCCGTACCAGGTGGTGCCGTTCCAGGAGAAGCGCATGTTGGTCACGGTGCTGTTGGCATCGGTGGCGCTCAAGGTCAGCACCACCGGCCGGATCGAGCTGGAGGCGGCGTCACCGTTTATCACCACCGACCCTGTCGGTCCCGTCCGGTCCAGCACGATGCTGTCCGAGTAGGCCGACGAGACGTTGCCGGCTGCGTCCCGGAACTGGACGTAGATGGTCTTCTCTCCGTCCGCCCCTTCCGGTATGCTGGCGTTGCGTGTCGTGGCGTAGGACTCCCAGCCGTACCAGGTGGTGCCGTTCCAACTGAAGCGCATACCGGTCACCGTGTTTACCAGGTCCGACGCGCTCAGGGTGAGCGCCACCACCCGGGAGCGGGTCGCAGCGGCTCCGCCGTTGATCAGCACCGAGCCGCTGGGCGGGCTCGTGTCGGTGCTTACGCTGAGGATCCTGAGCATGCCGCCGCCCGGCGCGCTGTCGTTGGTGAGCCCTAGCCTGCGGTCGAAGATCGGGAAGCTCCCGGCCGGGACCGCCGGGACCAGGGCGTCCAGCGTCTTGCCGGGGGGAAGCAGGAGGGAGTACTGCCGCTTCGGGTAAGCGTAGGGGTAGCCGTCCTCGGCCACCAGATCGAGGTAGAGCCCCGGGACGGTCGGCGCGCGGTACTTGAGGCTCGCGCTCAGGAAACGGATCAGCAGGTTCTGTCCCTGTGCCGCGGCGGCAATGGGAGGGACCGCCGCCGAGTACGGCTCGCCGTTGATCAGGAAGTATCTGGGCTGGTAGTCGATGGTGCTCGGGTAGGCCGGGGTGCCGTAGCTCCCCGCCGCCACGTGCCCGTGCAGCACCGGGTCGATCTCGCTGAACAGAAGGAGGGTTTCCGCCTGGTACGCCGTGCTCGGCCCGTAGGCCTGACCCGCCGCCGCGTCCTTGGTCAGCGCCCCGTAAAGCCCCATCTGCTGCTGGAGCGCCGGGTGGGAGCCGCTCTGGTAGAGGTAGCTTCCCGGTTTCAGGTTGCTCCAGCTGTAGGCGACCGTGGTGGAGTTGTCGGCCGGGGTCTCCGTGGTGAACGATTTCACCCGCTGCCGCCCCGCCCCGTCGGTGAACTTGACCGGCGCCATGGTCGCCGTCTGCCCCGGTATCACGATCGACACCGGCTCGGTCAAAAGCCCGGTCAGGTTGTTGCGCAGGTGGATGGTGAGGGTCGCGTCCCCAGGCGGCACCGTGAGCCGCGGCCCCGGCACGGTCGGGGCGCTGCAGCTTCCGTAGCTTCCGTCGCTGCACTGGGCGAATCCCCACATGGTGACTACTTCCCCGGTGTCCGGCATGGTCTTGGTGAAGCTCTGCGCCCTGAGCCAGAACTCGGCGCCCCAGGAGATGCCGCTCGCCCCAAGGATGAAGATCAGTGCCAGGATCACTGCCGGCACCTGTGATTTTCGCGGTCGAATGTTCATGTCGATCTCCTCTCCTATGGATTCATGAGCGTGACGCCGGGCGCCTCAATTATCATCATGGTCAGCATCCCGCCGGGGAAGATGTCGTTGTTGGTGAGCTCCTTCTCGGAGTGCGAGTGCCACATGAACATGTAGCCGCTGTTGGGATTGTACCCCCCCTCGCCCGGGGGGAGCGATCCCAGCGTCCCGAGGTAGGGGCTGCCGCTGTAGAACTGCCCGTTGGTCAGGTCGGTCTGGTTGGGGAGCGCGACCGGGATCGGCTTGCAGCGGTCGGCCGCCGTCTGGCTCATCCGGTCGGCGGGGTAGGACGCCGTCGGGTTCCCTGCGGCATCGCAGTAGGCCGGCTGGGTGGCATGGGTGAAGCCGTAGATGTCCCAGCCGAGCTTGGCCCCGGTCCAGCTGAAGATGGCGTCGCTGGTCGCCCCGGGGACCACGGTGCTGGTGAAGAGGTTTTCGGCGAGGTTCGCCCCGGCGCCGCTGGACAGAAGCCTCCCGTCACGGGCGATCACCTTGTGCTCGTTGCCGTGCACGTGGAACGGGTGCAGGTCCCTCCCCGCCCCGATCATCCTGAGCAGGACCCTGTCGCCCGGGTGCATCATCGGCATGCAGTTGTAGGGCTGGTGCGGCAGGAGCGGGTTGTTGGCCGGCGTCATGGTGTCGGGTGCGGTGCGGCCGTTCATGAGCCAGTAGACCGGCCACCAGGCGGCGTTGTCCACCGGGAGCCCCGCCGCCACCTTTTCGTGCACGGTGGGGTCCATGTCGCTGAGAAGGAAGAGGTATTCGCGGTCGTACTGCGAGTCGGGATGGTTGTAGGCGATCTTGTTGCTCTCGCTGTAGCCGGTGGGGCGCACGATCAGGGCCCCCACCAGCCCCATCTCGACCTGCAGGTCGGAGTTGGTGCCGCTGTAGTAGGTATAGGTCCCGGGCTGTGCAGCGGTGAAGCTGTAGCTCACACTCCCCCCCGCGGCCGGGGCCTCGCGGGTGATCACCCCAGCCGCCCCGCCGTTTGCCGTCACGCCGCTTTGGCCGGGAAAGACGATCGATACCGGCACCGAGAGCTCGTTGGCGAGGTTCACGGTGACCACGGCCCCCTGGTTGACGATCAGGGTGGGGCCGGGGAACTGCATCGGCGAGGAGCCGTTGGCATAGCCCCACATGAGATAGCTCCCCCCCTCTGCGGTGCTTAGGTACCCCGCCTTGGCGGTAAGGTTGAAGGTGGTTCCGGTGAGGCCGTCTATGGCTGCGTGCGCCCCGGTGCCGAAGGCGAGGAAAACCAGCACCGGCAGCAGCCTGAGCGCGCATCTGGTCAGCAGATTCTTCATGTCTTTTCCTCCGTGGCTCATCTAGAGCGTAAGTTCGATCTCCGTCATCAGCCCGCCGAAATCCTCGGGACCGTTGCTCAGGTGGTTCAGGTCGGTCGCGTAGAGGAAGTAGGTCCCGGGGCTGACCCCGGCGGTATCGAGGATGACGTCGCAGCTCTCCCCGCCACCGAGCGTCACCGAGCCGGTGCTGTAGGCCAGGTTCTGGCCGCTTGAGCTGCGCAGGATCCTGGCGTCCTTACCGACCACCTTCATCGGGATGCCGAGCACCGTCATGGTGTAGAAATCGACCGTCGCGAGGCTGGAGATGCGCAGCAGGACCTTCTGTCCCACCCGCGCGGCGACCTTGGCGCTCACCTTTTGGGAGACCACCCCCGGCTCCCCGTCGATGACCGGCGCCGGCAGAGAGGCGCTGTTCACGGTGTCGGGGTAGCCGCGCCCGTTCAGCATGGGGTAGTTGTCCTTCATCCCGGCGAAGGGGAGCGGTTGTACGCCGATGTGCTGGTCGTGGAAGTTAGAATCGAACCCGATGATCTGGATCGGGAACTCCACGTCGTAGCGGGTCGAGCCGTCCCCGTCGTTGTAGACGTACCTGTCGCCAGGCAGCGGTCCGTTGGCGTCCGGGTCGGGATGGTGGGTGTGGCTTCCCAAAAGGGTGCCGTCGGGGAGGTCGTCCTGCAGCGGGGTGACGTAGAGGTTACCCAGCATCCCCATCTGCATGTGCTCCGTCGCCTCCACGTGGCAGTGGTACATGTAGGTGCCGGGCTCGGGCGCCCGGTAGTAGTAGGTCAGGGTCGAGCCCATGTTGATGGAGATGGACGCCATCGGTTCCCCGTCGAAGATGGGGGCGGCGTTGGGGAAGCCGTGGAAATGGACGGTGTGCGGGTCGAACAGGTCCGGCCGCATCATCATCCCCACGTTGGTCAGGTTCAGGTAGACGTGGGACCCTTCCTTCATCTTGATGGTCGGCCCGGGAAGTTCCGCCGCCAGCGCTCCCGCGCTCATGACCTGCTGCGGCGGCACCCCGGTGACGTCCTTGAAGCTGAAGAGGTACTGGAGATGCCCGTCCGCCATGGTGGCGAAGCCGTCCCCCGCCGCCAGGTGGAGGCACTGGGTGTTGGCCGGCTGCACCTCGGCCCCGGTCCACTGCGCGTCGCCGTTGGTGTCTCCCGGACACTGGACCGTCACCGCCGCGCAAAGCGGCAGGGCGCTCAGGAGGGTCGCCAGGGCCGGCAGCAGGGTCGCTATCTTTTTCGTGGTCATTTTCATGCCAGGCTCCTTTGGTTCCGGTTGGGCGCCCGTCCGCTTCGGGACGGGCGCCGCTTCCTTCTCATTCGGGGCGGCTTGGCCGTCCCGCTTACGGTGCGTAGGTGATGGAGTCGCTAAAACTCGCAGATACGTTCCCCAGGGCGTCGCGGAACCGGACGTAGATGGTCTTGACTCCCGCTCCGGCCGGCAACGTGACGTTCCTGGTGCTGGCGTAGGGCTCCCAGCCGTACCAGGAGGTGCCGTTCCAGCTGAACTGCATGTTGGTCACCGCGCTCGCGGTGTCGGTGGCGGCAAGCGTCAGGGTGGCTAAGCGGCTGCTGGTCGAGGCGGCGCCGCCGTTTATCGCTACCGAGCCGGTGGGGCCGGTGCGGTCGAGCACGATGCCGTCCGAGTAGCTGGCGGAGACGTTGCCCGCCGCGTCGCGGAACTGGACGTAGATGGTCCGGGTGCCGTCCGCTCCCGCCGGTATCCTCGCGCTGCGCGTGGTGGCGTAGGCCTCCCACCCGTTCCAGTTGGTGCCGTTCCAGCTAAAACGCATCCCGGTGACCGGGCTCAAGCTGTCGGTTGCCCCCAGCGTGAGGCTTGCCGAGAGGGTGTTGGTGGCGAGGGCGCCGCCGTTCATCGTTACCGAACCGGTGGGGGCGACGCGGTCCAGCACGATGCTGTCCGAGTAGGGGGGGGAGACCACGCCGGCGGCGTCGCGGAACTGCACGTGGATGGTCTTGGTGCCGTCGGCTCCGGCCGGTATGGTGGCGCTGCGGCTGGTGGCGTACCCTTCCCAGCCGAACCAGCTGGTGCCGTTCCAGGAGAAGCGCATGTCGCTCACCGTGCTGGTGCTGCTGGTGGCGTTAAGTGTCAGGGTGACCCCCCTGATCGCCGTGGAGAGGGCGTTGCCGTTTATCAGCACCGACCCCAGGGGGGCGGAGCCTGCGGCTCCCGCCACTTCATCGGCTCCGATGTCGACGTTGGAGCGGGCCTCGCCGTCGAAATCTGCCGCGGGAGCGCCGGTGGCGCTGCCGTTGTTCACCGCAGGGGAGGCTGCCGTTATGTGGTAGTCCCCGGCGCCGGGATCGAGTGGGGTGAACAGGACGTTGATGTTGTTGCCACCCTCGTCGACCACCGTCGCGCTCTGCAACACGTTGGAGTAGTTCAGCACGAAGGATGGGTTGGCGGCGAAGTTGCTGCCGTCGTTGTAGTTCTCCCCGTTGGGCCCGGTCAGGGCGGACAGGATGGAGAAGTCGGGGTTTAACGCCGGTGGGGTCCCCACCGCGTTCAGCACCCCGAGGTCCCAGTACTGGCCGCTCGGGTTGGGGGCGAGACCGCCGGCCCCTCCGTTCAGGGAGGCGTCGTTGAAGAAGGAGCGGTTGTGCCAGACGATGTTGTTCTTAAGCTGCGGGTTGGAGTAGGTCGGCTCGCCGGGACGGGTGATGAGCGCCTGCAGTGCCGCGCTGTGCACACCTGCCGAGATACCCGCCGGCTGCGGCGTGGAGTTCACCGCGCCGGGGGCGAAGGCGAGCCTTCCGGTTGCCGTGGAGTCGTTGTTGGCGATGGTGTTGTTGACGATGTTCGCCCGCAGCACGTCCTGCAGCGAGATGCCGGCGCCCGCCACCGCCGCCACGTTGTTCACGATGATGTTGTTCACGATGTTCAGGCGGTACCAGTTGGTGTCGTCGGCCGGTGCCGCCGCCACGTCCTGGGCGTTCACCGCGAAGGCGCGGATCCCCGCCCCGGAGCCGGCGCCGATCAGGTTCCCCTGGATCAGGTTCGCTTCGATGGTCACGTTGCCGGTCCCTTCAACGCCGGCGACGCTGTCGCCGACAAAGATGCCGCCGCCGTCGCCCGCCGTGTTCAGCAGGGCGCCGAAGAAAACCTCGTTGAACAGGATGCGGTTGTTGCGTATCACGTTGTTGCCCGGGCTGTAGCCGTTATGGGCGATGCCGCCGCCGTTGAAGCGGCTGAAGTTGCCGGTCACCAGGTTGTCTTCCACCAGGTAGTTCTGGGACCCCTCGTTCAGCGCGATGCCGCCGCTGCCGTCGACGCCGCCGTTGGCGTGCACCTTGTTGCTGCGGATCACCACGTTGTCGTTTTGCGAGTCGAAGCCGACGTCCGGTGTTCCGATGCCGATCCCCCCGGCCAGGTTCCCCTGGTTGTTGGAGACGTTGTTGTTGCTGATGGTGATGTTGCTCACCCCTGCCACCGCGAAGATGCCGCCCCCAGCCTTGCTGCCGGAGATGGTGAAGCCGTCGATGGAGGCCTGCCCCGGGGTGCTGAACGGGTTCCCCGGGTTGAGGGTATTGGTCCCCGGCAGCTGGTTCTGCAGGTTGCCGTTGGGGTAGCTTATCTCGCCCACGAGGTAGATACCCGGGGCCTCGGCCGCGGTAAACGGATCCTTGAGGAGGAAGCTCGCGAAGTCGCGTGCTCCCAGGGCGTCGACCTTGGCGTGGAAGGCCTGCAGCCGGTCCAGGGGGTTGGGATTCGCGTTGATGAAGGTGGAACCCGAGCCGGATCCCTGAAGATGCACCGGCTTGTGCATCACCACGTTCTCGTTGTAGTTGCCGGGTGCCACCATGATCAGGTCACCCGCTAGCGCCGCGTCGATGGCCGCCTGGATGGTCGCGTAGCTGCCGCCGGCCCCCACGGTGCGCAGGTTCCCGTTGCAGGTGGCGATGGTGAGCCGGACCCCGATCTCGGTGCTCAGTCCGCCCGCGCCTCCCCTGGTCACCATGATGCTGCCGCTGGTGGAGCCGGCTGGGACCGTGGCCACGATGGTGCCGTCGTTCCAGCTCACGATGGGAAGCGCCGTGCCGTTCAGGGTGACGCTACCGGTGGTCGCACCGAAACCGTAGTCGCGGGTCACGTTGGTGCCGGTGGCCGGATCGATCACCACGGTCGGCCCCAGCGAGGTGACGGTGATGGTGCTGGGGAGCGCGTTCAGGTTGGTGCAGATCACGGGGCGCGGGTCCGCTCCCGGGCCTTGCAGCGCCCGTATCACGGGGGTGCCGCTCGCCGGGGCGGTGGAGAACCCGGTGCCGCTGGCGGCGAAGGCCCGTATCGGGACGATCGGGGTGTCGACGTAGGTGGTCATCCCCGGGGAGTAGTTGAGAGTCCAGGGGCTTACCGCGTAGGTCGGGTCGTAGTAGGGGTCCTGCGTTCCGTCCGGGCGTATCGGGTCGTTCAGCACCAGGGTGATCATGCTGGGGGACACGCCGGAAGGGGACGGGACGTTGACCGCGAAGGTCGACGGCAAAAGGGCGTTGTAGGTGCCGAACTCGTCGGCGTAGACCCTGGTGATCTCCTTGCCGGTCCAGTCCCTGAAGGCGACCGGGATCCACTTGGCGGCGAGCTTCTCGCCGAAGACCGGGCTCCCCGCGTTGAACTCTGCGGTCAGGTCGTTCAGCACGAAGCCGACCACGCGCGCGGCCTTGGGCACCTCGGTGAGGAAGTGGAAGTCCGCGGCGGCGTTGAGCGCCGGGGCCACGGTGACCTGCTTCATGTTGCAAAGCGGCGTGGTGGAGCCCGCCAGCGGCGCATCGATCGCCACCCCCGGGAAGAGGGAAAGCTCGTTGGGAACCACGTGCGGCGGCTGGCCGTTGGACACCGTGCCGACGCAGACCGGCGGGATCAGAAGGGTGGAGGGTCGCCACGGGTCGCCGAAGTCGACGTTCTTGTCCTCCTCCTTGACGATGTCGTAAAAAGGCGGCGGCAGCGCCTCTACGATGTAGGTGCCCGGCAGGAGGTCCGGCTCGCC
>Ga0209212_1006453_pt1 | contig 13410 bp, 15 predicted proteins | sample RifGroC2_FD_183996 | JGI IMG/M metagenome (GOLD analysis project Ga0209212, IMG submission 183996) | Groundwater microbial communities from Rifle, Colorado, USA - Groundwater C2 (SPAdes) (version 2) | ecosystem: Environmental > Aquatic > Deep subsurface > Groundwater | place: Rifle, Colorado... | reverse complement strand
TGAGTGCGTCCCCTGGGGTCGCGGGAGCGGAGAAGAGCCTGGCGCGCCGGGCCATGGAGCACTACACGCGCTCTCAGGAGTTCCTGCGCCAGGGGAATTTGGCGGGCTTTGGCGATGAGCTAAAAAAGATCGAGGCGCTGCTTAAGGAGATGCAAAAGGGGCGCTGAACAAGGCGCGCCCCTGGTGCTTCGCTCTACCAATTCAACAAGGGGCGTTCATACGTAAACTTTTTGAATCGGGTGGGCTATGCCCCGACACGATCAGGTAACACGCCAGTGGTATCTGCTCCGAAAGCTGGAAAGCAGCAGGGGGGCGACCCTTCAGGAGCTTGTCGATTTCCTGCCCGACGATTATCCCAAAAACCCCCGCACCATCCGCAGAGACCTCGAAGCATTAGAGTCCGTAGGCTTCCCGCTGGTTACCGAGCAGTCAAACAGCCACACGCGCTGGAAGTTGATGGAGGGCTTCCGAGATATCCCTGCGCTCGGCTTTTCTGCGACCGAGCTTATGGCTCTTCTTTTCAGCCGCAATCTTTTGAAGCCTCTGGAGGGCACGGAAATCCAGGCTTCTCTGACTTCGGCGCTGAATAAAGCCGCGGCAGCCCTGCCGCCGCAGGGCCATGAATATGTTCGGCAGATGGAAAAGGTTTTTTCCGTAGGTCTGGGTCCGTATAAAAGCTACCAGCAGCATAGGAAGGCGATTGACCTGATTACTCAGGCCATTGCAAAAGCACGAACCGCCCAGATCCGCTACTACTCCGCCTCTCGTAATACTACGACCCGGCGCGAGGTTGATCCGTATCACCTCTGGTTCGCTGCGGGGGGGCTCTATCTAATAGCTTACTGCCACCTGCGCAAGGACGTGCGGTTGTTCGCCGTGGAACGCATCCGTTCCATTACGCTCACCGACCATCCCTACCAGATGCCGTTGGGTTTTAACGTAGACGAATATGTCCAGGATGCCTTGATGGTCATGCGTGGAAGGCGCATCGATGTGGAGCTTTTGTTTGCCAAAACGGCGGCGGCTTGGGTCAAGGACAAGAGCTGGCATCCAAGCCAAGAGACAAACGTGTTAAAGGACGGACGGTTGAAGATGGCGTTGAAGGTCGCCGATACGGCCGAGCTTGTCGGATGGATCTTGAGTTTCGGCAGCGAGGTTCGGGTAGTCCGACCCGAGGCTTTGAGGGAAAGGGTCAAAGAAGAGGCCCGAAAAATTTCTAAGTCGTGACCTATACGACAAAACGCGCGATGTGATCTGTCATGGACAGCTGGTAAGCTGCGGAACCGATCGGGCGGGGGTGGATGGTCTGAGATATTTGAGATGCGACTATTTCAGACATGGGATGATTTAGGATACGATGAAGGAAATAGAGATTATCCCGATCGCTAAGAAAAAGATGGACAGGCGGGGAATTCCTGAGTCATGGGTCGGTGAAGCCTTGAGATCGGCGGAGCAAATTGTTGAGGGACACGGGGGCCGTTCGGTTGCTCAGCAGCGACGCAGGATTCGTAGGAAGGAAAGGCTTCTCCGGGTTGTCTTTGAAGAAACCCAGGACAAATACGTTGTGATTACAGCCTATCTCACTTCGGATATTGAGCGTTACTGGAAGGATGAAACGCCATGAAGATAGAATACAATACCGAGCATGATCTGTTGAACATTGAATTTCTGGCCGATGTTCCCATCGATGACTCGCTGGAGGTGGACGGCGTGGTCATTGATTACGCCAAAGACAAACGCATCGTTGCGATTGAGGTGTTGGATGCGAGCAAGCGAACGACTCGCAAGCCTCTGGATCTTATCGATCTGGCCATCGTTAAATCTTCCGGATCCGATGCCGTCCGGGAAAGAGGCGAGACTTATGGCAGAAAGGGAAAAGCCAAGGCTAAACGTCGTCGGCCATATTCTAGCTGAAGGCAATGATGCCTTGTATAACGTGAACGATTTGACCCCTTCGGTCTGCGAGTTGGAATTAGACTTTGAACTGTTTGAACCTTGAACCTTTGTGTTGAACCTTGAACCCTTTGAACGGCTTAAACGCTTTGAACTTTTGAACTGTTGAACTTTTTGAACTGGAGGGGGCCTGTGGTCGGCTGGGTGAACTTTGAATCGTTGAACCTTGAACTTGGAACATTGAACCAAAAAAGAGGTGTGACCTTGGATGTCAAAATGGGAAAAATGCCGTGACCTGATCTGTCAAACTCGTGGTGTATAAGAATCGCAAATGATGAAAGGAACGCGGCATGCCCGTTGTTGATTTAGCGTTTAGGCTGACCGGCAGCAAGGTTCCTGTGGATCATGGATATGCGCTCTATTCCGCGATCAGCGGACTTATTCCGGAGATTCATGACGCGAAGAACATCGGCGTGCATCCCATTCGAGGAACGTACAGCGGCAACGGTGAATTGATGCTGCGGGATTCATCGCGATTGGTTGTGAGAATGGAAAGCGAGCAGATCGGGCAGTTTTTGAAACTTGCAGGTAAGAAATTGGAAATCGATAGTTACAGCTTTCGAGTTGGAGTGCCAGAGGTCCGAGTTCTTCTTCCAAGGGCAGCGTTGTACTCGCGGCTTGTTACCATCAAGGGATTCATGGAGCCTGCTGAATTCCTTGAAGCAGCCAAGCGGCAGCTTGAGAAGATTGAAGTCCAGGCGGAACTCCAGATCGGCGAACGCCGGACTTTTCGGATCAAGGATAAGCAAGTGGTGGGATTCGAGCTGGCCGCGACAGGGCTCGACGCCGAAGATTCGATACGTTTGCAAGAAAACGGTCTCGGTGGGCGTAGGCATATGGGGTGTGGGGTTTTTGTACCATGGCGGAGGTAATGGTGGCTGAAGTCATTCTCGCAAAGAGCCCTATCCATGGGCAACAAATTAGTCTTTCCGAGCACGTGACGACAGTCAGCAATGCCGCTCAATACCTCTTTGGCTCACCTAGTCAACCAACACGACTGGGAACAGAATGGCTGCGATTTTTCGGCCTTACGTCAGGTCAATTCCCCGGATTCTTGACGAACCTGCAGCTGGCCGCATTGTTTCATGATTTGGGCAAAGCTAACGACGGATTCCAAGCTACTCTGCGGCACCGAGGGCAGCAAGCAATCCGGCACGAACATCTTTCAGCGTTGCTGCTTTACCTTGAGCCAATCCGCGATTGGTTGTGTCGAGGCGGTACGGCTGGGATTGACTTTGAAACTATCCTATCGGCTGTTGTTTCTCACCACTTAAAGGTCAACGACCAAGAATTTGCCAAGAGACTTCTTCCTGGAGTTGACACCTTTACCGTGTTTACGCGAGACGCAGATTTCGTTAAGTGCTTGCGACTGGCAGAACGGATTGTCGGTTCCCCGCCCCCTGATCTGTCTGCTTATGATCGGTTGTGGTCGTTTGAGCACGACGTCGATCCACGGAAAGGACCTTCTGGAGATTTGGGTCGTTCGATGCATAACTTCAAACGCAAACTCCAGAAAGGTTCAGAACGACACCGGCTCCTCGTTGCTGTGAAAGCAGGTCTGATTGCTGCTGACTCGGCAGGCTCAGCGCTGATTCGCGAAGGACATCCGCTCAAAAGCTGGATAAGCGACTGTTTTGAATTTGATCCGCTGACGGCGGATTGGGTCGAGAATAAAATCATTTGTCCAAGGATTAAGGAAATCGAAAGAAAATCAGGTCGTGCCTTTGAATGGCACGACTTTCAGATTGCCGCTGGCGAACTAGGCCAACGTGCTTTGCTTCTTTCGGGCTGCGGAACGGGGAAAACACTCGCGGCATGGAAGTGGATTGCCAATCAATTGAGCCAGAAACCAGCGTCGAGGGTGCTTTTTCTCTACCCTACTCGTTCTACCGCAACTGAAGGGTTTCGTGATTATGTCTCATGGGCTGGAGGAGAAGACGCAACACTGTTGCACGGCACTGCCGCTTACGATCTTGCGGGAATTTTTCCAAATCCTGGCGATCCCCGCTACGGGGGTGACTATCATGTTCAGGAACGGCTTTTCGCTCTTGGCTATTGGCCGAAGCGGGTTTTTAGCGCGACTGTGGATAGTTTCTTAGCTTTCGTCCGGAATCAGTACGCGTCTCTTTGTCTTTTGCCGGTTCTTGCCGATAGCGTCGTGGTGGTCGACGAAGTCCACAGCTTTGACCGCAGTATGTTTACGGCGCTTGAATGGTTCCTAAAGTTTTTTGACATCCCAGTTCTTTGCATGACCGCCAGTCTTCCACCTGACCGGCTGGAGATACTTCGAGATGGCTGTGGTTTGCAGGTATTTCCGCATTCGAAGGAAGCGTTTGAAGATCTACAGAGGCAGTCGGAAAGTGAGCGCTACAATCTTTCCGTTGTTGAGGAAAGTAGGCTGTTGGACATCGTTAAAGACGCGATTGCCAACGATAAGAAAGTGCTCTGGGTAGTTAATACGGTCTCACGCTGTCAGGAAAGAGCGCGCGATCTTAAAGCACATCTCGCTGATTCCGGCAGAGTACTTTGCTATCACAGTCGATTCAAACTTTGTGACAGGCGGTGCCATCATAACAGGGTGGTCCAAGAGTTCGACAAAGGCATCGTTGTCGTTGCGACGCAGGTCTGTGAAATGAGCTTAGATTTGGACGCAGACGTTCTTATCACGGAGGTTGCTCCTGTCCCCTCTATCATTCAACGTATGGGTCGTTGTTGCAGAGAACCTGTTCCGAAGAATGGGCGGGCCGGAAAGGTTTATGTTTATTTGCCCAGCGACGTGAAACCATACGATAAAAAGGAAGTAGAGGCAGGAAAGACCTTCGTTGAAACGTTGTTAGCCGGTAAAAAGCAACTCTGCCACGCCGACCTTGCTAACTACCTGGCAGCTATGCAGGTAACCGATCCCTTCATCGAAGGCGGTTACACAGGATTTTTGGACGCGGGACCTTACGCGATGGCTCAGGATGAGTCGTTTCGCGAAGGGAACGATTTCACAGTTGACTGCGTGCTTGATTCTGACATTGACGAGTATTTGCTCAAACGTAGAGCTGGTGAATCAGAAGCCGATGGTTACATCGTTCCGGTGCCAAGGCGTTTCGCCCGAGAAAGTGCGAAGCTGGGTCGATATCTTCGCGACGCACCGAAAGCTCACTACCATCAAGACTTCGGATTTTTAGATGAGGAAAAGTCAACATGGCTGAAGAAGAAGTAGTTGAGCTAATTTACGATCCTTTTGCGCTACCTACTGCACAACACCGTGCGGGCCTGGCTGGGTTCTTGGTTCTCGTCGACTCAATGCGGCGTAGAAAGATCAAGGTACTGCCTGAAATATCTGTTCACTCAGATGGTACGGTTACAGTTGCTTTGACAAAGAAGTCTCTCGCCTCCACTTTTAACGACCTTTATGACGCGGCAACCGCGGAAAGAGAATCGCCCCGTAAGAGGAAGGATAAGAAGAAAAGGGAAATCAAGCCGTTGCGCGAGGAGAAACGAACTGACCCGAAGACAGGCAAAGAAAGGACGGTATTTATATACCCTCAAATTATTCCCAAGGCGGCGTTTCTTGCTGGTTTTGGTATGGTTCAGGTTTGGCTCAAACTTTGGAGAGAGGCAATTTGGGAAACATTACGAGGCGTCCCTAGGACACGAATTCCCTACGAAGAACGTGCGGAGGGGGAAACGGTGAGCGAAGCGGACGCCACATGGAGCGAACTGCAAAAATTCCAGCAGCGCCGGGCACAAAATGAAATTTATGCCGTTGATATCTCGAGTTCAATCTTCATTGGGGCTCAGGCCGCGAACGCCGAACGGGTTCCTTTCCGTGGTAGGGCAGACGAGGTCTTTCTGCTTCACTTTTGGCCGGTGGTGATGGGTGTCTACGTTCCGCAAGTAATCGACCGTGAGGGTGGGAGTAAATTTACGGGTAGTTACGTGCTTGTTGTACCTGATGTGTCGGACCTTGAAGGATTCGTCCAAGATTTCCCGGATACCATCGCTCAGTTGAAGCCTGAGTTGGCCGGTTATCGTCCGAGGGAGGCGGCCATTTCTCTTCCTCAGGAGGGAGGCTTGGAGTACCTTCACCATCTTACTCGTCTCACAAAAGCTAAGGCAGAGAGAGGCGAGTTGGCGTATAGCATTGCTGGTGTCGAGGTTTACCACCTGGAAAAGCAAGGGAATAATATTCGCATGCTGGGGGCAGACCGAGTTTCTATGACACCTCGCTTGTTAGAAAAATATGAAACTATTCGAGGATGCTACCGTGATCCGTTATTCAAGCGACAAAGAATCTTTAATTTGCTACGTGGAGAACCTTGGTATCGTGGATTTGACCAACTCTTCTCCCGCAATAACTCCGAGCGGTTTATTGGTTCACAGGCAGATTGGTTTTTAACAGACAGCAGGAAAGGTTTTGAAAGCGAATGAGGTGAAAGGAGGTTTAGATGACAAATGTCTCATCTGTCGAGGATAACATTACAGAGCGAGTTTATAAGCTCGTACAAGCCTACGTGTTTCGAAAAACAGAGAGTAAATCAGGCATAAAGTGGGAGGACTTCAAAGAAAAGAAAGTGAAAGATCCCAGCAGTAACAGGGAAAGGATCAACGTGCCTCAGAGGTACCGCGAAGCACGTGAAAAGGTTTGCACGGACGCCTTTTTGAGGTTTCGCGCTTGCCATGCAAAGGAGGACTTTGTGTCCTACTTCACTGGGACTATTTGCTCGGTTCCACACTATTTGCCGGAAGCTGAATATCAAGCCGTAGCGGAGGCGATCCTGAGCGATGGGCGGTGGGAAGAGGTTAAAGCGTTAGCGATGCTGGCGCTGTCAAGTTTCTCTAGAGTCTAATTCTGTTTGAAGCGGAGGTTAAGATGAACATTTTCGCAACTGTTTTGACATATCCGGCCCCGTCAGCGAACTATCGCGGGGAGTCCGAGGAAAATCGAAGTGTCATTCAAAAGGTAACTTACGGACGGTTCGAGTATCCCATAATCTCGCCAGAGGCGATGCGCAATGCGCTTCGAGAAACTCTTTTTATGTATGGTTTGCCCTGTAACCGGAAGCGACTTCATAACGAAGAGCAGCTTGCAGTTCGATTTGAGGACTATCCATTTCCGGAAAAATTCGCTGACGACTTCTTCTTCGGCTACCTTGTTGCCGATCGCGGGCAGATTCCGGACAAGGTGATCAAAGATCGCGACTTTCAATTCAAACGCGACTCCGTCCTACGCATGAATCTCGCAAAAGCCCTCGAGCCGTATAGGCATGATGCGCTTTTTACTCAATCTCCACTGACCATAAAGAACGAGAAGAGCCCTTGGCAAAATGCAACGACCTCTGCACTCCTTCACCGTGAAACCGTTGTCACTGCGTTCCAGTACCCTTTTGCTCTGAATCTGATCGACTGCGGTCTGGACGATAAAGGGAAGCCGGCGGATGGTGCGAAAGCCTCAGATGGTAAAGCGTATCAAAGCAAAGGGGAACAACAGAAGGATTGGCTTCGTCATTTGCTGCGGGCCATCTCTGAGCTGAACGACGTGGCAGGCAATCACGCGCGCAGTTACTTTGAGATGGCTCCAGCAAGTATCATTATACGACTTACGGATTCTTTGGTAGCCGGATATGAGACCTACGGTTTTAAACCTGACGGAGGGTTCCCTGAAGTAGTGGACGGCGTACTTCATGGCGACTATCCAGGTAATGAATTCTATCTTGGAGGGCAGATCGTCAAGAATGTACTCAATCACGACAGTAATAAGAACCTGAAAGCTAAGGGTGTGAACCTCTTCAGGATGGCTAATGAGTCCCTCAGCGCCGTTGTAAGGAAAGTCTGCGGCACCGGCTTTCTTGAAAAAGAAAGAGAATGGGAGGAGAACGCTGATGCTGCACCTCCGGCTTAAGGCCCCCTTCGGCGCCTTTCGCACATTTACCGCCGGATCGTATCGTCCTACAGCCCCATTCATTACACCAAGTGCCGCTTACGGGCTAATTCTGAACGTTGCAGGAATTGAATCTCGGCACGATGATGGTCAGGCTGTCATGACGTTGATGAAATCGGGCCTGCCGCGGGTGGAAATAGCACTTGGGGCCATTACCTTTCCTGAGACTCAAAGCATATATCAGCAACTTCACAACTACCCTGTTGGAGCTACTGGTAAGGACCGGGCGAAGGAAACCAAAGGAGCTAAGTACAACATTCAACCCGTTCAACGCGAGTTCCTCTCCGGGCTAGATGCATATTTGTGTCTTCGAGGCAACGAAAGTTTGGAAGGGCAAGTTAGGGAGGGTTTGCGTCACGGTGCGCACCTCTTATGTGAGGGTCGGTCGCGTTATGGCATTCCGTTCTTGGGCGACAACAACTTTATGATTGATGTGCTTCGAGAGGAGCCCGTCCTTGGACCAGCGTTTTGGTACAGACGATTGACAGGGGAACTAGGTCCGGTAACGGGGCGCTGCCGACTAACTGCATGGATTGATCGTGCTGATATGACGCGTACTGTGGCGTACTTATACGCGCCTACAAGAGATGTCGTTACTGCTATTCCTGAGGAAGCCTGGACGCTTATCGCTCCACCTTCCGAGAATCCGAGATCGGATAGACAAGGGAGAAAAACGAAGTGAGCGAACCTGAACCTCTCATCCGCGTTATGGCGCTGCATGCGCTGATGTACTGCGAGCGGCTTTTCTATCTCGAAGAGGTGGAAGAAATCCGGATTGCAGACGCATCGGTTTATGCAGGGCGCAGACTCCACGAAGAGCTGGCGGCTGACGAAGGGGAGATGGTGAGCCTGGTGCTGGAGAGCGAGAAGTTGGGCATAAAGGGAAAAGTTGACTGTCTGCGGAGAAGGAATGGGCAACTTATTCCTTACGAGCACAAGCGCGGGCGGTGTCGCAAGGGAGAGGACGGGCCGGAGGCTTGGCCGAGCGATCGGCTTCAAGTCTATGCCTACACGATGCTCCTGGAGGAGAACACCGGCACCTCTATTGAAGAAGCAAGGATTCGCTACCACGGCGATAATACGACTGTGCGGGTCCCAGTGGATGAGCCTGCTCGCGAGAAAGTTCACTGGGCAGTTGCGCGTATCCGGGAATTGCGGAAATCCGTGCAGCGTCCTCCCGTTACTGACAACGAGCGTCTTTGTCTTCACTGTTCGTTGGCGCCAGTATGCCTGCCGGAGGAAGAGCGCTTGGCCAAAGACCCCGGTCGGGATACTGTCCGATTGTTTCCCAAGGACAACGATCGGCAGACCATTCACGTGACAGATCATGGAGCCCGTGTTACCCGGTCCGGCGATACTCTTTCGATAGTTCGCACTGACAACACCAAAGAAACCCTTCCTATCCGTGAGGTGGGCGAGGTAGTCCTGCATGGTTCCGCGCAAATAACGACCCAAGCCATTCACCTTTGCACCCATCAGGAAGTTGGAATTCATTGGGTGACAGGAGGCGGGCGTTATGTTGGAAGTATGGCGGCGGGTGCTGGCCCGGTGCAGCGTCGGATTCGCCAGTATGAAGCCCTGCGAGATCCGGGTCTCTCATTTAAGCTGGCGAGAAAGCTCGCTTCCGCTCGCTCGGCAAGCCAGCTGGGGTTCTTGCTCCGTGCCTCCAGAGAAAAGGGACGGAGCTCTGACATTGATAATGCTGTTCGAGGAATGCGGGCCGCACTGAGGGCGATGAACGAGGCAGAGGGGATCGATAGCCTCCGAGGATTTGAAGGCGAGGCGGGAAGGCTCTACTTTTCTGGTCTGCCCGGGGTGTTGCGAGATGATCTAGATGAGCGGCTACGGTTCAGAGGGCGCAATCGACGGCCTCCAAGGGATTGCTTCAATGCCTTACTCAGCTTCGGCTATGCCTTACTTTACCGCGATGTGATGCAGGCCATCCTTGCGGTTGGTTTGGAACCATCCTTTGGCTTTTACCACCGCCCACGCTCAGCCGCTCATCCTCTCGCGCTCGATCTTATGGAACTCTTTCGTGTCCCATTATGGGATATGTCTCTTGTGGCCTCTGTGAACCGACAACAATGGAATCCTGAGGAGGACTTCACATACGCAGGGGTTCAAGTCTGGCTGAGCGAGAAGGGCCGAAAGAAGGCAATAGAAGTCTATGAACGGCGGAAGGAAGATCAATGGAAGCACCCGGTGACCGGTTATTCACTTTCCTATGCAAGATTGATTGAATTGGAATGTCGGCTGCTTGAAAAAGAGTGGTCTGGCCAGCCCGGCCTCTTTGCCCGGATGCGATTAAGGTGATGTTATGGCCGAGGAAAGATTTTTGTACCTTATTTGCTACGACATTCGGGAAGCCAAAAGATGGCGGCGTGCTTATAAGCTGCTGAAAGGATATGGGAAAAGCCTCCAGTATTCTATTTTCCAATGTCGGATGACCCGACGCCAGTTGGAAAGAATGCGGTGGGAACTCGAAAAAGAGCTTGCGCCAGAAGACAGCTTGATGATCGCCGGACTATGTACCGCTTGTCACTCAAAGGTTATCGCCCGGAACACGAGAACTGACTGCCTTGAAGAAGAGCCAAGATTTCGGGTTGTAGGGGCAGCTTAAGGGAAAATCGATTCAAGCATCTATCGCTGTTGACGAGTTGGTAAGGAGAATTTGGCTGTAAGTGCTTGCGGCAAAAGGAGAAAAGGATTTTTCCGTGGCCCACAGTTTCATGAAAACTAATCTAAAGGCAGCGACAACGGCTATTTATTTCTAGCGAGATCGGGCGTGAGCAAAAATTTTCTCGTTAGTGTCATCGGAGAAAGTGAGGTGCCTGAAGCTTCTATGAAATTGTGCAAGGAAAACAATGTGTTTTCAGTGAGGAGTGAATGGATCTGAGATGCCGAAAGGCGTTGAGCACTAGTCGTAGAGAAAGCGTAAATCGTCGCGCCGCTCGTGAATGGATCTGAGATGCCGAAAGGCGTTGAGCACATTTTTAAAAACTCTTCCTGCCCATATCCCATCGCCGTGAATGGATCTGAGATGCCGAAAGGCGTTGAGCACCCATACTTCTCCGCCCAATCTTCCGCCAGCCGATCGTGAATGGATCTGAGATGCCGAAAGGCGTTGAGCACTGGAGTTTTCCGTGCTGTGTCCATCGGATCTCCTCTTGTGAATGGATCTGAGATGCCGAAAGGCGTTGAGCACAAAATCACCGACCGCAAGCTCCGGGCGATTTTAAAGCACGTGAATGGATCTGAGATGCCGAAAGGCGTTGAGCACGCCTTGAGAATGTCGTCGTCGTATGCCTCCAGGGCCGTGAATGGATCTGAGATGCCGAAAGGCGTTGAGCACACTTCAGCCCTATTCGCAATCGTGCCGAAGACCGAGTGAATGGATCTGAGATGCCGAAAGGCGTTGAGCACTGTTGGAAGCGGGAGACGAGGTGGAGATGATTATCCGTGAATGGATCTGAGATGCCGAAAGGCGTTGAGCACACAGGGGCGAAGGGGATCAGAATGACAGAGGAAATGAGTGAATGGATCTGAGATGCCGAAAGGCGTTGAGCACCCGGTAATAACCGTTCCAAAGCCACTACCGAAGAGGTGAATGGATCTGAGATGCCGAAAGGCGTTGAGCACAATGGAGCCACGGTCAGGAGGTAGAGGCATGGGACGTGAATGGATCTGAGATGCCGAAAGGCGTTGAGCACAACGAGATTTTGGTGGGACGAAAGCGCGAAAAACCCGTGAATGGATCTGAGATGCCGAAAGGCGTTGAGCACGATTTATTTTTTTTTGATGTGTTTATATTCTATTGTGAATGGATCTGAGATGCCGAAAGGCGTTGAGCACTGGGGCTTTTTGATTATTTGGTTTTTTTCTATTTTGTGAATGGATCTGAGATGCCGAAAGGCGTTGAGCACTTCATCATATCGCGTTGCCTCCGAAGTTGGTCACGGTGAATGGATCTGAGATGCCGAAAGGCGTTGAGCACGTGGTAGTTCAGTCTCTCTGGGCAGGGATGGCGGCCGTGAATGGATCTGAGATGCCGAAAGGCGTTGAGCACCCGAGAGACCGGCGATATGGGGAGAGGCCCTTCGACTGTGAATGGATCTGAGATGCCGAAAGGCGTTGAGCACCTGGTCAACGAAAGATGGGACGAGGTTAAGGCCCTGTGAATGGATCTGAGATGCCGAAAGGCGTTGAGCACGGCGCCCGAATCAAAAATCCGCACATCTACCCGAGGTGAATGGATCTGAGATGCCGAAAGGCGTTGAGCACGGATACTCCGCTGCCGAAAGTTCCTAAGCTCTTGACCGTGAATGGATCTGAGATGCCGAAAGGCGTTGAGCACGGAATTTTTATAGCTTCTCCACTGTGGCGATCCTGAAGTGAATGGATCTGAGATGCCGAAAGGCGTTGAGCACATCGAGGCGGCGTGGATGACATCGAGCCACATCAAGGGTGAATGGATCTGAGATGCCGAAAGGCGTTGAGCACACGCCTGAACAGGCGGCCAATAGCGGGAAGCTGGACGTGAATGGATCTGAGATGCCGAAAGGCGTTGAGCACATCTTTTGCGGGAATCCAGGTGAAACCGGGTAGGGGCGTGAATGGATCTGAGATGCCGAAAGGCGTTGAGCACCGATCACCGCTGCCACCTTTGCCTCCGGTCCGGCGGGTGAATGGATCTGAGATGCCGAAAGGCGTTGAGCACTAGGACACAATAAATCAATGTTCAAGGTTCAAGGCTGTGAATGGATCTGAGATGCCGAAAGGCGTTGAGCACTTACACAATCTGTAGAATCATGTCAAGCCCTAAATTGTGAATGGATCTGAGATGCCGAAAGGCGTTGAGCACGAGTTGAGGCTGCCGCGCGCAACATTATTCTGGCAGGTGAATGGATCTGAGATGCCGAAAGGCGTTGAGCACTCTCTCTTGCACGTAAGCATTGAATGTTATTTTTGTGAATGGATCTGAGATGCCGAAAGGCGTTGAGCACCCGTTGGTCACGACGATCTCGCCGCTGACGAGCGGCAGGTGAATGGATCTGAGATGCCGAAAGGCGTTGAGCACCCAGCCAAATGGGCTGTATGGAGCCTGCCTCGAAAAGTGAATGGATCTGAGATGCCGAAAGGCGTTGAGCACCTTTATATCCTACAACTCCACTCTTTCTTCTACCCATGTGAATGGATCTGAGATGCCGAAAGGCGTTGAGCACAGATAAGGTTTGAGTTTACGTTTTGTTGGGTTTTGTGTGAATGGATCTGAGATGCCGAAAGGCGTTGAGCACAAGGATATGCAGTTGTCCCTTTGCGAACAACATCAGTGAATGGATCTGAGATGCCGAAAGGCGTTGAGCACCTCCCGAAATAATCGGAGGAACTATCGGGGGAATTGTGTGAATGGATCTGAGATGCCGAAAGGCGTTGAGCACCTTTTAATCTGTATGCCCATCAAACGTGTCCTAGCTGTGAATGGATCTGAGATGCCGAAAGGCGTTGAGCACTTCCCGAAATCGCGC
>Ga0209212_1006452_pt1 | contig 13412 bp, 12 predicted proteins | sample RifGroC2_FD_183996 | JGI IMG/M metagenome (GOLD analysis project Ga0209212, IMG submission 183996) | Groundwater microbial communities from Rifle, Colorado, USA - Groundwater C2 (SPAdes) (version 2) | ecosystem: Environmental > Aquatic > Deep subsurface > Groundwater | place: Rifle, Colorado... | reverse complement strand
CCCTGTTATACCAATTCCATATCAAGGCCCTATCTTCGTTGGCTCGTCTTCGGCTGCTCAACGTACTGCCATGTACGCCTCGCAGCCTCAATCCTCGCCGCCTTGATATCATCCTTGATCTGTAATTGGAATTATATCTTGATGATGCAGATAGGTTACGCATCTTTTTCAGCTTTGTCTCAATCAGGCTTTAAGGCGGAACTGGGCCACAACGCTCTGCAGCTCCTGGGCAAGGCCGGCCAGACGTCCGGCGGCATCGGCAGTCATCTGGGAGCTGCCGGCTGTTTCCTGCACAACCTCGGTGATGCGCTGCATATTGTTGCTGATCTCGTTGGTGGTGGCGGTCTGCTCTTCTGCAGCAGTGGCGATCTGGTTGATCTGTCCGGTCACTTCATTAACCTGGGCCAGTATTTCCTCCAGCGCCCGTCCGGAGTGAGCGGCATCCTCGGTCCCACGTTCCACCTCCTGGACCCCCTCTTCCATGGCGGCAACCGCGTTTCTTGTTTCAGCCTGAATCGCCTTGATCATCTCGCCTATTTCCCGGGTAGCTCGGGTGGTGCGCTCGGCAAGAGCCCGCACCTCGTCGGCTACCACGGCAAAGCCCCGCCCCTGCTCACCGGCCCGGGCCGCCTCGATGGCGGCATTAAGAGCCAACAGGTTGGTCTGGTCGGCAATGTCTTCTATAGTGCCGATAATCGCACCGATCTGATCAGAACGTGCCCCCAGACTCTCGACCGTGCGGGCGCTGTCCTGGACCTTGCCGGCAATACGGGCCATTCCCTCAACCGTTTGCTGGACAACAGCTGCACCGCTGGTAGCGGTTGCGCTGGCACGACTGACACTCTCGACAGCCATGCTGCAGTTGCTGGCAATATCGTTGGAGGTGGCAGCCATTTCCTCACCGGCCGTTGCCACACTGACTGCCTGAGCGGCCACATTTTCGGAGCCGGTGGCAATCTGCTCGGCATTTGCTCGCAACTCACCGGCTGCCATGGTAAGGGAAGCAGAGCAATTGCTGACCCGCTCCATGGCTGACTGGAGCGTATCGGCGATCTGGTTGAAACTACCGCCGATCACCCCCAGTTCATCGCGGGACGTAATCTGGGCGCGAACCGTAATATTGCCCTCGGCCAGCTGGGTCGCTGTTGCCTGCAGGCTGGCAGTCGAACGGCCGATCGATCCGGCGATCATCATGCCGGTGGTCAGGCCGATGCCTAAGGCCAGCACAATGGTGACAAAGATCATAGTGCGAAACAGCCCGTACTGCTTCTGGCTGGCGGCGTAGGCTGACTTGACCAGATCAACCTCGTTTTGCATCAAGATATCCATGGACCTGTTGGCCTTCTGTATGGCCGGGTTAATCGCGTCAAAGGTGATACGGTAGCCTTCGTGAAAATCCTCCGCCAAAACGGCTTTCATCGCCGGTTCCAAACCTTCCTTGACATACTTCTGGCGATCCTTGCTGAAAGTATCAGCCAATTCACGGGATTTTGCATCCGTCAAGCTGGCAGTATACTCCTTCAAAAGCTGATCAATTTCTGAGTTGAATTTTTGGGTCAGGTCGGTATGGGCGCTGGTAGGATGTTCATGAAGACTGCTGAATTCGTTTTTAGGATCATGTTGCAGCGCCAGCAGCATCTGGATGCGGTTGGCGCGCATCAAGCCATCTATCTTGGTCAGAAGCGCAGAGTTCTTCATGTTGACTTGAAATACTCCCTCAAGCGCCTGGTTGCTCTGACTGAATCCATACAGACCCATGGCACCAACAGCTATCATCATCAGTAGCAGAACTACCGTCATTCCCAGAAGTTTGGACTTGATGTTGAGATTCATGAAAGGAGCCTCCAGACTAATTTTGTATCCGAATAAATATAGCACACATTTTATAATTTTGGCCTTAATGAAAGTGTCGCAGACAAAAAAAGAGACATGCCTTTTTACCGGCATGTCTCTGACAGGCTAGATGATCCTGAAACTAGCAGCCGGAAACTTCCTTCTTTCCTTTGGCGGCAGGTTTTGCTTTCTTCTTGACTTCTATCTTCTTGCCTTTTTTTGCATCCTTCTTGACGTCTTTCTTCTCTGCCTTATCTGCGGCAGGTGCTGCAACTTCTGCAGGTTTTACTTCTTCCTTTTTCATATGATTGCTTGCCATCGCTACGGAAGCAAACGAAACGGCGGTCAGGGCGGCAACCAGCAGGGATAAAACTTTCTTCATAGTAAATCTCCTTTTTTGTAATTTCCGGCGAACCGGCTAAAGCGTTATATGCAATTATCAACATATTTATCTTAAATGTCCAGTTTTCTTTATATGATGTAAAACACCATCGGCTTGGTTCCCAGTTCTTCCTTGTATTTGATTACATTCGGTTTTGAAATAAGCTTGGTGATCAACGCCTTGGGGTCGTTGATATCCCCGAAAAATGTAGCATTCCCCAGACAGGTGGTGGTACAGCGCGTCAGCTCGCCTTTTTCCACGCGATGGATGCAGAAGTGACATTTGCGGGCATTGCCGATCGGCGAATGCCAGTGGCTCTTTCGTTTGAAATTACCTCCGTACTCACCGGAATTCTCCACTTCATAGGTTTTGTCGTGGAAATCACCGGTAAAGTAATGACCGGAATCGGCGGAACGGGCACCGTATGGACAGGCTACGATGCAGTAGCGGCAACCGATGCATTTCTTGTAATCGATGACGACCAGACCGTCATCGCGCTTATAGGTAGCCGTAACCGGGCAAACCGGTGTACAGGTCGGCGAATCGCAGTGAAAACAAGGGCGCGGCAGAAAACGCATACCGGTATTGGGGTACTCGCCAATTTCCTCTTCCTTGACCGGGCGATAGTGAATCTCGGGCGGCGTCAGGTTCTCTGACATGCAGCCGGTGGTGCAGGCATGGCAGCCGATGCACTTCTTAAGATCGATCGCCATCGCCCAACGACGCTCCTTGCGCGGTTTTTTCAGGGCGCGCTGCAGATCTTCGTGCATGATTTCCAGTATATCTTTACCGTCAAACTGTTCCATGGTCAGTGGTCCTCCTTGATGTTCCGGGCCTCAAAAACGCCTGAGCGTTCAAAAATAATATACAGCACCGTCACTAACGAAGCGGATGCCACGACAACTAGATTCTCGTAGATGGATGGTGTGTAGTGCACAACCTCAGGCATGTCATAGACCCTGAAGACTGGTATCTTGAACGCGCCGACAACCAGATCGTTACGGGCTTTGAGCTGTGTTCCCATAATGAACAGACCGACAAAAATCAGCCAGTTGGCGCTTTTGCCCAATTTGAGCAGGATGTAGGGAATAATTATGACGACCACAATTCCGAACAGCACACTGTTGATCAGCGTAAGTGAAAACACCTCAGAACCCTCCAGGTGCGCGGAAAGACCGATCATCATTCGCCAGAAGGTAATCAGCAACGCCAGGCCCAAGCCGACCTTGAGCAACGTTACGAATGGATGAAGATGGTAATTCTCATCAAGTTTTTTCTGTTTGACTGTCATTGCAGCGATGATCGTTGTCAACGAACATCCCGTCAGGAAAGCGATAAACAGGAAGTAGATCGGCATCAGTGCGCTGTAATAATAGACACGTGAACTGACCGATCCAAGCAGGCTTCCCAGGGTACTGTGGGTAAATACAGCGATAAAGAACGCCCCCCACATGACCTTGTTGGAATGCCGGTTGGTCTGGATATTTATGTATTCCCACGTGATGATGATCAGGTAGCAGGTATACCATATACCCATCCAGAACATGGGAGACTTGGGGTTTGGTGATAGAATGAAATAGTACATCCGTTCGAGGTGCCCCATCTCGGTTGTCAGGGAGAAAAAGGCCGCCACGGCTGTAATAATACCAACAAAAATGATCCGCGATGCAAAAGGCCTGTACTGTTTTTCGAAGAATACGTGGCCGAAGAAATTTACAAACGTGCAACCTGTGCTGAGCAATGCAAAATAAACATAGGTGGATATCTGCAATCCCCAAGGGACAAGGCTGGAGGTGTTGATGGTGTGGGCATGCCCCCGGATGAAAATGGAAGCGATGGCATATAATCCAACTGCCAGGCCTAAAAGTGATGCGTAGAGTGCCAGACCGGCTTTTCCTTTGACCACATCTGCTACCGTGGCAATAAGCTGTTCCTTTTCAGGAATAAGAACTCCGAATAGTTGCATTTCAGGCCCCCTTCACAATCTTGACGAATTTCCCGCGCATTGCGGTTCCACCCATGATCGGGTCAATGGCGGGCTTTGTGATCAGGTCATCATCCGCAATCCCCTGACCGTTGGCACGGCTCATTCCTTTGGCATGGACGCCAAATCCATGATTCATGTAGACGGCATCTTCCCGCAGACGCTGGGTCAGTTTAACCTTGATCCGTCCACTTGCCTTAACGCCGTCCTGACTCTCCAGCGACACATATTCGCCGTTTTTCAATCCCATCTCTTTTCCCTTCTTGGTGTTGACCCACAGGTAGTTCTCCTTCTGCAGGTCGGTCAACATGAAGTTGTTGGTGGTGCGGGAAAAAGTATGCAGCGGTGCCCGACCGAACAATAGCCGGAAATGACCGGTTGGCGGGGTTGGATGTTTGGTGTATTTGGGAACCGGATCAAAACCTTTTTCAGCCAATTGTTCTGAATAAAGCTCGATCTTTCCGGAAGGCGTACCGAAATCGGGTGGACTGTCAGCAGTGATATAGGGGGAACCACCCTTCTTGATGATGACACCATCCTTCTTCAGTTGGGCAAAGTCAATTTCGCCAGCCTCACACCGCTTGGCGATGTATTCCTCGCCATCCTTCCAGGGGAAATACTCCGACAGCCCCAGCTTGTTGCCCAGCTCCTTGGTAATCCACCATGACGGCTTTGATTCCCAGAGCGGTTCAACGGTCGGCTGGCGCAAGGCAATTTCGGCTGCCCCCTTGAACTTGCCGACGTTGATGTTGTCGTATCGCTCCATGTAGGTGCATTCCGGCAGCACGACATCGGAATAGTTGATGATATCCATCGGCATGGTGTCGATGGTTACCATCAGGTCCAGGTTCTGGATTGCCTTGATGGTTTCCTGCTTGTCCGGCATGGTCTTCATCAGGTTGGAGCCGTACACAAACCAAGCCTTTACAGGTCGCGGCAGGCCGGTAATGGAGGCCTGTTTGATGGTAGTGGTGGTTTGCAAAAGGGCAAACGGATATGCCTCATCCAACTTTGCCACCTCCACATGCTCTGGGTAGTCGGGCAGTCCCGGATATTCCGGCACCTTCGCTCCGGTGGGGAAGAAATACCCACCTTCACGACCCCATGTGCCTAACAGTGCGTTCAGAATGGCTATTGCCCGGCTTCGCTGGGTATCGTCGCCATACCAGGTGGAGTAGCGACCGGCGCCAATGCAGACATGCGGAGCGTATTCGCCCATCTCGCGGGCAACCTTGACAATCACATCAGCGGCAATTGTTGTCTCAGCCTCTGCCCATTCCGGGGTATACTCCTGTACTGCCGCACGAAGCTGATCAAAACCGGTGGCATACTTGGCAACGTACTCCTTATCGTACAATCCCTCCTCAATGATGATCCTGATCCAGGCCAGTATCAGCGCCAGATCGGTGGCCGGCTTGATCGGCAACCAGCGCTCGGCCTTGGAGGCTATATTGGAAAGCCGTGGATCAACCACTGTCATCTTGGCGCCATCGGAATAACCTTTGACTATATCCTGCACCTGGCTGTTATGGGCATTCTCGCCAAGGTGGGAGCCAAACAGTACAATGTACTTGCTTTTGCTGAAGTCATAGTACTCAGGCGATCCCACATCCGAGCCGAAGGTCAGCACAAAACCGATGTCCCGCGGCCCGCGACACTGGGCGAATGAAGGTGCTGCACCAAGCGTGCTGCCGTAGGCATGCAGCAGGTGCTTCCAGAAAGAAGCTCCGGTGCCGTGATAGATAAGCGCCATGGACTCAGCACCATATTTTTCTTTGATGCCGCCCATCTTCTGAGCAATAAGGCTAAGCGCTTCGTCCCACGTGGCCCGCTTCCAGACCGGTTCACCACGCTTGCCAACATTGATCATGGGATACTTGAGGCGATCCGGGTCATAAAGTGCCCCCAGTGCCGCATTGCCGCGACCGCAGAGGCGACCTCGTCCACGAAGACTTAGCGGGTTACCATCAACCTTGACAACCTTGTTATTTTCGACCTTGGCGATCAAGCCGCAATTCCAGAAACAGAGTTCGCAGAAGGTCGGTATTTGCTTAAGCTCCTTCTGTCCCTCTTCTTCGGCCCAGGAAAGAAATTTCTCCGGCATGGTTGTAACAGCCGCAACACCTGCGGTCACTGCTCCTGTTGCCTTGAGAAATGTTCTGCGTGAGAATTTCATTTGTTGACTACCTCCCGCGATGAAATGCGTTGAATGGCTTTGAGATTAGTTGTTTTAAATTAAGTGTTTGTTCCGGTTATATGCATTTTTGCATATATTCTGATAAAAAAAATCAGAGTATTAATTCTACATGAAATTATGCCGGCCCAGTCCCATGACAGGGCCGGCATAGTCCACTAAATCGTTAATCCTTGGAAATCTTGTAAGAACCGCCTTTTTCAAAAACTACCTTGGCATTGAGAAACTTGACATTGGTGTAGCCAATATCCTTCAGGGCATGGTAGGCCATCTCGGCCCGGACTCCGGTGGAGCAGTGGGTTACAATCAACTTGTCCTTGGGAATTTCTGCAACGCGATCCTTGATCTCTTCGGCTGGGATCAGCTTGGCGGTTTTGAGCATACCGGAGTTGCCTTCATCCGTATTACGCACGTCGATGATCATGACATTGGCCGGAAGTGCAGCTGCATATTTCTTGAACTCGTCAATGTTGATCTCACCGGGGCGCGGTTTGGGGACATAAACAGCCTTTGCGGACAGCTTTCCGGTTGCGACTTCGTACTTGGCAGCCTGCCATGCATCAAATCCGCCGGCTACAATCATCACCTTGCCATACCCTGCCTTGATAAGCGCTGCTGCAACCTTTTCAGCCTGCTTGCCATCCTTGCCGTCATAAATCATGACTGGCGCTTTTTTTACATTGGCTGGCAGGCTCTTGACCAGCTTGGCTGCATTTTTCGCAGGGAAAGCAACCGCACCTTTAATGAATCCCTTGGCAGCTTCGCCAGCAGCACGCACGTCAAGCAGCACATGCGGGATATCCTTGTCAATCCAGGCCTCTTTAAGGAACTGTGCTGACAAAACACCAAAATGTTTTTCAGACCAGGCAGGCATACCATCTTTGTACACCTTTACGTTGGTATAGCCCAAGGCCTTGGCCTTGGTAGCCGAACCAGGGCTCATGTTACAGGCGGGACCGGCACAGTAAAAAACAACCAGGGCATTTTTGTCCTTGGGGAGCATCTTCTCGGCCAATTTGTCAAAAGCCGGGAACGGAAGGTTCTTTGAAGTCGGGATCGAGCCTTCCTGGAAACGAGGCAGGGGGCGGGAGTCAAACAGGAAGTATTTGCCTTTTTCCGGTCCGAGGGCAACCAATTTCTCAACATCTGCAGTCGTCATCAGCATGTCTTGCGGTACACTGACCGGGGGCTTCTCAGTCACGGTCACGGCGTTCTTCACGCCATCTTTCAAGACATAATCGACCTTGATTTCATGCATCTTTTTGATCTCGCGAAGAAATTCGCCATCTCCGGTCTTACCTTTACCGTTAATAACCTTGACGTCATCCTCGTCAAACTTGATCAATTCGACGGCATCGTCAATCTTGACCTGAATAGTCTTGGATTTGAACGCAACATTGTCAAAATAGCCGCGTACGGCATTGGGTTCAGCTTTGTGGCAGTTGGTGCATATCTTGGCGATGGTTGGCTTTGCGGCTGGCGCCTGTTGAGCAAATGATGCCAAAGCAAGAGAGAGGACCGCTACCATAGAAAAAAGAACAGATAATCCGGATTGTTTCCTTGTCATCAAACCGTCTCCTTTTTAATTAAAAATATATTCTGCTAACACCCTGCAGTTTTCTTGAATATCTTGGCAACGTTCTTGTCACCCTGTGTGAAGTATTTACAACGAATCTCATCGCCCTCGGCGATACGCTTGTCTTTTAACTTATCGAGTGTGAGTTCATCGGTGACCATAATCGTAATACTTTCGCCGGTCTTATTGTCTTTAAGAACCGTAGTTGCACTCTTCCCGTCCGGTGCAACCTCAAATTTTGTGAGCGAACCAATGACGGTTTTGACATCTTCCGCACTTGCATTTTGCGCAAGCGATAAAACCGACATAGCCATTACTGCAACCATCAAAAAGATTGAAAGAGCTTTTTTCATTGCATTCTCCTTTGCTGATTATGAAACTTTTATAGTTTACCAATAGATGGTTAATTTGCAATTTGTAAGTTTAATATAAATTACGGGGGGAGGGTCAACTCCCCCCGTGTACTGTTTTAGAATTTCACTTCAAAGGTTGCATAAACATCGTGCGCTTCTTTCATGGGAGCCATAAGCATCAGATCGGTAGATTTAATTTCTGAGATCTTCTTGGGAGCTCCAACCCAGTTGTTGCTGCCGGTGTACTCGAAATCATAATACTGGTAGCCAAGCCTGAAGAATGCCTTGCTCAGGTATGATGAGATCGGTTTGAGATCAAGTTCTTGAATTATATAAGGTTCATACACATTGCCGCGTGTACCGACTTTGGTTGTCCACATGTCGTCTGCAGCCGGTGAGAAGGGGATCCAATATTTTGAACCATGATTGAACTCGAAACCGATTTTAGTTTTCGAGGGGAGGTCATAGCGGACACCGGCATACGCAGCCCAACCAGTATTGCTTTTGGGTGCATAGTCCTGAGCAAAAAACTCACCGGTCAGAAGGCCTTGGAAACCAGCATTCTGGGAAACTTGTTGGTTAGGATGGGTTACGCTCAGTCCCAGGTCAGCGAAGAAATTCAGGTTGCCGGGGCCGGCTTTCTTGAGGGTGCTCATGGCGCCAATACCGTACCAGTCGATGCTGCCCAGATTTGCGGCAGGAGCGGTATTGCCGAATATTGTGTTATTCATGGCCGGGAAATCGAAAATGTCAAAACCGCGGTTCCATTGCATCCATACACGCAGCGGGTCGGTATCAACCGGGATAACAGCAATACCCAGCATATCGGTGTCTTTGATGCTGTTGCTGGATGTCTTGATGCCGCTATCAAAGCCACGACCGTAACAGACCTTGGCGTAAGCGCCCGGCAGTATCTCAATGTCGGGAGCATAACCGATTGTCATACCGTCAAAGGCATAATCAACCAACAGCGCCGGAGTGCCGCCGTTGCCGGGGCGCTCATTGTTGAGACGCAGGTTGCTGGGGGCGCCGTTGGTGGAAGGACGACGACCGACCGAGAACCAGAGCGGCTGATCGAGGATATTGCTCCAGGTGGCAAAGGCACGGTCGACGTTCAGCAGGCTGTCGGAAGGAACATGGCTAAGCGTACCATCGAAGACGCCAACGCGATCAGCAAAATAACCGTTCATAGAAGTAGAATCAGTCTGGGAGCCGAATGCCTTGTACATATCAAGCTTGGCATGGACAGTAATGTTCTGGGTTGCCTTGGCGGTCAGATCAAGACCGAATTTGTTGGTGTAGAGGGTTTCGTTCTTGGGTTTGAATGCGGGGATTTGAGCAAGGTTGCCACTGGCTGATCCAAGAAAACCCTGCATTGCCATTACCATTGCAGCTTGTTGATATTCAGCAGGCATACCTCCAAAAGCAGCCTGGTTTGCAGGGGTCATCATACTCATGACCTGATTCATCAACCCTTTGTTGGTAAGCGTTCTTAATATGGCATTTTGTTGGGCTGTAAGCGAATTGGCCTGCAGATAACCTGAAACCATGGCAGGTGTCATCGTGCTCAGAGCCGGCATAATTTGTTGTGTGAAACCATTGTACATGGCTGAAGGCATATACTGGGTAAGGATTGTGGTGAATTGAGCCGGGGTAAAAAGGGCGCCTGCTTTGCCCTGAAACATGAAAGCTGCTGCCGAAGGGTTTGTAATGGTAGCATTTGCACCAACAGTTGTTCCGGCCACAGCATTCGGACCAACAGCAAAACCACCAACCAGATTCTGCATCGTACCGATTGCATCGGTATAAGGAACCGTCTTACCATGCAGACTATCAACCCTGAAACGGTAATCGCCGCCAATAGTCAGCCATTTGCCGATGGACTTGTTCTCAACCTTTTTTACTGAACCTTTGAGGTCCTCGACTTCCTTGCTCAGTTTGTCGATTTTCTTTTGCAACTCATCGTCCGCAGCACGCGCAGAGACCGGAAGTACCACCCCCGCGACGAGAGCAACAAGCGCCATCTTCACTACTGTTCTTTTCATCAGCTTCTCCTTTTGGTTTAATTCTGCCCTAAGGCCTGTAACCGTTACCAAGCAAACCTTCAACTTCGTGAATATTGTGCATACAACATGCCATTAAATTCACTAATAATATATATTACTATTTTTGTATATAGCTTTTTGAATTACAAAGATTTTTATTTTAACCAAAACTTTAGCAGGTCTTAAGAATGTGTCAATCAGGGTAGCGATAGTCAAAGATGCCAGCGAAACAACTGACTGAATTGCGCTGAATCACGGCAAATGGCAGGAACAAAATTTGCGGAAGTTTTAAGGTATTGACCCGTCAGTCCGACTGAGAGCCGTCCGGCGGATGGTTGATGCTTTCATAGAGTGCAATCTGTTCGGCAAGGGAGAGCTTGCGACGGCAGCAGGCCTTCCGGTTCAGACAGAGACGGCAACGGTCGTCAGAACACCACTGACAGAAAGTACAGTCTGGACATGGATGTTTTTTGGGGGGATCTTCAGTCACCGTACGGTTGATTTTATTACTTTTCTACTTCAGCTATTGCAGCTTTGACAGCCTGCTCGGTGATCTGCCTGTCGCCAACCAGGATCTTGGTCTTTTTCGTCTTGCTGCTTGTCACCACGACCGACGGCGTGGAATTAAGATTAAAACCGCGATAAACCGTTAGATTCGCCTGCATTCCGTACAGAATATCTGCGTAATTTACCTGGCGAAGCTTCACGCCAAGCGGTGTGACAACGGCCTGCACCTCTTCCGGAGTAGGGTTCTTTGTCTTCAGTGCAAGTTCGCCCAAAGCCTTGCGCAATGGCATATATTTGTCCTTCTCGAAATAAAGGAACTGGAGATTGAAGGGGGTAAAATTCAAGGTTTCTTTATGTATGGGAAAATCGACAAAACCAACCTTGGCGATACGGGCAATATCGGGATACATCTTCTCTATAACTGGCTCGACCTTGCGACAACCGGGGCAGAACCAGTCGCTGACGAAATAGACAACCGTGGAACTTTTCGTTCTGCCAAGGAACGGGTCCAACTCTGCCGCCTCTGATTCTTTTTTTACCCCAAAAAATGCCCCTGCCAATCCGACAGCAGCAATTAAACACATAATCAGTAATAATTTGGCGCGAAATTTCATGTCGACTCCTTTAGTTCCCATCAATTCATAAAGCTTCACACAGCAGCCAAAACCGACAGCAGCCGCAATTCCAAGACAGATCGGGCACCATTGACCAATATCATATTTCTGCAGCCAGATAAATCTGGATTCTGCGCCGGCAGCAGCGAACAGAAGAATTATCACCATCCGCTCAGCCCAGACAAATCGGCGGCGCAGTGCTGCAAACAACGCAAGCACAACAAAGAAAGCGACCCCGAACCAGCCAAAATTCATGCCGAAAATAACATACGCTGCGGTTTCACTGCATGACGAGCAGATCTTCAGCACCGATATTACCGACAGGACCACCCCGGCGACAACAGCAAGCCAGAGACACCATGAGGAAAGCAGGGTGGTTCGTTGGGACGCCAGTAAGTAGGTATTATTTGGTGACTGGTTAGGAATTGGGATAGCCATAGTCATCACGATGCAGGATTGAATAACGATTCGAATATACTACCCACTATGACCAAAGGTCAAGCTTGCGCCACTTTCATCACGTGCAATCAGTAGATCACATTGCGTTTGACCGCATTTCCCTCCAGCAGTTGTGAGAATGCTTTGCCGCTGTCGGCATTGACAAGCAGGTAACGGGGCAGTTTCATGATATTGTCCTGTGGTGTTGCATGACGTCGTTCGATACTGAAGCTGGCCACATACCCTGTTTCCACGCCTTTCTTGAGCAGATAGTCGTCATAGATGCCAAACGGCCAGGCAAGCATATCAACCGTACCTCCCAACTCCTTCTCCAGCTTGGACTTGGACTTTCTCAACTGGCTCGTTACAAATTCATCCAATGCCAGGGGGGTGAGCTTTTTCCGTTCCTTTTTAAAGTTCGGATGCCAGTAGGTATGTGATTGAATATCAAACAGCCCGGTCTTTTTCAGTTCGCGCAACTGATCCCATGTCATGGCGTACTTTGCATTTGAAATGGCAGAGGGATAGCAGAAGACCGTAACGGGGTAGCGATACTTGCGGATGACAGGCAGCATGTCGCTGTATATTGATTTGTGTGCATCATCTTCGACGATCACCACTGATTTGGGACCCGGAGCAGGCGCTTTGCCACGGTAATAATCTACAAGCCGACGCAGCGGAATCACCTTATAGCCGTTATCATGCAGAAACTTCATCTGCGATTCGAATACCGCAGTTGTTACGGTCATGCCATCGGCAACAGTCGGCCCAATGCGGTGGTAAAGCAGGATGGGAACACGGAATGATTCGGCGGAGAGAGCGGGTAATGGAGCAACAAGGAGAACAACAATCAGGAGAAGACGAAACAACTGCATGAATTTCATGAACAACCTTTCAAAATGATATTGCATACTTAAGTTACAGTGTACCTGTTTACATACACTTTGTCCCTAATATTGAAGATAATTATCATCCCCGCACGATATATACGGAGCAGGGGGCGCTGGTAGCGACTTTATGTGAAACACTCCCCTTGATCCGGCGTTGAAGAAACCCCTTGCTTGAACTGCCGATAATGATTACGTCGATCTGTTCCTTTTTGGCAAACTCCAAAAGCTTATCCTCCGGCGAACCATACTCGACAATCATTTCCAGAGGAATTTTATGTTCGGATGCACATTTTTCGATCACATAAAAGATTCGACGCCGTAATTCATCCCACCTTTCTGTTTCAGTTACCGGGGCAGACGGAACAAAATCCGTATATGTTGCGGTTGGCGCGTTTGGCAATACCAGCATGGCGTAGATGTAACTCTTGAATTGGCTGCTGCTTCCAGACGCCATTCTCACGGCCTCCTCGGCTGCCTTATCGGATTGCGGCGAGCCATCAATGGCCACAAGTATCTTTTTTCTCAGGTTTAACATTGCCCAGTCCCCCGCTCTGTTCTATTTCTCTGGTACAGAGTATGCAGGCATTTCCTATTCT
>Ga0209212_1006450_pt1 | contig 13418 bp, 8 predicted proteins | sample RifGroC2_FD_183996 | JGI IMG/M metagenome (GOLD analysis project Ga0209212, IMG submission 183996) | Groundwater microbial communities from Rifle, Colorado, USA - Groundwater C2 (SPAdes) (version 2) | ecosystem: Environmental > Aquatic > Deep subsurface > Groundwater | place: Rifle, Colorado... | reverse complement strand
CGGCCCGGCCGCCGCCAGGTCCGGACACCTTACCGCCGAACTGCTGGCGCGCGGCCTGGCCAGGTTGCAACACCCGGTGCAACTGCTCATCACGCACATGGAACCGGGCAAGGAAGAGCGCACCATGGCAGAGGTCATGGCTGCCTGCGGCGCATTCCAGCCGGAGCGCTTGCAGCAGGGGCAGCAGTTTGTTTTCTGAACAACCGGGAGAACATCATGGAAAAAGTCGTATTGCTGGTTTCACTGTTTTGTCTGGCGGCCCCGGCGGCGCAGGCCACAGTGCAGGGCAGGGAAGTGAGTTATCAGGCGAATGGCACGACCCTCAAGGGCTATCTCGCTTGGGACGATTCAATCAAGGGCAGGCGCCCGGCGGTGCTGGTGGTGCATGAGTGGTGGGGGCACAACGCTTATGCGCGCAAGCGCGCCGACATGCTGGCGGGATTGGGCTACACCGCGCTGGCGATGGATATGTATGGTGACGGCAGGCAGGCGAATCATCCGGACGAGGCGGGCAAGTTCGCTGCCGAGGTGAGCAGAAACATGCCGCTGGCCAGGGCGCGCTTCGAGGCGGGCATGCAATTGCTGCGCAAACAGAAAACCGTGGATGCGAGACAGCTCGCCGCAATCGGTTACTGTTTCGGCGGCGGCGTGGTGCTGAACATGGCGCGCATCGGGGCGGACCTGAAAGGTGTGGCGAGTTTCCATGGTTCGCTCGGCACGGACAGTCCCGCGCAACCCGGCAAAGTCAAGGCGCGCATTCTTTCCTTCAGCGGCGAAGACGACCCGATGATTCCTGCCGATGCGGTCGCTGCCTTCAAGCAGGAAATGGAACGGGCGGGCGCCGATTACCGCGTGGTGACTTATCCCGGCGTGAAGCACAGCTTCACCAATCCAGAGGCGGATGAACTGGGCAGGAGATTCAATTTGCCGCTGGTTTACAACGCCGCTGCCGATCGGGATTCATGGCAGCAGGCTACGGTGTTCCTGCGCAAGGTGTTCGGTGAAAAGTAGTTTATCGCTTCAATAAAACTGCAACGCACCGGTCGGAGGTGTTGTTCTTTGCGCATCCGGAATGCCGCTGGCACTGTGTGCGACAGGAATATGCCAGGAACAGTCAGTCAGAGTGCCGTGTATGAGGGACGGCTGCTCGGTGCGGACGGTGTATTCAATCAACGCCCGTCGGTGGCGAGTGTCTGCTTTGCTCATCAAACAGGTGGCTGTTTTGTTCAGATATTCGAGCAGCATAGGCCGAACGGCATATATGTCACACATCCCCTTCGTGTTAGCATCTGCCGACAATAAAAACACGCCAACAGGGAACACGCATGCACTGGATTGCACCATCCGAGCGGGACACCGCCACCGATACACTTGAAAAGCGCCTGTGGAATGCCGCCGACCAGTTCCGCGCCAATTCCGGGCTGACTGCGGCGCAGTATTCCGCGCCGGTGCTTGGTCTCATCTTCCTGCTGTTTGCCGAGACGCGTTTCGCCCAGCGCCATGCCGCTTTACTCCCCTCTCCCACCGGGGGAGGGGCCGGGGGTGGGGGAGCATCCCGCCGTGCTACCTCCCGCGCCGACGAACCTGCCGCCTACCATGCCGAAGGCGTGATCTTCCTGCCGGAGACGGCGCGTTTTGCGCATCTGCTGAATCTGCCGGAAGGCGCGAACGTCGGGCAGGCGATCAACGACGCGATGGCGGAAATCGAAAAGCACAACCCACAACTGGCGGGCGTGTTGCCGCGCACCTATCAAATCTTCACCAGCACCTTGCTCAAAGATCTGTTGAAGAAAGTCTCCGAAATTCCCGTTAGCCTCGACTACGATGCCTTCGGTCGCATCTACGAATACTTCCTCGGCGAATTTGCCCGCACCGAAGGGCAAAAGGGTGGCGAGTTCTACACGCCCAGTTCCATCGTGCGCTTACTGGTGGAAGTGATCGAGCCGTTCCACGGGCGCATCCTCGATCCCGCCTGCGGCTCCGGCGGCATGTTCGTGCAGAGCGCGCGCTTCGTGGCGGAACACCAGAAAAATGCTGCCGACGAACTCTTCATCCACGGCGTGGAAAAGACCGACGACACCGGACGCCTGGCGCGCATGAACCTCGCCATCCACGGCCTCGAAGGCGACATCCGCCACGGCGGACACATCAACAGCTACTACGACGACCCACACGAAGCGGTCGGCAAATTCGATTTCGTCCTCGCCAATCCGCCGTTCAACGTCAACGCCGTGGACAAGGACAGGCTGGCCTCGGACGTAGGCGCAGGCCATCGCTTCCCTTTTGGCGTGCCGCGTACCGACAACGCGAACATGCTGTGGATACAACTGTTCTATTCCAGCCTGAACGTCCAAGGCCGCGCCGGATTCGTCATGGCGAACTCTGCCAGTGATGCGCGCAGCAGCGAACAGGAAATCCGCAAGCAATTGATCGAAGCCCGCGCCGTGGACGTAATGGTCGCCGTCGGCCCCAACATGTTCTATACCGTCACGCTGCCCTGCACGCTGTGGTTCCTCGACAAAGGCAAATCCAACCTTCCAGCCGTTCGCCCTGAGCCCTTCGACTCCGTTCGTCCTGAGCTTGTCGAAGGAACGAACGGTGCTCAGGACAGGCCTGTCGAAGGGTCTCAAGAACGGCGGACGACGGAGCATTCCCGCCGCGACACCATCCTCTTCATCGACGCCCGCCACATCTACCGCCAGATCGACCGCGCCCACCGCGACTGGTCCGATGCGCAAATCGGCTTCATCGCCAACATCGTGCGCCTGTATCGCGGCGAAGCGCCGGACTACACCTTGGGCGGCGAAGAAGCCAAGGCCAAACTCACCGAAATCTTCACTCCCTCTCCCCTCGCGGGAGAGGGCGGGGGAGAGGGGGTAATCCAATACCGCAACATCCCCGGCCTGTGCAAAGCCGCCACCCTCGCCGAAATCGAAGCGCAAGGCTGGAGCCTCAATGCAGGCCGCTATGTCGGCGTGGCACAAGGCGAAGCAGTCAGCGACGAAGACTTCAAGGAAAAGCTGGAAACACTCAACGAGGAACTGGAAGTGCTGAATGCCCAAGCGCGCGAACTGGAGCAGGCCATTGCCGCGAATGTAGCGGAGATTCTGGACGCTTGATGATGAGTGCTAACTCGACTGACTGGCAACGTTTGCCCATTGTGAGCCTTTGCGAAGCACATGTTGATTGTGTTAATCGGACAGCTCCTGTCGTAAATGAACCGACCCCATTCAAGATGCTTCGCACAACCAATGTTCGCAATGGTTACGTTGACTCCGAGAACGTTCGATATGTGACCGAAGAGACTTACAGAAAGTGGACAAGGCGGCTTGTTCCGAGGCGGGGCGACGTCATTCTGACGCGCGAGGCTCCGCTCGGCGATGTTGGCAAAATTCGCACTGATGACGCAGTCTTTCTTGGACAACGTCTCTACCACTTTAGACCTGACCCGAAAAAACTTGATGCTGATTTTCTACTGTATTCTTTGCTGGGAGACGACCTGCAAAGCCAGATTAAGGGCTTCGGCTCTGGATCAACAGTAGAGCATATGAGGTTGGAAGATATTCCAAACCTTGAATTCAATGTCCCCACGCTACCGGTTCAGCAACGCATCGCAGGCATCCTCTCGGCCTACGACGAACTGATCGAAAACAACCGGCGGCGCATCCGCATCCTGGAAGAAATGGCGCGCAACCTCTACCGCGAATGGTTCGTCCACTTCCGCTACCCCGGCACGAACATGAAGCCTGCTACAACGGGCAAGTTGCTCGACTGCGCTACGGGGACCTTGGGGGACTTATGCGATTTGACGAAAATCTCCTACGACGACGCACAGCATTCCGAACTGCCGCTTCTTGACTTAGCGCACATCCCTTCTAACACGCTTGCGCCACAAGACGCCGGTAACCCATCTGAACTGTCGACCTCGCGCATCGTGTTCAAGAAGGGCGACACGCTTTTCGGTGCGATCCGCTGCTATCTCCACAAGGTCGTTATCGCACCGTATCCGGGCGTCACCAACGTTTCCGTTCTGGTGCTGCACCCGAAGCGGCCCGAGTTCCGCGCGCTCCTCGCCGTGCTCGCTAGTAGTCCCGACACAATTCGATGGGCCGACCAGCACAGCACGGGAACAAAAATGCCGGTCATCAACGGAAACGTATTCAAAACGCTGACTGCCCCCGTTCCTTCTCCAACTCTTGCCGCCTCCTTTGAGAGAGCCGCCGGCCCGATGTTGGATGAACTCTGCCTATTGAGCATTAAGAACCAGAACCTTCGCTGCACCCGCGACCTGCTACTGCCGCGCCTGTTGTCGGGGCAGATATCTCTATCTGATGCTGTCGCGGAGGCCATCCAATGAGTGCCACCGATAAGAGTAAGAAGCATAAGCTAACCGTTTTCCTGATAAAGGAAGGCTATGCGGAACCGAAGGACTTCCTGAAGTTCAATGAATTCGAGGTCGTTGATGTTAAAGCAGATGGGGAAAAACTTGGTCAGCTAATTTATAAGGGGGGCTTTCAGAGCACCCCAGCTTGGGTATCTATCTTCCAACATGTTCCTGGCTTCAATGCTGCCTCAATAAAGAATCAAAGTTCAAAGGGGCTGTTTGTTTTGAAGCTAGATGGGAGGTGGTTCTGCTTTACCTTCGGTTATGCGCGCCACCTCATAGATGAGCACGCCTACGAGAGAAATTTCGGACTGATTGTCACATTGAATCTTGGTGATCCATTGGCAATAAAGTCCATAGATAAAACCAATATCAGCCATATTTCTCTGCATTCAAAAGAGCAGGCCACACGAGATATTGAGTTGGCCAGTTTTGAGTTTGATGATGATATTGATCTACTTCGCTCTGTTACCGCAAAGGCAACAGCAGCAGATGGCGAAGAGCAGGAAATTTTTTCTGGACGAGATTCTGTGACGATCTACACCAAAGTATCAATTGAAGTATTTTGGAGTGTGGCAAAACGCCTTATTACGGCGTTTACCGATACGAAGTACAAGGAGTGGTATCCTTGGTTAGATAAAATAAGGGAAGAAAGAGACAAGGACGTTACCGAGAAGCTCGATCAAGAACTGGTGCGCAGGATACTTGATAACGACTTTCAGAAGTTATGGTTGGCCATACCGGAAGTGGTTTCGTGGGAGGATATTCAGGGTTTTTCATTCAAGTATAAAGAGGTGCTGCCAAATAAACCAGGACCTGTCTTATACCAAGACTTGGACATTCATGAGTGGATCAAGAATACAAAAATTCCGAAAGAGTTTTCCGCAATACAGCTAAAGAACAAAGACATTTTTATATATTGGCAAGACGGCAGGCCAGCATCGAATTGGAGCGTATATCGCTGCCTGAATGCGGAAATAGATTTAGACCAGAAAAAATACATTCTGAATGATGGTGACTGGTACAACATCGAGTCGAATTATGTGACCGAAGTGGATCAGTTTTATAAATCCATTGCAGACTCGAATGTCGCCTTGCCTCCATATGATTCCAAAACGGAGCCGGAGTACCTGAAAGTGGTTGCAGCAGGTTCATCGGATTATGCTTTGATGGATCGAAAATTGGTAATGATCGGGGGTAAGCGGAGCCGTGTTGAATTTTGTGACCTCTACTCCAAAAGCAAGGAGATTATTCACGTCAAAAAATATGGTGGCTCAAGTGTATTGAGCCATCTTTTTTCGCAGGCAGTAGTTTCCGGCGAATGCTTTTTGCATGAACCAGAATTTCGTGAGCAGGTAAACAAGTTGCTGCCCCAAGATTTCAAGTTCGCTGACACAGTGGCGCAACCCGCGCCCAAGGACTATGAGATTTGTATTGCGGTTATGAGCAAAGAGAAGGGGGCGTTAGAGTTGCCATTCTTCAGCAAGGTCAGCATTAAACATGCTGTAAAGGCGCTACGCAATCAGGGTTACAACGTTACCAAGCTAAAGATTGAGCGATGAACGAAGAACTCATTAACGGCGTTGAGTCATTGAAGGTGATGCTGATCTCTCATGCGACAGGCGGAGTCGGCGATGATAAGGAGTACAAACGACTCCGTCGAGAATTCACCGCTTCGCCTCGTATTGCGAAGATGCTTCCTCGGTGCGTTCATGTGTGCCGTGATCTTTCGGAATTCTGGGGCTTCATCAAACCCAAGTTCCAAACGTATGCCGAACGGAGAGAATACCTGCGAGACGAGTTCGCCCCTCTTTTGACGATGCTTGAAACAGAATCTCGCATACCCAGCGATGCGGCAATTTCAGCTACAGTTCAGGCCATCAGTTCTGCATTCGTTCAAGAGGCTTGGCATAAGGCGTTGGAACGCAGGAGTTCCGACCCGGAAGGTGCAATTACAGCTTCTCGTACACTCCTTGAGTCGGTGTGCAAACATATTCTCGACGCAGCGGATGCGGCGTATGAGGACAGTGCCGATTTGCCCAAACTCTACACGCTGACAGCCAAGCAACTCACGCTTTCGCCAAGCCAGCACACCGAGCAGTTGTTCAAGCAGATACTCGGCGGCTGTCAGACAGTCGTTGAAGGTTTGGGGTCTTTGAGAAATCGGCATAGTGATGCGCATGGCAAGGGAGTCTCTGGAACGAAGCCCTTGCCCCGCCATGCGGAACTTGCTGTCAATCTTTCTGGCACGATGGCGACGTTCTTGCTGCAAACTTGGGAATCGAGAAAAAAGACATGAGATCAAGCGCTGACTCAGAAGATCAGTTGGTTATCCAGCGCTTCCCTTTTTGCGATGGGAAAAGTAGTATATTTCCCCATCAAGTCTGTGGGGTATATTGTGACGCAATCCATTAATAATAAAGTGATTTCCGGAATCTGCGGGCGCGGAAGGGGTTGTGCATTCGCGCCGAATGATTTCGTCGAGGATTTTAGCCGCGACTAGCTGCCACTACGCCTTCTCTACGGGTAGATTACTGTCGAGGTGATTGCTGAGCCGATTCGCCATTCGCGAATAGCGAATCTGAAGGCATAGCTGTTTGACATTCAACGCATTACCGGATACTTTCGCATTTCGCGAAATACGAAACACCAAGCCATGCCGAGACTACCCAACCGCCAACTCGTTCTTAAGCCCCAGGATTTTTATCTGCTGCTGGCGCTGGCCGCCTGCCGCGATCAGGGCACGACTTACCCGGAACTTGCGGCTTTCGCTGGGTTGTCGATGTCCGAGGTGCATGGTGCGTTAAAGCGAGCCGAAGCGGCGCGCCTGCTGGTGTTCGAGGAGCGGCGGCCAAGACTGCTGACACCCGCGTTCAAGGAGTTTTTGTTTCATGGCGCCAAGTATGCATTTCCGGTCGTGCGTGGTGCGCTGGTGGCCGGGGTGCCGACCGCGCATGCAGCAGCGCCCTTGAATTCGCATATCGCGCCATCAGCCGATCCGGTGCCGGTGTGGCCCGCTATCGAGGGCAGCGCGCGCGGTATGGCGCTGATTCCGTTATATCCGTCGGCCCCTGCGGCTGCGCTGCGTAACCCCGCGCTGTATGAGCTTCTGGCGCTGTTCGACGCACTCCGCGCCGGAAACGCGCGCGAGCGCACACTGGCACAGCGCCTGTTCGAGGAACGGCTGTGAATCCTGCCGACCCGAATATTCAGCGCGTAGAGCTCGTTGCCAATGCGCTGGGCGATCTGCGCGCCGAACTGGTGCTGGTCGGCGGCTGTGCCGCCAGTTTGTTGATTGATGCGCCGACCGCGCCACCGCCACGGGTGACCTACGATGTGGACCTGATTGCGGAGGTGACGGCGCTGCATAACTATCATGCGCTGGAAGAACAATTCACCTTGCGCGGTTTCAAGCGCGATATGTCGCCCGATGCGCCGATCTGCCGCTGGCGGCTTGGCGAGGTGGCGGTGGATTTGATGCCTACCGATGACGCAGTTCTGGGTTTTTCCAACCGTTGGTATCCGCTGGCAGCAGCTTCTGCCACGCGCCTGGTCTTGCCAGGTGGAAACGAAATCAACCTGATTTCCGCGCCAGCCTTTCTCGCCACAAAATTTGAGGCATTTGGGACACGGGGCGGAGGTGATCCGCTCATGAGCCATGACCTGGAAGACATCATCAATGTGATTGAAGGGCGCCTGGCAATCGAGGCGGAAATCGCAGCCAGTGAACCGATATTGCATGCCTATCTTGTGGCGCAATTTGCCGATCTCGCAGCGCTGCCGGATTTCCGGAATGTGCTGCCTGGCCTTGTGATCTATGACGACCTTCATTCACGGCGCGTGGATGCGGTTATGACGAAGATACTGTCCATAGCGAAAAAACTTTAGCCATGAGTGCCAACGCCTACTCCGAAGATCAGTTGGTCGAACAACCCGCCATCCAGCTCTTTGCCGAGTTGGGCTGGGAGACGCTGATTGCTTCGGATGAGGTGATGGGTAATACGCCCTCTCCCCCAGCCCCTCTCCCGCACGCGGGCGAGGGGAGCTATTTAGGGCGCGAGACGAAGTCCGAGGTGGTGCTGGCCGTGCGCTTGCGCAAGGTGCTGGCGCGATTGAATCCATCATTGCCGCTTGAAGCCATCAACGCCGCCGTGGATGAGTTGTCGCGCGACCGGTCCGCGATGACACCTGCCGCTGCGAACCGTGAGCTATGGACGTTGATGCGCGACGGTGTGAAGGTGTCTGTGCCCGATGCCGCAAAGGGCGGGGTGAAGACCGAACGGGTGCGGGTGGTGGATTGGGAGAATCCCGCCGCCAACGATTTCCTGCTGGTGAGCCAGATGACTATCGTCGGCCAGCTCTACACCTGCCGCCCGGATTTGATCGGTTTTGTGAATGGCCTGCCGTGGGTGGTGATCGAGTTGAAAAAGCCGGGTGTGCCCGCCAGGCAGGCGTTCGATGGCAATCTCACCAGCTACAAACATGCGCAGAACGGCGTGCCTGCTCTGTTCTGGTCGAATGCCTTGCTGATCGCTTCCAATGGGACGGATAGCCGCGTCGGCTCGCTGACCGCCGATTGGGAGCGGTTCTTCGAGTGGAAGCGCATCGAGCGCGAGGACGAGCCGCGCCGCATATCCCTGGAGGTGATGCTGCGCGGGCTGTGCGAGCCTTCGCGCTTGCTTGATATGGCGGAGAACTACACGCTGTTCTCCGAGCACAAGAGCGGGCTGACCAAGATTATCGGACAGAACCATCAATTCATCGGCGTGAACAATGCGATCTGCGCCATGCTCAAGGCGCGCGAGGAAGGCCACGGGCGCGGCGGCGTGTTCTGGCAGACGCAGGGTTCCGGCAAGAGTTTTTCCATGGTGTTCTTTGCGCAAAAGGTGTTGCGCAAGATTCCGGGCAACTGGACGTTCGTGGTTGTCACCGACCGCGTGGAACTGGATGAGCAGATCGCCAAGACCTTCGCCGCCTGCGGTGCGGTAAGCGATGCGACCGCCTGCCACGCACAAAGCGGGGCGCAGTTGCGCGAATTGCTTTCCGGCAACAACCGCTATGTGTTCACGCTGATCCATAAATTCCAAGTTGCCGAGGTGCTGTGCGACCGGCGCGATGTGATCGTGCTAACCGATGAGGCGCACCGCAGCCAGTACGACACGCTGGCGCTGAACATGCGCGCGGCCTTGCCGAATGCGATGTTCGTCGCCTTCACCGGCACGCCGCTGATCGCGGGCGAGGAGCGCACGCGCGAGGTATTCGGCGACTACGTTTCCATCTACGATTTCCAGCAGTCCGTCGAGGATGGCGCGACCGTACCGCTGTTCTATGAGAACCGCACACCGGAATTGCATCTCGACAATCCCGACCTGAACGACGACATCTACGAATTGATCGAGAATGCCGATCTTTCCGAGGAGGCCGAGAAGAAGCTGGAGCGCGAGCTGGGGCGGCAGTATCACCTGATTACCCGCGACGACCGCCTGGACACGGTGGCGCAGGACATCGTGAAGCATTTCCTCGGGCGCGGATTCCAGGGCAAGGCGATGGTGGTGTCCATAGACAAGGCGACCGCGCTGCGCATGTATGACAAGGTGCGCCAATACTGGCCTGCGGACGACAACACCGATATGGCGGTGGTGGTCTCGCCGGGTCAGAACGAGATCGAGCAGATGGCGAAACTGGGCATAGACATCGTGCCGCACCGCAAGCGCATGAACGAGGAGAAGCTGGATGAGAAGTTCAAGGACACCAGTGACCCGCTGCGCTTGGTGTTCGTCTGCGCGATGTGGCTGACCGGCTTCGATGCACCGAGCTGTTCGACCATCTACCTCGACAAGCCGATGCGCAACCACTCGCTGATGCAAACTATTGCCCGCGCCAACCGTGTGTTCCCCGGCAAGCATAGCGGCTTGATTGTGGACTACGCCAATGTGTTCGCTTCGCTGGAAAAGGCGTTGGCGATCTATGGGAAGGTTGTCGGCGGCGAAATGCCGGTGCGCGACAAGAAGGCCATGGCAGATGAGCTGCGCTATGCGGTGAATGACGCGAATGTGTATTGTCTGGAGCATGGCGTTGCCCTGGCGGAAATCGAGAACAAGCCAACGGGCAATTTCGCTCAGGCGGGCGCGATCCAAGCAGCAGCCGACCGCCTAATGGCACCGGAGGCAATCAAGCGTGACTTCCTCGCGCTGGAAGCTTTGGTCAGCAGCCTGTATCGCGCGGTGAAACCCGATCCGGTGGCGATCGAGTTTTCGCAACGCTGCGGCTGCCTGGCTGCGATTGCGGAGTGCATTCGCACTGTGACCGATCCACCGGATATTTCGCACATCATGCAGGGCATTCAGGATTTGCTGGATGCTTCCATTGCTGCCGAGCCATTCAAGATTCGGCAGAAGACCGAAGGCTACGGACACATTGACCTATCCAAGATCAACTTCGAGGCGTTGCGCAAACGCTTCGAAGATAAGAAGCCAAGCAATACGGATGTCGAACGGTTAAAGGCGGCGGTACGCGCACAATTGGAACGCATGGTTCGTCTTAATCCGACGCGGGCGGACTATCTGGCCAAGTTCCAAGACCTGATCGAAGGCTACAACTCGGGCAGCCGTAATATCGAGGAGATTTTCAAAGAACTATTGGCGCTCTCCCAGGTACTGACCGAAGAACAGACCCGCCATGTGCGCGAACACCTATCCGAAGAAGAACTGACCATCTTCGATATCTTGACTCGTCCTGCGCCGGAGCTGACCACCGAAGAACGTGAAGAGGTGAAGAAGATCGCGCACCAGATACTGGAGAAGCTGAACAAACTGCTGGTGCTGGGCTGGCGACAAAAAGTTTCCACACGCGCTCGTGTGAAGATCGAGATTGAGAATGCGCTGGATGAAGGCTTGCCGCGAGCCTATTCCAAGGAGCTCTACGAGGCTAAATGCTCAGCAGTGTTTGAGCATGTTTACCAGAGCTATCAGGGCGAAGGGCAGAGCGTTTATGCTGCGTAAGCATATTGGGTTCTGAGGATTCGATTTGGTCAAAAGCACCTGCTCGATGAACCAAAAAGCAGACGCTCGCAGCACGCTGAATCGGATAACTTGTCACCGTCCGCTATGGCCGAGGAAGAGGCGGTCGAGGCGATTCACCTGATGGACGGCAGTGTGTCAGGTGCGGTCAATGGCAACTGAACTGCCAAGGTAGCACCCGAATATTCACTCCGTCGTTTCAGTCCTTGCCGACAATGCCACCTTCAGCGCGTCATCCACATGTTCCAGCCACACGAACTCGAGCTTCTCTCTGGCCTCGGCGGGAATATCTTCCATATCCCTGCGGTTGCGGGCGGGCAGCATCACGGTCTTGATGCCGGCGCGCAACGCGGCAAGCACTTTTTCTTTCACGCCGCCGATCGGCAGCACGAGGCCGCGCAGGCTGATCTCGCCTGTCATCGCCACATCGCTGCGCACCGGGCGCTGCGTGAGCAGCGAGGCGAGCGCGGTGAACATCGCGACACCGGCGCTCGGGCCGTCCTTGGGCGTAGCGCCCGCGGGCACATGAATGTGAATGTCGGATTTATCGAACATCTCGGCATCAATTTTCAGTTCCGCCGCACGCCCCTTCACCAGCGACAGGGCGGCCTGCACGCTTTCCTTCATCACATCGCCGAGCTGGCCGGTGACGATGAGCTTGCCGTTGCCGGGCATGCGCGCCGCTTCGATGAAGAGGATGTCACCACCCACCGGCGTCCACGCCAGCCCGGTAGCAACGCCGGGCACGGCAGTCCGCATGGCGATCTCGGCCTCGAACTTCTGGGCGCCGAGAATGGCGGGCAGGTCGGCCGCGTCGATGGTGATGTGTTCCACGCCGCCTGCGGCGATGCGCAGCGCGACATGGCGGCATACCGAGCCGATCTCGCGCTCGAGGTTGCGCACGCCGGCTTCGCGCGTGTAGTCCTCGATGATGCCGGTCAGCGCGGCTTCGGTGATCTCGCACTGCGCCGGCAGCAGGCCGTTGCGCGAGAGCTGGCGGTCGAGCAGGTAGCGCTGCGCGATTTGCAGCTTTTCCTGCGCGGTGTAGCCGGGCAGCTGGATAATTTCCATGCGGTCGCGCAGCGGGCCGGGAATGGTGTCGAGCACGTTGGCGGTGCACACAAACAGTACCGACGAAAGGTCGTAGGGCACCGCGAGGTAGTTGTCGCGGAAGGTGCTGTTCTGCTCGGGGTCGAGCACTTCGAGCAGCGCCGATGACGGGTCGCCGTGGAAGCCGCCGGCGCCGAGCTTGTCCACTTCGTCGAGCATCATCACCACGTTGCGCGTCCCGGCCTTTTTCATACCCTGGATGATGTTGCCCGGCAGCGCGCCGATGTAGGTGCGGCGGTGACCGCGTATCTCTGCCTCGTCGTGTACTCCGCCCAGGCTCACGCGCACGAACTCGCGCCCGGTGGCGCGCGCGATGCTCTGGCCGAGCGACGTCTTGCCTACACCGGGCGGGCCGACGAAGCAGAGGATGGGCGCTTTGCCATGCGGGTTGAGCTTGCGCACGGCGAGGTATTCGAGGATGCGCTTCTTGATCTTCTCCAGCCCGTGGTGGTCCTGGTCGAGCGTGCGGCGCGCCTCATCGATGTCGATCGCCGGCGCATCGGGCGCCTTCCATGGCAATTCGGTGAGCCAGTCGAGATAGGTGCGCACCATTGCGTATTCGCCGGCCGCTTCGGGCATGCGCTGCAGGCGCTTGAGTTCCTTCAGCGCCTGTTTCTCGACTTCTTCGGGCATGCCGGCATCGGCGATGGCCTTGGCGACCTCCTCCAGTTCGGCGGTGCCTTCCTCGCCTTCGCCCAGCTCTTTCTGGATGGTGCGCAGTTGTTCGCGCAGCAGGTGTTCGCGACCTTTCTCGCCGATCGACCGCTTGGTGAGCTGATCGATCTCCTGCGAGATGCGCAGCACCTCGGCACGATGCGACAGGATTTCGAGCAGGCGGTCGAGCCGGATGCGCAGATCGAAGGTTTCCAGCAACGACTGCTTCTCTTCGACGGTGGCGTCCATCA